>JAEEGL012691151.1_pt1 | contig 10416 bp, 2 predicted proteins | sample 9134231 | NCBI WGS metagenome assembly JAEEGL01 (sample SAMN16246548, study PRJNA631951) | gut metagenome | biome: gut microbiome; feature: rumen; material: fiber-attached | host: Bos | place: Iran: Karaj | collected 2018-10
ATATTATCATATTCATTATCAAATAATTCAAAATCACTATTTTTCATTTTCAACATTTCTTTGGGTTTTAAACCTCCTAAAATTTGTTTTCCACTTGCAATTAGAGTAAATATATCTTCTTGTAAAGTTTTATAAATATGTAACCTACTTCCCAAAATTTTTTTTGAAATATTATTTTTCCAATCTCCTCTATAAAAATAATAATCTATAAAATTAGTTGTACAAAATTCAGATTGTAAAATTTTATTTTTTTCTTCTTCATTTGAATCATCAATTGCATTTTCAACAAATTCTAATTGTGAACGTTTTTTAACAGGAATTTTTAATGAACTTTTTCCATCAATAAAATTTTGCATCCAACTTTTCCATTCAGGAATATCAACTAAATCAGAATAATATTCATTTTGATAATTATAACATTCGGTTGTAATATCATAAATTAAATCAATCATAATTTTAATATTTTTATTATTAATTTCTCTAATTTCAGCCTTTTTTTTTAATTGAATATATCGATTTTCTAAATTTTCATTATTTAATTTATTAAAAAATGTATATTTATTAAATTCATCATTATCATTTTTTTTATAAAAAGTTTTACTAAAAATACTTCTAAAATTTGCATTTGTTTCATAAAATTTATTTGTATTATAAGTTTTTCTATTTATTTTTTCATTGTACATAGTTTTAGCCATTAATTTAAAAGTTTCTTGTCTTTTTTTTTCATATTCAAATTGTTTAAATAAAGGAACATTATTTTTTAATTTAGGTTTACTTTTTTTTTCATTATTATTATTTTGGTTATTTAAAATTGAATTTTTAATTAATTTTTCATGTTCTGGAATGAATTTATGACTTTCAATTTCTTCTTTTTTTTTTCTTTTTTCTTCATTAACAATATTAGTTATTTTTTTCATTATAATTTTTGTAGGAATAAAATTTTGATTTTCACCTTCACCATATTTTTTTATTTTTAAATCTATTGCTTTTAATTCTAATCCAATGTCAAACAAATTTTTATCTAAAGCAGGATAATTTACAAAATTTTCATTGTTATATTTTAAATTATTTTGTTCGGTTAAAATTTGATTATTTCTTGGTGTTAAAACATTTAAATTTGAAATTTTTTTCTTTTTTGGAAAAATTTCTTCTTCAATTAAAAATAAAGTTTTTCTATTGTAAAAATTTCTTTTTGTTTTACTAATAATTGGTAATACAATTTTATTATTATCAATATTATTATTATTGTTATTATTATCATCTTCTGTATTATTATTATTTTCTGTTAATGTGCCAATTTGAGTAAAAGTTTTATTATAAAGTGATTTAAATGGTTTACTATTTTCTTCTTCTTTTTTTTGAATAGTTTCATGTAAATTTAATCTATTCATTAATTCTTCAAAATTAATTTTTTTTCTATCAAATTGTATTTTCATTTTATAAATAAAATTTGCCGAAGCATTTTTTTCTTTATTATATAAATTTTTCATTGTTTTTTCATCAAGATGAATGTTTATTTTTTTTAAAGGAGATTGTAATTTATAATAATTTTGTCTTATTTGTAATATATCATCTGTATCATTAAAATCATTTAAATTATTTATTAAACCTTTTTTATGAAGCATTTCTGCAAATAAAAAACCGTTTGAAAAATCTTCTTCAAAATTTGTTATTTTTTTTGATAATTTAAATTCATTACTTAAATAATTTAATAACGTTTCTGACATTTATTATTATTTAAATTTAATAAAAAATAAATATTTTTTTTTATTTAAAAATTATTAAAAATTTTTGATGGATGTTTATGAAAAAACAAAAAATAATTTAATTAATGTTATTAATAATTTAATTGAAAAAAAATTAGATCAAAATAATATTTTACAAAATGTAATAAATAATATTAATAATAATTTTGACATTTTTACAGATAATAATAAATTAATAGAAGAAAAAATAAAATTTATAATAATTTTTATTTCATTTTTTGAAAAATATCCTTTTTTATCAGATTGTTTTGAAAATAATATTTTTTCATCACATATTTATCAATATTTTATAATAATTTATTTAGACTTAAACATAGAAAACGAAGAATATTTAAATTCATTATTTTCATTGTTATTATTATTTAGAAAATATTTTAATATAGAAAATGAAGATATAAAATTTTATTATAATTTTATATCAAATTTATTAATAGAAGAAAATGATGATTATAATAAATATAATTATATTTTAAGATTAATGAATGTATTTAAATTATTATTTGTTCCTAATGAAAGTTCTAATATTAATAATAAAGGTTATATTAATTATTTAAATAGTGATTCAATAAGTATTTATAATAATTTAAATATTTATGAGAAATTTAAAGTTAATTGTGATGGTTTAACCTTAGTTATTAAATTTAATATTGAATATGTAAAAATATTTGAAAAAAAAATAAAAATTTTAGAAATTGTTTTTAATAATGAAAATAATAAAAATTTTATTATTGAAATAAATAAAGATTTGGAAATTTTAATAAATGATGAAATATTTTATAAATATGAAATAAATAATAATAATTATGATATTACAATATTTTTTTCTTTGTTTTTAAGTGAAAATGTACAAAATTATTTCAATTTTTTTACATTTAATGATGAAATAAAAAAAACGGAAATTAAAGATGAAAATATTATAAAATATTTATTAAAAGAAAAAAATAATGTTATTAAATATATAAAAATTTTTGATAATAATTTTATGGGAAAAATTTATAATATTTTTGGAGGATTTTATGGAATTAAAAATAATTTTATTGAATATGTAAAAATTTTATATGATAAACAAAAATCAAATGAAGAAATTGTTAATATTATTATTAATAATTTAAATGATGAATATAATTTAATTTTAAAAGAAAAAAATAATTCAAACACAATAGAAAATAATAATGATATAAAATTTATTTTAAAACAAAATTTTTTTGAACTTAATAATAAATTATTATATTTAAATAAAAATAATGAAAATTATAATATTACAAATGATTATTATGGAAATTTTTTATTAAATTTAAATTTTATTTTTTTTCATAATTTAAATAATAATAAACAATTAGATATTAATAATTTAGGAGGATCTCAAAATTTTATTCCAATTTTTGATATAATTTTTAATTATTTATATAATAATGAAAATAATGAAACTCAAAATAATCAAATAATTGAAAATTTATTTGATATTTTAAATAAAATTTCGATTTCTAAAGATAATATTATTAATATGTATAAAAATAAAATATTTGAAACTTTAAGTGTTTATTTAATAAAATTAAAAAGTTTTTATTTTACTGAAAAATTTATTAAAACTTATGTTTTAATGATTGATAATATAATAAAAATTGATAATGAAAAAATTATAAAAATTATCATTAAAAATTTATATACAAATATTAATATATTAAATGTAATAGATAAAAATTTACATAATTTATTTTGGGAAAAAATTCAAGAAAAAATATTAAATTTAATTGATTATATTAATTTAACTAATATTATTTTATTTTATGATAAATTTGAAACGAATGTTTTAGATAATAAAATAATTGAAAATTTTTATAATTTATGGGTTTATAAAAATATTGAAGATGAAGATATTGAATATATTATTAAAAAAATATTTAAAATAATTATAAAAAGTGAAAAAAAAAATAAAATTTCAGATTTTTTATTAAAAAATATTTTAATATTTTTATTAAAAAATTCAAAATTTCAACCAAATATTAATCCAATAATAAATAAAAATATTAATGAAAATTTTGAAATATTAAATAAAAAAATATTAAATTGTAATAATTTAGAAATAAAATTAATTTTTGATCAAATATTATTATTCCATTTTTTTACTTATATAAATGAATATAAAAAAGATAATAGATTAGAATCATTATATTCAATTATAAGAATTTATTTTAATATTGATATAAAATTAATAGGAAATAATAAAGATTTATATATTAAAAGTTTTTTAACTATTTTTAACTTTATTTATGATTATATAAAAAATCACAAAATTGATTCATTAATTACTATTTTTATTCAAAAAGTTTTAATTATTTTATTAGATAATATTAGTAATTTTGAAGAAAATGAAATATTTAAATTTATTTTTTTAAATTTTTTAACAAATAAAGACAATTGTGATAATTATATGTTAATTGATAAAAATTTATCAATTATTATTTCAAAAAAATTAATTATTTCAAATTTTGATTTAATTCAATTATTTAATGAAGTATTAAAAAGCGATTTAACATTTAATTTATATAATAATGAAAATTATATTAATTTTAATTATAATTTAATAATTTTATATGATAATATTTTAGAAAAAAATAAAACAAGCGAAGAAATTAAAAATGATATTAAAAAATTAATGATTAAATCAAATTATTATTATATTGAAAAAGTTTCGAAATTTGAATTTGATAAATTAGAAAATATTTTAATAAAAAATTTATTAAAATATGAAAAAGTTAATAATTATAGTTTAATGGATTTAAATAATTTAATTTTTTATAAATTGAGTCATAATTTAATAAAAGATAAATCAAATATTAATGAATTTGATAAATTTTTTGAAAAAAATATCAATTTTTTAACATTTTTAAATTCAATGTGTAATTTTTATCAAAAATTTTCAAAAGATATTAAAAAAAATTTAATATTAGCATTAAAATTAATAAATGAATTATTATTAAATAATAAACTTATTGAAGAAAAAATAAAAGATAAAATATTAACTTATGGTTTTGTTTTAATTAATGCTTTAATTAAAAAAAATGAAAAAATTTTTGAAGAATTTTATATTCCAACAATTAATAAAATAAATAAAAATGAAAAAGAAATTATTAATTTTATAAATCAAATTAATATTATTGAAAAAGATAAAAATAATAATATAAATTCAGAAAATTTTTTTCATGAAATTAATAATAAAGAAGATGTTGAAAAAATGGAAGAATTACAAAATATTTTAAATAATTTATTAAAATATGAAAAATATATTAAAATAAAAAATTATTTATTTTCTTTTTCAAATTTTTTTAATATTAATCCAGAACAATTAAATAATTCATATTTAAAATATAAATTTAAAAATTATTATACAAAAAATTTTAATAGAATTTTATTAAAACCAATTCTAAATATTAATAATTATATAGAAAATTATAGTTTATCAAATGAAAATTTTTTTAATGATGAAGAAGATGATAATTTAAATAATAATGAAGAAAATAAATTAATTTTTAACAAAGAAAATTATGATTTATTTTTATCTGATAAACAAACAAATTTAGAATATTTACAAAATAATTTTAATTTTATTCAATCATCTTTTAAAGCTTATTGTTGTTTAATTAAACAAAATAATATTCATATTAAAGGTTTTATGTTTATTGATTATAAAAATCAAATAATTTTTATTCCTTTGAATCAAGAAAAAAGTTTTTGTTGTAATAAAGAAAATAAACAAATTTGTTATGGAAATCCACATGATATTTTCTTAGAAAATAATATAAAAAATATTAAAAATTTTAAAATTAAACATATTAATTATTTATTTAAGAAAATCTATTATTATAAAAAAAGTGGAATAGAAATATTTTTAAAAAACGGAAAAAATTTTTATTTTAATTTTTTTTATGAATATGAAGTAAATGAATTAATAAAAGAAATAAATAAAATAGTAAATTTAAATTTAATTAAAAATGATTTTATTGATGATAATATTATTGGATATTATAATTTTAAATATTTTTATGATTCAATATTTAAAAACATAAATTTTAATCAAAGTTCAAATTCTTTAATTAATTTAACAAATTTAATAGAATCAAATAATAAAGATAAAACATTAAATTTAAGTTTCATAACAGAATTATGGGAAAATAATAATTTATCAAATTTTTCATTTATAATGATATTAAATATTTTTTCAAATAGATCTTTTAATGATATTACTCAATATCCAATTTTTCCTTTATTATTTTATAAATTATTAAAAGAAAAAAACCTAAAAAAATTTGAAAGAGATATTTCAAAAACAATAGAATTTTTAAATTTAAATGAATTAGATAATTATTCATCTGAAGGAAATAATTTAAATTTATATTCTAAACCTTATAGTTCAGGAAGATTAATTTATAAGAATATGAAATATATTTTTCCATATAGTTTTGAATTATTTTATATTGAAGAAGAATTAGAAAATAATGAAAATAATGAATTTGAATCTAATAATATTGAAGAATATTTAGATAAAGAAGTTAATAAATTTAATGAATTAATTCCAGATGATTTTAATTTACCTGAAAAAGAAATTAATTTAAATAAACTTAAATATTTTGATGAAAAAAAAATTATTTTTGGAAAGAATATTTATGAAAATAGAGAAAATTTAGAAAATAAAAATACATCTAATAATTTAAATAAATGGATTGATTTAATTTTTGGTTATTTACAAAATTATAAAACTTCTAATCAAATTAAAAATAAATATGGAGATGAATGTTATTTAAATAATGAAGAAAAAAATAAATCTAATATAAAAAATGAAATTATTATGGAATTAGTTGAAATTACAGGTTTTGTTCCTTTGCAATTATTTAATAATCCATTAAAAAAAAGAAAAATTGAAAATATTAATTTAACTACAATTTTTAATGGAAAAATTTCTTTAAATGAATTTAATGATTTTGAATTTAATACAATTAATGATTTTTTTTATATTAATATTTTAGAAGAAGAAAATTCTTTTTTATTAATAAATAATGAGAAATATTTTAATTTTACAAAAACAAAATTATTTAATTATAAAATAAAATCAGAAAAAAATATTTTTTTTTATAGAAATTATTATAATTTTGAAATAAATAATAAAAATGATAATATAAATATTACTTCAAATTATTTAAATCAAAATCATATTTGTTCTTCTTCAAATGGAAAACATATTTTCATTGCTGGTCAAAATAACGGATATATAACATATATTAATGAAAATAATTATATTATAATAAAAAATTTATTTTTACCTTTAATAACATCATTATTTTTAATAGAAGGTGAAACAAATTATTTAATATGTGGATCATATTTAGGATATTTATATATTTTTAAATTAAATATAAATATAAATGATAATTTTTCTTCAAATATTTCTAATAATGAAAAATTATTAATTCTTTATAAAATTTATTTAAATAGCACTGATATAATAACTTCTATTTATTTTGATTTTGAATTAAATATTTTAGGAACAAGTTCAAATGATGGTTTTATAAATTTATATTTATTTAATGAAGGAAAACTTACAAAATATAATTTTATTAAAAACAAAGAAAGTGTTAATTTTATTTTTATTTATAATAGTCAACTTCCTTCTTTTTTAACTTATAGTTATGAAAGTAAAAAATTAATTAGTTATACTATTAATTGTAATAAAATATATCAAATTGAAGAAAAAACATTTTTAAATCCAAAAGTTTATTATGATAAAGTTAAAAATGGATTTTTGTTATATTTAAATGATTTAAGACAAATTAAAATTATTTCAATTCCTTTTTTAAACCAAACTCATGCAATTCTTATTAAAAGTTTTGATATAGGATTATTTGAAATTTCAAATAATAAAAATTATGTTATTATTTGTAGTAAAGATGGAAAAAAAATTTCTGTTATTTCTTATAATTAAGTAAAAATTTAATATATTTAATTTAAATTATATTTATTTAATTTTATAAATAATATTAATTTTTAGCTAATTTAATGTGATAAATTTAAAATAATTATAATTTAAATTTTTGAATAATAAATGTTTGAAAATTTAAATAAAAAAAGAGAAAGAGATTATAATAATCCTTTAGAAACTAAAAATTTAAATATTTTATTAGATAATACAACCGATTTTAAAGAAATTGAATATTCAATTATGAATATAAATGAAATACAAAAAAAAAATAGAATTATTAATGTTGATAATTTATATAAATATATTTTACTCATTAATGATCAAGAAATAAATATTCAATTACAAAAATTTTCTTATGTAAATTTTTTAACAATAAAAAAACAAAGTCAAATATCAAAAAAATTAATAATTAAAGTCACATATCCAACTTTTTTAACTAAATACACAAACAATAACATAAATAATGAAAATATAATATTAGAAACATCAGTAAGAAATGATGGAGATTATGAAACATATTATATAAATACTTTATATCCAATAATAAATTTAAAATTAAAATTTATTCCTTTATGTAATAAACAAGAAATGTTAAAAATATCTCAAATATTATTATTAGGAATTAAAGATGAAAAAATAATTAAATTAGGTATAGAAAAATATAAAAATTATATTATAAAAAAAGAAAAATTAAATTGGCTTGAATATACAAGAAATCTTTCTTTTAATACTTATAATCCAAATGAATTAAGCAATTTTATTAAAAATATTGAAAATAATTTAGTTACTCAATTTTATAATAATTTAATTTTAGGTGATTATTTAAATTCTATAGAAAATTTAAATGATTTAAATAAAAAAAATTTGTTAAAAAAAAATATATTCAAAAATAAATATAATGAAAAATATAATATTGAATTTAAAAAAATTAAAAATATTGACCAAACAATTAAAAAATATTTTAATTATTTTTCAGAAGATTTAAAAAGAGATAAAAATTTTAAAAAAAAAGTTTTAAATTTACAAAATAATAATAATCAGATAAAAATAAATAATTTTGAGTTTTATAAAAATTTTTTAGATTTTTTTGATTTTGATACATTAGATAATATTTCTCAATTGATTCCCAAAAATTTACATGAATTTATAAATGATTTTTATTTAAATAAAAAATCTTATGTTATTGATGAAAAAAATAATATAATATATTTTTATATAAAAAACAATGATAAAAATTTTTATATTTATAATTTTATAACAAAACAAATTACTTCTATTAAAATCTTAATTTCAAATGATTATAATTATACATTAATATTTGATAATATTAACAATAAAATTTATTTTTATGGAATAATAATATTAAAAACATATAGTCCACCTAGTAAAGTTATATTATATGAATATAATATTAATACAAATAATATAAAATTTTTAAATACTTCAAAAATTTTAATAAAAGGTAATTTATATAATATACTTGAACATAAAGAAATATATATAATAATGGGCCAAATATGTTTAGATAAAACAAAAAATTTTTTAATTTTTTCAGGTGGTTATAATATTTTAACTAAAAAATGTAATGGAATTTATAAATATGATATAGTTAATCAATATTTTATTGATTTATATAATTATGATTATAATAATAATGATGGAAATATTGGGTTTTTAAAAATAATAAATAGATTTGGACATAAAATGTTATTAGATTCAAATAAAAATGAAATATATATTATTGGAGGTTGTTATTTATATGATGAAAGTCTAATAAATTTATATGATATAATGATATATAATTTAGATAGTAATAAAATTAGTGAATATATTCATGATTATACAATTAATAATTCTATTAAAGAAAATTTTTATTTAAAAGGAGAAATTTATTGTGGTAAAGATGAATATAATAATATAAATAATAAAATAATTTTATTTGGTGGAGGAAATTTAATTCATGAAAATGAAAAATATATATTTAAAAAAGGAAAAAACAATTTTTATTTAATTGATATTAAAAAAATACAAAAACATATATATAATTTAAAATATGATTATAATAATGAAAAATTAGATCAATACAAATATTCTGATTTTTATTATAATTTTAATATAAACAAAGGATATTTAATTAATTTTTCTTTTGAAATTAAAGATAATAATATAGAAAATTATGATGATAATTCTAATAATTTAGAAATATATGATAATATATATGAAATAAAAATTAATAAAAATATAATAGATATCTACAATAAAATGACTAATCTAATATATATTTCATATATTAATGAATTATTAATTTTTAAAGATATAAAAAAAGTTATAGAAATCTATAATATATTGGTTAATAAAGGAATTAATGAAAATAATAAAAATGAAATTTATGAAAAAATTATTAATTTTGATTCGTTGAGTAATAATAAAAATAATCAAGAATATATAATTCAAAAAAGAAAAGATTGTGCAAATGAAATGATGTTATATATAAAAGAAGATAAAAACGATATTTAAAAAATTATCAAAATATTTAAAATAATTATTTATTAAAAGTTTATTTATATTTTTAATTAAATATTAAAAATTATTAAATTTTAATTTCTAAACTAAAAACAATTAATGGGGATTGGGGATTGGGGATTGGGGATTGGGGATTGGGCCCAATCCCCAATC
>JAEEGL013317586.1_pt1 | contig 10416 bp, 7 predicted proteins | sample 9134231 | NCBI WGS metagenome assembly JAEEGL01 (sample SAMN16246548, study PRJNA631951) | gut metagenome | biome: gut microbiome; feature: rumen; material: fiber-attached | host: Bos | place: Iran: Karaj | collected 2018-10
GGCGGGCACCATCGGATTCATCGGCAGCTTCCTGATCGACGTTCTGGGCGCTTACCGCGGCGCAGAGCAGTTTTACGAGAGCACCGCCCATATGGAAGGGGTTCGCCTCGGCCTCGCCTACCGCTACACCAAGGATCCCTTAAACCCCTTCCGCCACCATCTCGCCCTCAGCCTGAACGCCTTCATCGGCCGGCTCTATTTAAAGCCCGACTTCGATCTTGAAACGGGCACCTACGCCCGGCGCATCAACCTCGATCTGGGCTATGCCCTCTACCGGGGGACCATCAATCCCCATAACGCGATCACCCTGGGCACCAAACTGCGACGCGTCGAATTGCCTTCGTACGGCCTTGCGACCAGAGGTATCGAGGGCTATGTCGGCTTTCAGAAAGACATCGGCGACTACATCCCCTCGATCAAGGGCTTCTATTTTGTGGGGCGCATCGGCTACGGCCTCGAATATTATCAGTTCGGCCAAGAAACCGGCGAAACGCCGAACATCTTAGATGACAGCGATTTTCAGGACAGCTATCTCGTGATGGAGAGCGGATTTGAGCTCAATACGGGCCGCCATACGCGACTTCAGGCCCTCCTCATCCAGGATCCCACGAGCGATGTGGCGCCCATCAGCAACGACATCGGCCTCATTAAGCTGGGGCTCGTCCACAGCTACAGCAATGCCTTCGATATCCAGTTCAACTTCACCTACGGCGACGGCTGGGTCCTCTGGCTCGGTCTCGATTATGGGCTTTAAGATGAACCGTCGCTCCGCCCTCCTGATCCCCCTGCTGCTCCTCGGCTGCGGCGAAGAGCTCGCCAATCGCGACGTCGAAAACGAGTCCGTTCAAAGCGTCAAACTCGACGACAACTTCAAGATCACCGTTCAGGGCGGCTCGATCCTCAAGGTCGACAAGAAACAGAACCCGCCCATCGCCTACGTGCGCAGCCAATCCTTCGATCTCCGCATCGAAACCGTCGATCAGGCCTGCCAGCCGCGCGCCATCACCTTCGTTTTGAGCAACCTGCCCGAGCGCGGCATCGAGCCGAGCGTGCGCGTCTTAATGAACGCCCCCACCCCCGAAACGGTCGCGGCCTCTGCGGCTCTGGGCGGAGGCCTCTCGATCACCGCCGACGAAAACAGCAAGAACGCGACCCCCATCACCGCCGACATCCCCTACGAACTCGCGCGCGAAGAGGATCTCTATACGGTCACCGTCGTCAGCGACCGCAACCGCATGAGCGCCGATCTGCTCCCCGGCCGCCCCGGCGTCCTCGACGGCGTCAACGGTGCCTGTGCCCGCCTGACCAAATCCGGTCAGGGATCCCAGGTCGACGAATCCGCCCTCATCCTGCGGCAGCGCATCCACATCGATCCGCCCCCCGAGGGTTACGCCTTTGCGGTCTTCGGCAACAATCAGAGCCACAAGAAGGCGCTTTCCACCATCATCGACCAGATCACCGAACAGGGCGACATCGCTTTTACGCTGATCACCGGCGATCTTTACGGCAGCGACGGCTTCTATTCGGTCACTAAACTCACAGAAGAGCTCGACCGGCTGCCGAGCCCCTGGTTTGCCACCCTGGGCGACCACGACGTCTCCGAGCGATCGGCCCAGAGCCTGATCAAAGCCTTCGGCCAAAGCAGCTTCGCCTTCGACTGGGCCCCCGTACGCTTCATCGTTCTCGATTCCGCCTCCGCCACCTTCTCGTCCGAGACCCACAGCCTGCTCGAAACCTGGTTAAAGCGCGAGCCGCTCTACTGGTCCGACGTCGAAGCCCCCGGCGAGATCGCCGTTTTCACGCATTACGCGCCCTTCGATCCCAACGGCGCCCGAAACGACGGCTTCAAACATCGCCTCGAAGCCGCCCGCGTCATCGCCAACCTCGAGCGCGCCGACGTCCACCATCTCTTCACCAGCCATCTCTCGATCTTCGACAGCGAACGCCAGGGCAAAGTGGAAGTGATCCACGCCGGCGGTGCCGGTGCCCCCATCTCAGGCGGCGGCGATCACTTCTGGCTGCGCGTCGAAGTCAATGGCGCCTGCTCGAACAGCACCGAAGGCGGTGCAAAACTCGACGAAGCCTGCGGTGAATGCGAAGCCCATCTCGCCTGCACTGAAGGCCGCTGCAAACCCTGCATCACGTACAAGCCCCAATATTTTTAAGAAGGGCGCGCACCCTACTTCAGGTGATAGGCCCACAGCAGAAAGACGCCCGCTTCTGCATGCCCGCTGTATCCCAGCGCGATCCCAGGCTCCAGACTCCAGTCATCCCCCAGCAAAAACGACCAGCCCGCCCCTGCTTCGAGCACCGGATGCCACACGCGCTTAAACGGCCCCACCGTCATATTGATACAGCAGTCCGAAAACATCTGATCCTGATACCCGCCGATCTCCGCGCCGAGCTCTCCGTGAAACACCAGCGGCCATTTCCAGTCCGGCCGGTAATCCACCAGCAGCGACCCGCGCCAAAAAGACTCCCGCCAGGTTTCGCCATACCATCTGCGCACCTCCCGCCCCGCACGCTCCGAGCGCCAATACGATACGCGCCCCCCGATCCACCAATCCCCCTTCAGCGGCCTCGATGCCCCAAACCCCACCAAAACGCGCTTCATCAACCCCTTCGCATCGCTCGCCTGCTCGTAAATGGGATCCGGATCCTCCGGATGGCCGAACGACAACGCCGTCTGACCGTGCAGCCACCAATCTTCCAGCGCCGCATGCGCCTGCCCCTGCATGCAGAGCGCAAGACCAAGGCCCCAGGCAAACGCGCGCACCCTCGCCTCACGCATAACAGGTCAGCAGCACGCCCGCCGCCACCGCCGAGCCGATGATCCCCGCCACATTGGGCGCCATCGCCGGCATCAGCAGGTAGTTCTGCGGATCCTCCGCCGCCCCCAGACGCTGACAGACCCGCGCCGCATGAGGCACCGCCGAGACCCCCGCCGCTCCGATGATGGGGTTGATGGGCTGCTTCCGCCAAATCAGGTTCATCAGCTTTGCAAACAACACGCCGCAAGCCGTCGCGATCGCAAACGACGCCGCCCCGAGCAGAAAGATCTTCAGGGATTCCGGGCGCAGGAAATACGTGGCCTGGGTCGATGCCCCCACCGTCAGCCCAAGCAGGATGGTCACGATGTCGATCAGCGCCGTGCGCGCGGTCTGCGCCAGACGATCCGCCACGCCGCATTCCTTTAATAAATTGCCAAAGAAGAGCATCCCGAGCAGCAGGATCGCTCCGGGTGCAAGGCAGGCGCAGATGAAAAAGGCGATGATGGGGAAGCAGATGCGCGCGCGCTTAGAGACCGGCTTCGTCTGAGGCATGCGGATCCTGCGCTCGCGATGCGTGGTCAGGCATCGGATGACCGGCGGCTGAATCACCGGCACGAGCGCCATATAGGAGTAAGCGGCGATCGCGATGGCCCCGAGCTGATGCGGTGCCAGCTTCGAGGTTAAAAAGATGGCGGTGGGACCGTCAGCCCCGCCGATGATGCCGATGGAAGCCGCTTCGAACGGTGTAAACCCGAGGGCCAGAGCCCCGAGATAGGTTAAAAAGATGCCCGCCTGCGCCGCCGCCCCGAGCAGGATCAATCGCGGCGAAGAGATCAGAGGCGAGAAATCGGTCATGGCGCCCAGGCCCAGAAAGATGAGCGGCGGGTAGATGCCCTTGCTGACCCCCTGGTAAAGCAGATTGAAGGCGGTCCCCTCTTCGTAAAGGCCCACGTCGAGCCCTTCCTGAAAGGGGATGTTGCCCACCACGATGCCAAAACCGATGGGCACGAGCAGCAGAGGTTCGCAATTCTTCTTAATGGCCAGCCAAATGAAGGCGAGCCCCACCGCGATCATGATGAAGTGACCCGGCGTCGCCTGCCCAAAGACCCCCGACTGCAAAAAGCGCTCTACCGCATCCATGCCGAGACCCGATCACGCAAGCTCAAACAGCGGCTGACCTTCCCTGACCGCCTCGCCCGAAGCCACCAGCAAGCGCGCAACCTGCCCCGATGCCGTGGAAACCACCGTGGTCCGCATCTTCATCGCCTCGATCACCGCCACCGGCTCATTGACCGCCACCTTTTGCCCCACCGCCACATCGAGCGACACCAGCAGTCCCGAAAGCGGAGAAGGCACCACCGATGCGCCCGCGCTCACGGGCTGCGTTTTTTGCTCCACTGCCGACGGCGGCAACGCCTGCGGAACGCTTTGAGGCAAGGCCTGAGGCTTTGAGGCGTGCGGCGCATCTTCCTCCAACAGCTCCACATCCACCTCGTAGGCTACGCCCTGCACCGTAATTTTAAGCTTCATCTTGAACCCCAAACGTCCGTCGGGCCAAAGGCGGCCTCGCCTTCTTCCATCGCTGCCCAGGCGCGCTTCTGGATCGGCCGCACCCGATAAATCCTTGCAGGCTTCTTGACCACCGCCGCCACCGCCGCCGAAATGAGCACCAGCGTCAGCGGATCGATCGGGAGATCTTCAGAAGGCAACGCCTGCGCCGGCTGCGGATTTGGCAACGCCTGCGACCCGCGATCCGCCTGCGCCCTGCGATCGAACCATTGGAAAGCCTGCATGAACAGCGCGATGCAGGCCAGCACCGCAAAGACCACGCCGCATCCCGTGGCGGTGACCACCCATGGACTCATCGAAGCTCCTTAAAGCGGCATCAGCCCGTGCTTTTTATGGGGACGGGACTCGCGCTTGCCCTGCAGCAAATCGAGGGCCGCGATCACGTAAGCCCGGGTATCTGCAGGCTCGATGATGTCGTCGAGCATCCCCAGCTCCGCCGCGCGCATGGGATTTGCAAAAGTTTCGCGATAAGACCGGCAAAGCTCCGCCCGCCGCTGCTCCGCATCCTCCGCCTGCGACAACTCCTCGCGATAGAGCACGCTCACCGCCCCCTCTGCACCCATCACCGCGATCTCGGCCGATGGCCAGGCGCAGACCCGATCGGCGCCCAAATCCCTGGAGCACATCGCCAGATAGGCCCCCCCGTACGCTTTGCGCAAAATCACCGTCACTTTCGGCACCGTCGCCTCGCTGTAAGCGTAGAGCATCTTGGCGCCATGGCGGATGATCCCGCCCGTCTCCTGCGAAACGCCGGGCAAAAACCCGGGCACATCGACGAGCGTGACCAGCGGGATATGGAACGCGTCGCAAAAGCGAATGAATCTCGCGGCCTTATCGGCGGCATCGATGTCGAGAACCCCTGCTTTCTGTATCGGCTGATTGGCCACAAAGCCCACCGTCTGCCCGCCCATGCGCCCAAAAGCGACGATCACGTTCGTTGCAAAGAGCGCCTGAGGCTCCATCAGATCGCCGTCATCGGCCAGCAGCCGCAAAACCGCGCGCATGTCGTACGCCTCGCGGGGATCTTCGGGCAAAACCGCATTCAGCGCGGACACCGGACCGTAAGCCTGCGCCCTGCGATCCTCGAGCACCGGCGGATCCTCGCGGTTGCTGGAGGGCAAAAACGACAGCAGACGCCTGCAGATACGGATCGCATCCCCGTCATCTTCGGCCACAAAATGGATCACGCCCGAGCGCAGCGCATGGCTCATCGCCCCACCGAGCGCCTCCGCCGTCACCTTCTCGCCCGTCACCTCCTCGATCACCCGAGGCCCGGTAATGAAGAGCTGGCTCGTGCCCTTAACCTGAATCAAAAAATCGGAAAGCGCCGGAGAATAAGCGGCGCCTCCCGCGCAAGGCCCTGCGATGATGCTGATTTGCGGCACCACGCCCGAAAGCTGCACGTTGCGATAAAAGATTTGCCCAAAACCCGAAAGCGCCCCCACGCCTTCCTGAATGCGCGCACCGCCCGAATCGCAGATCAGCACAAAAGGCGCCCCGTTTTTGAGCGCTTCGTCCATCACTTTGCAGATCTTCTGGGCCGTCACCTCGCCCACTGTGCCGCCCTGAACCGTAAAATCCTGGCTCGCCGCGTAAACCGGCCGACCATCGACGAGTCCCGCCCCCACGACCACGCCGTCGCCCGGTAACTCTTTGGACTGCATACCAAAATGAACGCAGCGATGCTTCCTGAACAGCTGCGACTCCTGAAAGCTGTCCGCCTCAAAGAGCGCCGAAAGCCGCTCGCGCGCCGTCCATTTGCCCTGCGCATGCTGACGCGCGATGCGAGATTCCCCGCCCGCCTGGAGCAATCTGGTTCGCTCACGCCTCAGCGCATCAAGATCCATTGCAGCCTCAACTCACCCAACCCTTTAAAAATGCGTCATTTTCTGTTTGAACACATCGTTTTTCGGGGCAAATGCGCGTTGTTCCATACTTGAAGTCAGCATAAAAATAAAGCGCATGTTCACTTCATTTTGACGCAAAGGATTTCATGCGCATCCTCTTCTTAAATCCCTACCACGGCGGATCCCACCGCGCGTTTGCCGAAGATTTTGCCGCGCGCTCCAAACATCAGATCACCCTCTGGACCCTGCCTGCCCGCAAATGGAAATGGCGCATGCAGGCCGCTGCCTGTTTTTTTGCAGAGCAGCTGCGCCGGTCGAGCGATCCGCCTCCCGACTGCATCCTCACCACCGACATGCTGAACCTTGCGGAATTAAAGGCTTTATTGCCCAAAAGCTGCGCAGGGATCCCGCTTTATCTCTATCTGCACGAAAACCAGTTCTCATATCCCAACGATCCGCTCGCGCCCCAAAACGAATTTCAATGGGGCTTCATCAACGTGATCTCCGCCCTGGCCGCCGACGCCACCGCCTTCAACTCGCAGTATAACCTCTCGGATTTCTTTGAAAAATGGCGTCAGGGCAACCGCATCCTTAAAGAATCCGCCCTGCCCGAATCCGCCATCGATCTCGTGCAAAAGCGCGCAACCGTCATCCCCGTTGGCCTCGATTTCGATGCGCTCGATCGCTTTGAATGCCCCAAACAGCGCGGAATTCCACTGTTTTTATGGAATCACCGCTGGGAGCACGACAAAAACCCCGAATCGCTCTTCAGCGCATTAAAAGAAGTCATCCAGCGGGGCCTCGATTTTCAAATCGCCCTCTGCGGCGAAGCGTTCCGCCATCGCCCCGCCTGCTTTGACGAGGCGCCGCAGTGGCTTGGCGAGCGTCTGGTCGCCTTTGGGCATCAGTCGCGCGAGGATTATGCGCGCTGGCTCTGGCGTGCAAACGCGGTGATTTCGACGGCCAATCAGGAGTTTCTGGGCCTTTCGGTTTTGGAGGCGATGTATTGCGGCGCTTATCCCATCCTGCCCCGGCGCCTCAGCTATCCCGAGCTTCTGCCGCCCGAAATTCAGGCGGATCACCTCTACGAAGGCGATCGCGCGCTCAGCGACTTTTTGTGCAAATGGCTTTTAAATCCAAAGGGTTTTCAACCAAAAGCAAAATTTCTCAACAAATATAGATGGTCACAAGTTGCGCCCGCCTTGGATCGCTGGCTCGAAGGTCACCAAAATTGTCTTTAATTTTCGCCGCAGTTGCGCGAAAGAGCGCCGCCTTTTGATTTGGAGATCGCATGTCCCGCACCGCAACGCTCGAAGAAGCCATCGCCCAACGGATCCTTTGCCTGGACGGCGCCATGGGCACCCAAATCCAGCTCCAGAAGCCCACCGCCGCCGATTTTCATGGATCGCAGTTTGCAGATCACCCCGTCAGCCTGGTCGGCTGCAACGACGTCCTCTGCCTCACAAAGCCGTCGATCATCGAGTCGATCCATTGCGCTTACCTCGAAGCAGGCGCCGACATCATTGAGACGAACTCCTTTAATTCACAGCGGATTTCGCTCAGCGACTACGGTCTTGAAGACTACGCCCGGCCGATCGCCTGCGCCGCCGCCAAAGTGGCCCGAAAAGCCTGCGACCGCTTCAGCACGCCTCAAAAACCGCGCTTTGTAGCCGGCAGCATCGGCCCCACCAACCGCAGCGCCTCGCTTTCGCCCGACGTCTCCGATCCCGGCAAGCGAAACGTCGATTTCGATGCGCTGGTCACCGCTTACCGCGAATGCGCTCTGGGTCTCATCGACGGCGGCGTCGACCTGATTTTGATCGAGACCATCTTCGACACGCTCAACTGCAAGGCCGCCATCTACGCCGCAAAGCGCGCAATGGAAGAGCTTAACGTACAGATTCCATTGATGATTTCGGCCACATTGAGCGATCGGGCAGGCCGTTTGCTTGCGGGGCAGACCCTCGAAGCCTTCTGGAACTCGGTCCGCGACGCCAATCCCTGGAGCATCGGGTTAAACTGCGCTTTTGGCGTGGCCGAAATGCGACCGCACATCGAAATGCTCTCGCGCCTGGCCCATTGCTTTGTGAGCGCTCACCCCAACGCCGGCCTTCCAAACGCCCTCGGACAATACGACCAGACGCCCGAATTCATGGCGGAGCAAATCCGCGATCTCGCAAAAGCGGGCCATTTAAACATCGTAGGCGGCTGCTGCGGCACCTCGCCCGCCCATATCGCCGCCATCGCGAAAGCCGTTCAGGACTGCGCCCCCAGAATCCGCGTTCCCCGCGAAAACATCTGCCGCTTAAGCGGCCTCGAACCGCTCAACATCAGCGCCCAAAGCCTCTTCGTCAACGTGGGCGAGCGCTGCAACGTGGCCGGTTCCGCAAGATTCCGAAACGCCATCCGCAAGCAGGATTTCAACCGCGCCATCGAGATCGCCCGAAGCCAGGTGGAAGGCGGCGTTCAGATGATCGACATCAACATGGACGACCCCATGCTCGATGCCGAAAGCGCCATGGTCACTTTTTTGCGGCTTTGCGCCTCAGAACCCGCCATCTCGCGCGTCCCCTTCATGATCGATTCCTCGCGGTTTGAGCTCATCGAACTGGGGCTCAAAAACCTGCAGGGCAAGGGCGCCGTCAACTCCCTCAGCCTCAAGGAAGGCGAAGAAGCGTTCCTTCAAAAAGCGCGCATCGTCCAGCGGTACGGCGCCGCCGTCATCGTGATGGCCTTCGACGAGCAGGGCCAGGCCGACAGCCTCGACCGCCGCGTCCAAATCTGCAAACGCGCTTATAACCTACTGACATCAAAGGTGAATTTCGATCCCAACGACATCATCTTTGACCCCAATATTTTTGCCATCGGCACCGGCATTCCCGAGCACGACCGCTACGCCCTCGATTTTTTGGAAGCGACCCGCATCTTAAAGCGCGACCTGCCCGGCGTTCACGTGAGCGGCGGTTTGAGCAACCTTTCGTTCGCCTTCAAAGGCAACGACGCCCTGCGCGGCGCGCTCCACACTGTCTTTTTGTATCACGCCATCCAGGCGGGCATGGATTTTGCCATCGTCAACCCCGCGCAGCTCGGCCAATACGAATCGATCGATCCCGAACTCCGCGATTTGCTTGAAGATCTCATTTTTGCCCGCCGCCCCGACGCCTCGGAGCGGATCCTCGGTTGGGTGGCCCAAAAGCCCCTCGAACAGTCTCAAAACGCGGCTCCGGCCAACCAAAACGCCTGGCGGCAGGAAGATGTAGAATCGCGCATCGCCCACGCGCTCATACAGGGTGTAGACAGCTATCTCGCCCAGGATCTAGACGAAGCTCACCAAAAATATACGAACGCACTTTCTGTCATCGAAGGTCCCCTGATGGCGGCCATGGAAAAGGTGGGCGAGCAATTCCGCGCGGGCAAACTGTTTTTGCCGCAGGTGATCAAAAGCGCGCGCATCATGAAGGACGCCGTCGCTCATCTGCGACCTCATATCGAAGCCGAACAGTCCAAAAATCAAAGGAAAAAGGGCCATGTGGTGATCGCCACCGTCCGCGGAGACGTGCACGACATCGGCAAAAACATCGTCGCGCTCGTTTTGGAATGCAGCGGTTACGAGGTCACCGATCTGGGCGTCATGGTGCCCACAAACGCGATCCTCGAAGCGATTCAAAAGCCCGGCGTGGACGCTCTGGCCTTAAGCGGCCTCATCTCGCCTTCCCTCGAGGCGATGGCCGAAATCGCGCGCGAAATGGAGCATGCCGGACACAGAATGCCGCTGCTCATCGGCGGGGCGACCACCTCAAAACTGCACACAGCGCTCAAGTTAGCGCCCCTCTACAGCGGTCCCGTCGTCCATTGCCTCGATCCGCAATCCGACGTCTCGGCCTTAAACGCGCTGCTCAATCCAGAAAAAAGCGAGGCCTTTATGGCGCAACTCCGCACAGAACAAAGCGAATTGCGTTCGCTGGAGCTGCAGAAAACGTTAACCCCCATCGAAGAAGCGCGCGCCGGCCGGCCGCAAATCGACTGGCAAAAAGAGCCGCCTCTGCTGCCGGATTTCTGGGGTGTGGAGCCGCTCAAAATCGATTGGGAGCGCGTCGTTTGCAACATTTCGTGGGATGCCTTCTTCCACGCCCTGGGGATCGCCGGAAAATTCCCCGAACTCCTCGATCACCCCGAACGCGGTCCGGCTGCGCGCGCACTTTACAAACAGGCGAAGGCGCAGCTCACCC
>JAEEGL013568374.1_pt1 | contig 10416 bp, 9 predicted proteins | sample 9134231 | NCBI WGS metagenome assembly JAEEGL01 (sample SAMN16246548, study PRJNA631951) | gut metagenome | biome: gut microbiome; feature: rumen; material: fiber-attached | host: Bos | place: Iran: Karaj | collected 2018-10
CTCCCCTCATCAATAAAGCTCTTTGTGCTGCGCCCATTGACCGCATGGTTGTATATCACAACATCCTCTTTCGTATACCTGTCAAAGGCCTGAGCGATCCCCGTCTGCGGAAAAGTATTGAACTTGTTGCACGCTACCGTTGAATCTCCTGCCCAAAATATATGTCTCATCCTGCCTCCTGAAAAGCTAAATTCTTTCTTACTTCCTCATCTTAAAACTCATGTTTCTATGTTTCTATCCGACCATACAGACAGAATTCAATATTGCTCATCTATAAACTCATGTTTCTTTGTTTATATCTGACCATACGGACGGAATTCCATATTGCTATTTAGAAATAAACAGCCGTCCGGGAGAATATTTTTATCCAAACAAATTGATTTTTCGAGGAATAACTTATATACAGCTACTGTGTAAGCATAGAAAAATCACTGAAGTTTGGATAAAAATATTCTCCCGGGCGGCGTCCCATTCTAAAACTCTAAGTCTTTGAATTACTCTTTAACAGCACCTACATTGACACCCTTTACGAAGTATTTCTGAAGGAAAGGATACAGTGCCATGAAAGGAAGTATTGCAACTATGATAGCTGCATAGTACAGTGTGTTCTGCGATACTTTATATGCCGTAGTCGGCGTATCACCGTCCATGACCATAACTCGCAGGATGTACTGGAAGTTAACCTGATCACGGTTTGTGATATAGATCTGAACTGTTGAATAATCATTCCATACTGTTACTGCAAACATCAGACCGATTGAAGCAAGAGCTGCCTTTGAAAGAGGAAGCACGATCTTGAAGAAGATTCCCATAGGTGAACATCCGTCAATCTTAGCTGCTTCAAACAATGATGCGGGAATACCTTCAAAGAAGTTACGCATAAGAACCAGGTTGTAAACGTTCATACCATGTTTGACCACAAGGATCCACATGTTGTTTACAAGGTGAAGCTGCTTCATAACCAGGTATTCAGGAATCATACCACCGGAGAAGATCATGGTGAAAAGAAGGAAATATGCCATGAGATTTCTTCCGGGCATCTCATACTGTGAAAGTACATATCCACCGAGAGTTGACATAACAAGTCCCAGCAGAGTTCCAAATACAGTTGTGACGACTGAATTCACAAAAGGCTGATACAGCTTGGAAGTATGTATGATTGTACGATATCCGTCCAATGTAAAGTCATTGGGAAAAAGCTGGAACTTGTAAACTCCGACCGCATTAAAGGAGTCTACCAGAACCTTCCAGATAGGAATAAGTACAATGAGTCCTATAAGGATAAATACTATGTAATTTACTACATCAAATGCGTCGGTCTTCTTTTTGCGACCTGCGCCGAATTCTACTCTTTTCGTCTTTGCCATCGTAAGCGCCTCCTTAAATGATTCCGCGTCCGCGAACCTTTTTACTTGCCCAGTTACAAAGCAGAACCAGTGCACATCCTACCAGTGATTTAAACAAACCTACTGCAGTTGTATAACCGTAGTTAGGAATAGCTGTCATAAAGGTCTTACGGTAAATGTATGTTGATACTACATCTGATACAGAGAATACTCTGTTGTTGTACATAACGAATACTGACTCAAAGAGGTTAAGAACCTTAGCCAGATTCAGGATCAGCACGATGATGATGGTGTTAAGAAGTTCAGGAACTGTAACATACCAGATCTTCTGAAGTCTTGTTGCGCCATCGATGTCAGCGGCCTCATAGATCTCAGGGTTGATTCCGGAGAGTGTTGCCAGGAAGATAACTGTTCCCCAACCTGTCTCCTTCCAGATGTTTACCAGGTAGTAAACAGGTCGCCATAGCGCTGTATCGTGCATGAAGTCTATACTTTCTTTTATCAGTCCCCAGTTCTTCAGAGTCTCATTTACGAAACCTGTGGAAGAAGTTGAAAGGAAAAGTGTAAAGATCGCTGCTGTAACTGTCCATGACATGAAGTGCGGAAGATAAATAACTGTCTGCAGCACCTTCTTGGCAAAGAGGTTAGCCATCTCATTGATGAATACCGAAACGATTACCGCTGTTCCGGTCGTGATCAGGAGCTTGATTATCGACAGCTCCAACGTATTTATAAAGGCCGTCCAGAAATCTTTGTCTGCAAACATACTGGAAAAATGCTTAAGGCCTACAAATTCGATTTTCTTTAAGGTGTAATCATAGAAGGAATATCTTACACCAAGCATGGGCCAATAATAGATTATCAGCACATAAATAAATACAGGAATGAACATGAGATAAAATCCTCTATGGTTCCACATTCTCATTCCCAAAGGTTTTTTATTGATAGTCTGTCCGGTAGACTTTACAATTGTTTGCTTTTTGCTCATTATACCTGCCCCGTGTGTTGAAAAATTGTTGATAATTCAAAGAAACTTAGATTTTTGGAAAATTCTGTGTGGGTGCCAATCTGCACCCACACAGATATCAGATACTTAAGAAATTACTGAGCGTTGAGTTCATCAAGTATTGTCTGAACTGTGTCGCCCCACTTTGCCTGGTACTCAGCAATAGCGTCTGCTGCGTTCTTCTTGCCTGCTACTACTTCGTTGATGAAGGTTGTCTTATCAACTGTAAGGTCAGCTTCAACCTCTGTAAGAGTCTCTGATGAAGGTGACTGAGGTGCATCTACTGCGTTGTCTACGAAGAACTTGTTGCCTGCTGCTACAAGAGGATCGTTGTCTACGAATCCGTTTGTAAGAGGTGCAATTACAAGTACGGGATCAAGGTGATTCTTCTTCCATACGCTGTTAGGATCGTTAGGAGCCTGCTTTAAGTGGAACTCGCCCTCTGCGTACTCATAATCCTTCTTCTTATCAGGATCATCAGGGTTTGTTGTGAAGGACTCAGCGTGTGTTGACCAGTGAACGTCCTCAGCACCGTATGTCCAGAGTGTCTGAACCTTGTCACCGTCAAGCATTGTCTCAAGAAGTGCATCAAAGATTGCCTGCTCACGAGAGTTGTCTCCGTCGCCGTCGTCTGTGATTACCCATACAGGAGCTTCTCTGTTGAGGTATCCGCCCCATGTGCTCTTGATCTCCTGGATAGGAGGAAGCTGTACGAGTCTGTCATCTCCGAGATCTGCATCTACGTCGTTCTTGTCAAGGTTGTCTGTAAGAGTGCGGAGCCATGTTCCAGCCCAGTATGTGAATACACCTTCTGATGTTGTCTGGTCATTTGAGAACCATTTCTCACGTGCTGTCTTGGTTGAAGCTTCCTCTGTATCCTTATCGATCACGCCGTCAGCGTAAGCTGTCTGAAGTCTTGTAAGAGCATCGATTGTAGCCTGCTCCTGGAATCCGTCAACCCACTGTCCGTCCTTCTGATAGATAGCCGGGTAAGCACCCTGCCAGAACTCAGGCATGTAGTTGATGTAAGGAGCCTCGCCCATGTTTGCAAAACCTGCAGCGATAACACCTGTCTGGCCATCCTTTGTGAAAGCCTTGAGCATGTTGTAGTAGTCATCAAATGTCTTGATGTCATCAACCTTAAGTCCTGCAGCGTCAAGCCATGACTGCTTGATATATGTTACGCATCCATTACCATATGTAGGAGCGAAACCGTAAAGCTCTCCGCTTGAGGTCTTCATATTCTCATTGATCTGAGGAAGTGTGATCCTTGACTGGAACTCAGCATTTGCATATGCGTCAGCCATATTCCAAAGGATACCTGTGTTCTGATACTGCTTGAACATTGTTGCGCTCATGATCAGTGCATCAGGATACTGTCCGTCACCGGGCTCGCCTGTTGTAAGGAGCTGAGATACATTGTCCTTGTATCCTGAGTGCTCAGGCTGATTGATGTGAAGCTTGATGTCGTGTCCGATCTTCTCAGATACAGCTGCTTCCCACTGCTCAACAAAAGCATCCTGTCCATTATCAATGTTTGCTGTAAGTGTTCCATCTACTGTGATGTAGAGGTCTGTCAGATTGTATTCTCCTGCAGGAGCTGACTCTGTTGATGCTGATGCATCACCTGACTCTGTTGATGCTGATGCATCACCTGACTCTGTAGCGCTCTGGCCACCGGACTGTGAATCAGAACCTGTTGCAGGCTCAGCATCGGTTGATCCGCAGGCTGCCAGTGAAGCTACCATTGCTGTTGAAAGAATTAAGGATAAAACTTTCTTTTTCATTTAATCTTTGCCTCCCATATTTTTTGAAAGATTTTATGTAAGCGGTTTCATTTGCTTATGACTGTACTTTATCATGGATTTCACATCTTTGCAAGCACGAATTTTGTAAGATTTGTAACAAAATGTAACCACATCAGCCGGAAGTCCCATTATTATGCTATTTGCCGTAAGTGCTTACATGTGAAAAATTTACAAAAAGTTCTTTTAAAGAGTAACTCCTCTCTTCCAAATTGCCATATCATGAAAGCCTGCCAGTTCACTTTTCAGTTTTTCACCGGATGCTGTCCTTACAATTTTGTCAAAGAGTTCGTCGGTCAGCTCATCAAAGGTCCTTCCATCCAGGATCTGCCCTGCGCTGAAGTCGATCCAGTTGTTCTTTTTCTCTGCAATCCTGTTGTTGCTGGCAATCTTCATTGTAGGAACCGGACATGCAAAGGGTGTTCCTCTTCCTGTTGTGAAAAGAACTATCTGCGCCCCTGCACTGGCCAGAGCCGTTGCCGCGCAAAGGTCATTTCCGGGTGCGCACAGAAGATTGAGTCCCGTCACATCTGTCTTTTCACCATATTCCATGACATTCATCACAGGGTAATCACCGGATTTCTGTGTGCAGCCAAGGGATTTGTCCTCAAGGGTCGTTATGCCGCCGGCTTTGTTTCCGGGAGACGGGTTCTCATAAATGGGCTCGCCCTGTTTTGTGAAGTACTCCTTGAAACCATTTATCATGTTCACAGTGTCGTCAAATGTACTCTCATCCTTACACCTGTTCATAAGTATGGTCTCTGCCCCGAACATCTCCGGAACCTCTGTAAGTATGCTTGTTCCGCCGTACTCAATGATCCTGTCGGATATTCTTCCAACCAGCGGATTAGCAGTAATTCCAGAGAATCCGTCGCTGCCGCCGCACTTTAATCCGATTATAAGTTTGGACAGATCAGCGTCCTGTCTTTCATCTTCTGAAGCCACATCTATTATCTCTTTTAACAGATTAAGGCCGTCTTCCATCTCATCATCGCTGTTCTGGCACACCAGAAACTTAACGCGCTCAGGATCATATTCTCCTATATAAGGCATCAGGACATCTATGTTGCTGTTCTCGCATCCAAGTCCCAGAACCAGCACGCCGCCGGCGTTTGGATGGCCGATAAGATCAGAGAGGATCGTCCTTGTATGCTCCTGGTCATCTCCTGTCTGAGAGCATCCGTAATTGTGATTGAAGGCTATAACCTCATCAACACTTCCTTTTACATACTTGGCAGCTTCCTTGGCAAGAGCTGTAGCAATATTGTTGACACAGCCTACAGTGGGAATTATCCATACTTCATTTCTGATGCCCACCTTGCCGTTCTTGCGCACAAATCCCTTGAAGCTGCCTTTTCTTGTGCCCATCCCGGACTTTTTACTATCTATATAAGTACTGTCCGGTTCGTACTTATAATCAAGGATGCCTTCAAGATTAGTCTTAATATTATGTGTATGGATCCAGCTTCCGGCCTGTATATCCTCAACAGCATGTCCGATAGCATTTCCGTATTTGATTATGTTATCTCCCTGAGAAATGTCTTTTGTTAAGATCTTGTGGCCCGCAGGAATATCCTGTAATGCCGTGATACTGCGGCCATCTGAGAGAACTATGCTCTCTCCCTTTTTAAGCTCTTCCAGGCAGACAACCACGTTGTCCTCCGGATGAATCTGTAAAAATCTGCTCATATAACCCACCCTTCTTTAAATATGATATGTAAGTAATTGTGTAAGCGTTTACATTAAAATCATATATTCATCAAGTCGTATAGTCAACAGATTTTTCATATTATTTAGATTCTTTCGTACATTTTTATTTTATGCATATGCTGCTAAATCACATGATATATTGGGTTTTATTTCGGAATTATCTATTGTATTTCCGAAAAGCCTCTTGTATAATGTTTGTAAAAAGCATGTAACTGCTTACAATACATTTCTATTTACGGAGGGTTAAACAATGAAAAAATTCCTGGATGCAGATTTTCTTTTACAAAGCGACGAAGCGAAAACTCTGTACCATGACTACGCCGAAAACATGCCTGTACTTGACTATCACTGTCACATCAGTCCCAGAGAGATAGCCGAAGACCGTCATTTCGACACCATCACACAGGTATGGCTTGGGGGAGATCATTACAAATGGCGCATGATGCGTTCTTTCGGCATCGATGAGAAATATATGACAGGCGATGCTTCTGATAAAGACAAATTCCTCATGTTCGCAAAATGTCTTGAGAAATCACCCGGACATCCTATTTATCACTGGGCTCACTTAGAGCTTCGCAAGTATTTTGGTTATGACGGAATCCTTAATTCCAGAACTGCCGAGGAAGTTTATGACCTCTGCAACAAGGTTCTTCAGGATCCTGATATGAGCGTAAGAAAGCTCATCAAGATGTCTAATGTCACTCTTATCTGCACCACCGATGATCCTGTGGACACTCTTGAGTGGCATGACAAGATCAAGGAGGATACAACATTTGATGTAAAGGTCCTTCCTGCATGGAGACCTGATAAGGCCAAGAACATTACAAAACCCGAGTTTGCTTCTTATATAGAAACTCTTTCAAAAGTCAGTGGCGTTGCCATCAGCTCTTTTGCCACACTGAAAGATGCCCTCAGAAACCGTCTTGATTTCTTTGCATCAAAAGGCTGCAGTGTTACAGACCATGCTCTTGAGTATGTCTGCTACCGCCCTGCCACCGACGACGAGATTGAAAAAATATTTGAAAAGGGACTTAAGGGCGAGGCCATCTCAAGGGAAGAAGATCTCAAATACCAGACTGCTTTTATGTTATTTGAGGGCGAAGAGATCACTAAGAGAGACTGGGTAATGCAGCTCCACTTCGGATGCAAGCGTGACCTCAACACACCTATGTTTGAGAAGCTCGGTCCCGATACAGGCTATGATTCAATTGACGCCTACTACCCTATGGCAGAGCTGGCTGACTTTATGAACGCTCTTCATTCAAGGCACGCTCTTCCAAAGACCATTCTTTATTCACTGAACCCTAATGACAACAAGATCATTAACACTATGCTTAACGCCTTCAACGAGGCTCCTTACGTAGCCAAGATCCAGCAGGGAAGCGCATGGTGGTTCAATGATTCCAAGCTTGGTATGGAGGAACAGATTCAGTGCGTAGCTGAGTCCAGCAACCTTTCCGGATTTGTTGGAATGCTCACAGACTCCAGAAGTTTTACTTCATACACAAGACATGACTATTTCAGAAGGATCCTCTGCAACTACCTCGGAAGCCTTGTAGCTAACGGCGAGTATCCTGCTGAAGACATTTCCGTTCTCGGAGAAATTGCAAAGGATATATCATATAACAACGCCGTAAGATACTTCAAATTCCCGTTAGAAGAAAGATAAACTTATGAGTAATCAGATGACCATCTATGACATTTCCAAAAAAGCCGGGGTTTCCATAGCCACCGTTTCAAGGGTTTTAAACGGCAGCACCAATGTCAAGCCCAAGACCAAGAAGAAAGTCATGGATATAATTGAACAGTATGGATATAAGCCCAACGCCTTCGCAAGAGGCCTGGGCCTGAACTCCATGAAAACCATCGGAATTCTGTGCGCCGACTCATCTGATCTTTATCTTGCCAAAGCAATTTACTACATCGAGCAGAATCTTCGGGAGAACGATTACAATTCCGTGCTTTGCTGTACCGGTTACGAGGTGGAGAACAAGAAACAATCTCTTAGTCTCCTTCTCTCCCAGCATGTGGACGCTGTAGTCATGATAGGTTCAAACTTTATCCTGAACAACGCTGAGGACAATAAATACATAAACGACGCAGCAGCCACAGTTCCCATCATGCTGCTGAACGCCGACTATGACTGTTCCAACGTTTACTGCACTCTGTGCGATGATTATAAGGCAACCTGTGATGCCACTGAGAAGATGCTCTCCAGCGGAGCAAAAGACATTCTATACCTCTATAACTCAAGCTCCTACAGCGGACTTAAGAAACTTGCAGGTTATCAGAACGCTCTTTTAACCCACGACATCTCCCTTAAGAAGAATCTCATCCAGCTCTTCAAAGGAAGCCATGAGGATATTGATGGAGTAAAGAACTTTGTAGAGGCGCTGCACAAAAAGGGCATCAAATTCGATGGTATAATCGCCAGTGACGATTTCCTGGCAGTTGGAGCCATGAACTACGCAAGAGCCAACCACATCAAGGTTCCTTCAGAGCTTCAGATCATCGGCTACAACAACTCGATCCTCTCCCACTGCACAGAGCCGCTTTTGTCATCTGTTGATAACAGACTCGAAGACATGTGCAACCAGCTTGTCAAGACTCTGATCGGCACACTCACCTCCAACGAGATGCCACAGAAGACAATCTTCTCAGGTGAATTGATCAAGAGAGGTTCCACAACTTTTTAATATGAGATAAATATGAATAAACAAAAAGATCCGATGCACTTAATGATTAATGCGTCGGATCATTTTCATACTAAAAGCCCCGGGGCATTAGGCAATCTGCCTTATCCCGGAGGCTTCATAATCCAATCATTCAAATATTTGCAGTCTTCCTGCTCCAATCTCAAAGTGGCACTTAATAATTCCTATGTCTACCTTGCTAAAAACTCCACCTTTATCAATGAACTCTACTGAGTCATCAGAATTGAGTTTTATCTGGAACTTCTGCTGATTGATCGCTGTTGGTGCAAGAAGTGCCATCTCGACACCTTCCTTAAACCATTCCGGACAGTCTGAAGGCGCGCTCATTATCTGTGATATATCTCTGGACTTATGTGGTCTGCCCTGCTCTTTTCCATATCCGATTGCAATGGAGATAACAAGCCTTTCATCCGCAGCTACATCTGCACCGATATTCTTTCTGTTGAAAGTTCCTGCCCAGCATGTGTTTAATCCAAGACTCTGAGCAAAGAGTACCAGCTGCTCGCCATAGTATCCGACTCTTTTATCCAGATCATCAGTGTCTTTTCCCACACAGGCGATCACGCTTGGTGCCGAGCCCAGTCCCATTGCCCTGTTGAGCAGCTTGTTATAAGTATCACCGGCATCCTCTATCAACTGTAAATGAAGATTTCCCTTCTCATTGAGCTCATCAATTTTATCTCTAAGTTTTGAAATCTTTTCGCTTTCTATGCGATCCGGTTTGTAATTTCTTACGGAATGTCTTGCTATTATTGCTTCTTTCTCATTCATGATCATTTCCCCTTGTTCAAACTTTTTCTACCTCATACCAAATGATTAGTTATTCTGCTCTTCTGTTCTCACACCAGAAGTGGCTGGCAGGTGCTACCGGAATAGGCTCTCCTGCAATATAAGCCTTGATCACTCTCCTGTGGATTCCTACCATTGCTCCGGCAAAGAATGCAAATGCTATCATTATTAACTGCTTTTTCATCTTTATGTACCTCTTATCCATTATATATTTTACGCTATTTATTTGTTTGCAATCTATATTATACATTTTATTCTCATAATGTCAACTCTGTCGTCATGTTCGAGGTATAATCCTATCCAGTCCCACCGGTAGGTATCTGACGCCTGTTATTGACTTCTACAAACGTATAATAGTCCCTGTTTTCTACGACTTATACGTATCTGGCGCCTTCTATCGCCTTCTTCAAACGTATAATAGTCTTTGTTTTCTACGACTTATACGTATCTGGCGCCTATTATTGCCTTCTACAAGCGTATAATAGTTCATGATTTCTGCCTCTTATACGTATCAGACGCCTGTCAATGCCTTCTACAAGCGTATAATAGTCCCTGTTTTCTGCTCCTTATACGTATCAGTCCTGCTAAGAAGCTCGTCATCACTGTTTCTTTTTACATTTTCCTCGTATGGATGATCATTTTCATGCTCTTATGAACACTTACGATTATGAGAGCGCTCTGTTTCGCATCGATTCAAAACTCAGGGCGTATAGAGAGCTCAAGGAAAAGTATATCACTTTCAATTTCCGTAATGCCGGTAATCCTTCTGAAGCCAGAAAGGAAATGCAGACACTTATTCAGGAATACCAAAAGTCCGAATACGATATCTTCCGGGAGTTTGCTTCATTACTGGTTAAAAGAGAAATAGGACACATGACTAAAGAAGAATGGTGTTAGCTGGTTGACTGGGTTTACTCCAGACATAGCCCATATACAAATGGTGATGGTGTCTTTGATGATGACGGTTGGCCTCTGGACTTCATAAACACCCTTCGTGGTTGGGAAGAAATGCAGGAATACTGTGACAGCGAAAATGAGGAGGTTTC
>JAEEGL013895537.1_pt1 | contig 10416 bp, 4 predicted proteins | sample 9134231 | NCBI WGS metagenome assembly JAEEGL01 (sample SAMN16246548, study PRJNA631951) | gut metagenome | biome: gut microbiome; feature: rumen; material: fiber-attached | host: Bos | place: Iran: Karaj | collected 2018-10
AAATGACAAACAAAGAATGGAGAAATTTGAAAGAGGGCGATAAGGTATGGGTGAAGACAAACTACTTTGCCTTTCCTCTTCTGGGCGTGATAAAAATCAGATCACGGAAAAAGGTCGTCTGGCTTAACTTGTTTGGCGATGGCCAGTTTGTTTTTGGGGAACGTGACGAATGCAAAAAATTAAGCTGCCTTGCGGTGTTTCATGAAAACAAAGACGCTCGTGAAGACATCGATGAGGCTTTCGGGCGTCGTTGCTGCAGTTGTGCTTTTATCCGGGATGCGAGAGACAGGGAGGATGGCCAGTTCTGGTGCATCCGCCGAAAATACAGTGTTTCTTCCATTCATTCTCACTTCTGTCAATTCTGGGATGAGCGGACGCCCATGAAATTCAAGACATGGACAAAGTCTAAAAATGGTGTTGCGGGTTGGGCGAAAAAACTCAGAAACGCCCAAAAAACGGACGTAAAAGCAAAACATACTAACAAAACCGACTGATACTGGAATTTTAGTGGAATTTTCAGCCATTCCGGCGACATGGAAAAGCCCTTCCAAAACGTACTTGGAAGGGCTTTTCTTTACTATAATGTATAATGGCGGAGAGAGAGGGATTCGAACCCTCGGTAGGACGAACCTACGGCGGTTTTCAAGACCGCTGCCTTAGACCGCTCAGCCATCTCTCCGATGAGATGCCATCTATAATAATATGCTCTTTCAAGCTGAAAAATCAAGCGAAGACAGTCTCAAAACATTATCCTGGCGGCGAAGATTACACAAACGTACGGCCACAGGCATGGCAAAACGAACTACTTCTTGGGAACCAACACGATGCGAAGGCCAAGATTGTAGATCTTGAAATTCGTGTCGCAACAGAGACGATTCGCAATACGGCAGTTCTTGGGGCTGCTGAGCCAGCCGCCGCCGCGGATGATGTGCAGCTTGCCTTTCGTGCTAAGCGGATCCACGATACCGTCGCGATAGGTGTCCGTCAAGACTTTGCTCTCCCATTCGCAGGCATCTAGACACCATTCCCAAACATTACCCGTCATATCGTATAAGCCAAGTTCATTTGGAAATTTCATACCGACTGCCTGCGTGCGGACATTGGAGTTTTCCGAATGCCATGCAACGTCGTCGATGATGTCACTACCGCTGTATGGATAGTGCCTAGTTTGCTTTCCGCCGCGGGCCGCGAATTCCCATTGTGCTTCGGTGGGGAGGGAGACTTTGAAACCTTCTGGAATGGCAGACGCCGCAATAGTGTTCAGTTTTTCGCAGAACGTCATCGCTTCATTCCACGTAATACCTTCCACGGGATTGTCATCGTATTTGAAGTTAGATGGATTGTTTTCCATGACCGCCTGCCATTGCTTTTGGGTAATTTCATATTTCCCTATCCAGAAATTCTGCGTCAGTACAACCACGTGGCGCAATTCATCTGAAGAGTTATTGTCTTTGTCTTCTCCCATTAAGAATTCACCTGCCGTGATTTCGACCAAGGAGATGGAAGGGGCTCCTGGGATGGGTAGTTCTTTTGACGGAAGCGTGGATTTTAATATGACTCGATATTCCTGTTCACCTTTCCAATCGACTTTGAAATTAATTTTTCCGGCAAATTTTTCACCGTTGCGTTCATATACAAGATCACCGGAGTAAGTTGCTCCTGATACCAAGCCAGTCAAATGCAATGGTGTCATTTGCTGTTCTTGATTCAAAAATTTTGCACTCACTTCCCTTCCGTCCAGCCATGTCGTGACATGTACACTGGGGGCCAATTGCTTTTCAGCCATATTCTGCCAATGTTTGGCGCGTGCTTGGTCATATGCCTTCATTTGCATGGCAAGTTCTTTAACCTGATGCCATTTTTTGTCTGTGGCAGCTTGGTTGATATCCGCATTTAATTTGTCAAGAACTTCAAGACGGGCCACTTCAAATATCTCGGGAAAATACTGAATATCCTTTGCAAATAGGTATTTGGAGGCATAGAAAGGCGTATGGAGTAATTCTTTTTTGCGTGCTTCTTCTTCGGTTTTTCGCATCTCTTCGAGTCGCTTCGCTTCTTCCGCAGCTTTCTTGGCCTCTGCGGCCTTTCGCGCTTCTTCCGCCTTCTTTGCTTCCTCAAGACGCTTCGCTTCTTCGATTCTCTTAGCTTCTTCCGCAGCTTTCTTGGCCTCTTCAATGCGCTTCGCTTCTTCTGCAGCTTTCTTCGCCTCTTCTGCTGCTTTTCGTGCCGCTTCCGCCTTTTTCGCTTCTTCTATCCGCTTGGCCTCTTCTGCTGCTTTTCGTGCCGCTTCCGCCTTTTTCGCATCTTCTATCCGCTTGGCCTCTTCTGCTGCTTTTCGTGCCGCTTCAGCCTTTTTTGCATCTTCTATCCGCTTGGCCTCTTCGGCTGCTTTCTTGGCCTCTTCGGCTTTGCGAACTTCTTCGATTCGTTTTTTTTCTTCGGCGGCTTTCTTCGCCTCTTCAGCCTTTCGAGCCTCTTCAATTCGTTTCGCCTCTTCAGCTTTGCGAACTTCTTCGAATCGTTTCACCTCTTCTACGGCTTTCTTAATCTCTTCAGCTTTTTGGGCCTCTTCGATGCGTTTCGCTTCTGTCGCGGCCTTTTGGAGTGCTTCTGCCTTCCGTATTTCTTCTAGACGTTTCGTTTCTACTAATTGCTTTTCTTTAGCTAGTAGTGTCGTTTCCTCTGGAGCTTTACCCGCTACAATCGTTTTTTCTTGAGTTTTATGTGAAACTTCTTCTTTTTTCTGAGGACGAGCAGGGCTTGATTTGATTTGGTCAAGTGAGATTTTAAAAATCAACAGGGCAAAAGCGGCAAGAATAACTGTGAGAACAATGTTCAGACGGTTGCTGAAGAACGGCTTCATGGCCTCATGCGCAGATGCTGGCGACTGCTGAACGGCGGTCGCGACTGTCTCCAAGGCATTAACAAAATCGTTGCAGGACGTATAGCGTTCTTCTGGTTGCTTTGCAAGAGCCTTGATGAGAATATCGTTTTGTGCATCAGCAAGTTGAGAAAGGCGTTTAGGCTGATCATTGATGATGGCTTCACGAAGAACCGAGATATCTTCTGTGTAGTGCGGCGGTTGCCCTCCAAGCAGTTCATAGACGATAGCTGCAAGCGTATATTGGTTGGAGCACGCTGTTAATGGCTCCCCTTTGCAGGCTTCAGGCGGCATGTAACTGACAGGCCATGCAAGTTCAGGAGAGGCTCCAAGATATTGCTGGCGACGGTTGGATGGCATTACGAGAAGGTCAAAATCATGAATCATGACTTCGCCTTGTGGCGAGATCCAAATACTGTCTGGCTTGAGTGCAGGATGGTGGACTCCTTTGCGTCCCGCGTAGTCAAGCGCGTTGGCGATTTGACGGAGAATTGGAATCATCGTAGCGATTGTAAGGACGCCATTTTCGCGTTTACCAGCCGCCCAATGGTTGAGTTTTACGCCAGATATGGTCTGAACGACATTGAAAAACACATCCGTCTTCTCGTCTTTGGCAGTTAGAAGAAGATGTGCGATATTCTGATGGATAAGCTTTTCGGAAAGTTGCTCTGCGTTCTGTTTCAATTCAAGAGCGTCTTGCCTCTCAAGGTCAGCGGTGATAGGCTTCAATAAGTAATCACCATCATAACCTTCTCGTTTGCAGATATATCCATTCGAGACGGTTTCCTTGACTTCATAATGTTCGAGGATGATGGAACCGTTGTCGATTTTCTCATGTATGAAAGGTAGTTTTATCATCATATGCTCCACTTGGTCAGGTGGTTACATTTCCTTACGGAAGGCGGCGATGGCAAACTGGCGTATTTTATCGTAAAGCCGTGTGGAATGTGAAAACGTGACAGAGGCAATGCGGCCAAAATCTGGAAGTGTCAGATTATCATCGAGAAACACAAGCTCCACTGAATAAAGCGGCAGGAGCGATTGGTATTCTTTTGAACCGCTTTCCGGCAGATAGGCGGGAATTGGGCCGCCAAAAAACTGGATCAGGGGGGAAAGTGTCAAACGGGAGGGTATTTGGTTGACGGATACGATTTTGGCTTTCCTGACTTCGAGTGAATCTCTAACCCGTACGGATGCGATTTGACCGGATACGAGATGACTGATTTGGTTATCTTGAGCATACGCATGGAGGACGGGATTGCCGGAAACGATTTCTCCGATGGGCATTCCCTTGGGAAGATAGACCCCAGCGGAAAGCTCCGTTACATGCGGCAGAAAAATGCCAGAGGACGGGGCACGGACGGGCAGGATATTCTTGCGGCGTAGCAATTCATGGCGTGATAGTTCGTCTGACGAAACTTTTTCCGCCGTAATGAGACTATCGCCAGTTTTTGTCGTTTCGACGAGTTGGAGGGAGAGGAGTGTCTGGTCGTATCGAAGGACTGTGTCCAAACGCTGTATGGCGAAATCCAATGTGGGCGAGGTTAGCGAAACGATTTCATCACCTTCTTTGACTGCCCATTGACGATGGGGTAATGGCGATGTCAGGTAACCTCCTTCCTGCGTGCTGACAATTCGTCGATTGGCGGATGTTACTTCGGCGGGGAGACGGAGACTCCAGGAGATCGGCGTGAACAGAATAATGGCGACGGCGGCCAATAGGGCGGCGCCAATGAAGATTCTAGCGCGATTGACGGAACGTTGCGACAGGATGCGTATTGTCTGTAATTCACGGTAAGCTGGATAGATGAGAATACTATAGATTTCGAGAAACACCATCACCAAGGCGACGGCTTTCACGAATTTATGGTAAATAACCAGAATGATGGATGTGTAGAGAAATATGCGGTAAATGAAGCAACCAATGCCGTAGAACAACATGAATGTGCCATGTTTAGCGGCAGGACGTGAACCAAGGCGCAGAAAATGCCTGCGCCACCACTGCTTGAAATATTCAGTTGATCGTGACATCAGATTTTCAATGCCGACGATATCGGAGAGGATGTAATAGCCGTCGTAACGGATGAATGGGTTGCCGTTGACGAGAATGGTGGAAAGTGTACTGACGGCGAATATAAAGAATAGCGTTGATTTTAGTTCTCCGGCGGGGAGGTATGTCCAGATGAGAGCGGAAATGCCTCCGATAAGTATTTCCGTAATGATACCTGCTGCATCGATGAGCAGGCGTTGGAAGCGTGGCAGTCGCCAGCTATCCGTTGTATCCGTGAAAAAGCGTGGCACGAATACAACGAAGCCAATGCCGATGCTTCGGACACGACAGTTGAAATGTATAGCCGCCAATGAATGGGCGGATTCGTGGGCGATTTTCAAAATGACGATGGCGATGAAATATTTGACAAGACCTGCCCATGACAAGGTGTTGAGGAACGTCGTATGGACGGTATTGAAGTCTCTGATGAGTAGAAGATAACCTGCAATGGCAGGAAAGAGGAGGCAGAGGACGATGAATTTGGAGGCTATCCAGCTGACCATCGGCCTGATATGAGCGTAGAAATTTTCAGGATGGATGGGAGGCAATTTGAAGAAAATATAGGCGGCGGACAGTTTTAGAAGAGTGTTCTGTTGGCTGAGAACGGAGAGACGGCGGCGTTTGAGGTCGATGACGCCGTATTCAGGCGTCAACAGGTTGTTCATTTGCAGGAAAGCAAGAAGGCGCAACAGATCTTCACGTTCGATATGGATGTCATTCGCCTTGAGTTTTTCCATGAAGGCGGAAACAGGAAGGGATTCCGTTAGGACGGAAAGAACCGGTAACGCGTCAGACTGGATGCGATAATACGCATCGGCCTGGCGGTCGAAAAGGAGCGGTCTTTCCCCGCGAATTAATTCTATATCAGGCCGTAGACAGCCTGTTAACGGTTCCTGTTGCATGGTCATGTGCGCGTAAGATTAGAATCTGCGCGTGTAAAGGATGACATTTTTAAAGAGGCGATATCCTAGGGAATAGTCTCCAGCAGAGAGCTTGGCGATCCCCCGCATGCCATAACGAAGACCGTCATGGTTTCCGGTCAGCCGTGCATGGATGTGGTAACAGTAGGTCTTCTGTTCGGTCAATTCAGGATAGTGAGCAACATCTATGATTTCACATTCAAGTGCGTTTTCTGGAGCTGTGTGGAGGAAGAGGGTAAGAGAGGGGGATTGTTTGAGTAAAGACGAATTCTGTTCGTTGATGGGAATGTCTGCCAGCATACCATCGCCGCCATGCACTTCAAAAAGCTTGTCGCCGGTTTTGACAGCACGTCCCGCGAGGAGTTCCGCATTGCCTCCTGTCAGAACCAGAAGACCGTCTGCAGGGGCGAGAATACGGGCGTTCTGGAGATACCAGCGTGCTTCATCGACGGATACCTTTGCCGTGTCACGACGCGCTTCTAGTAGTTTCACGCGGGCTAGACGCGACTGGTCTAAAAAGGCTGATTGCTCTTCGATGGCAAGTTCCGCCTCTGTCTCGCGAAGTTGGCTGATGGCGGCACCGAGACGATAGTTCAATTGATTGACATCATATTCGATGACGACATCGCCTTTCTTGACAGAGGCACCGTCTTGTTTGAGGCATGTGGCGATGATGCCGTCATACATGGCGTAGGCCCCTGTGATTTGCGGTGCCTGCAAGATGAATTCCGTCGTGATGCGTTCAGGACCACGGATGAACATCATGGCGGCGAGTGCGCCGAGTACAATGATCCAAAAGCAGAGTTTAGGAAGGTTGCTACGGAGAGCCCAAAGGCGGCGTTTCGTCAGACGGTGATAGAAGAGAGCTTCTGAAGCGGAATTTGCGAGGAGCTTTGCCGTATTGGGCACAAACGCAGGAATTTCCTTTTCATATTCGAGAAGCCAAATGTAGAAAAGAGGGGTATGGTCGCTGTTCGGCGGCGGCAAAAGCCTGATGGCGTAATAGATGGCATTATTCTGCGCGAGTTCCGCATCAAGCCCATTGTCAGCAGTCACGGTCACGGTGTCTTCATCGAATACGAGCGCGTCTGCCAGTTTCCTTTGCAATACAGCGAGGCGTGATTGCGAATTGACGTTGGGTTGCCCAAACTGAGCGATGATGCGGGATTTTCGGCCGTTGTGTTCAAGCAAGGTCGCAGTACGGAAATTCAGCATGGAATGGCTGTTGTTGACGACATTGGCAGCAGCATCGTCAAACGTTTTGGCATTGAACAGGTCATGGCCGAATTTGATGATGAACGCCAAGGCCTTTAGCCGTGCTGAAAAATCCTCGTTAGGCATATCAAATGGAATGGTTCAAAAGCTGAAAAAGCCTTGGCTCTTGAGCCAAGGCGAATAAAGAAAGTCATTTTTGAAGGGTACCGGTCATACCTGCGAAGAACAGGCCTTGACGGTTGTCGATTAGCACGCGGATGCGGACAGTTCCTGTTCGATGGTCGGCTTGTGGCGAAACCTCGTAAATGGTTCCTGTGGCAATAGCGTCCTTTTGGTCGAGATGAATTTTTACAGGAGTCCCGACGGTTGTAAAGGCATCGTCGGTGAGAGGGACGTTCATGATGGCGAGCAACTTGTTGTCATCAATGATACGACAAAGCGCCTGCCCCGAACGAGTCGTTTCAAAATCATGGGTCATGATTTCGACTATTTTTCCGTCGAACGGGGCCTTAATGGTACAGAACGCGACATGTAGTTTTGCCTCTTCGTAGGCGATTTCCATGAGGCGAAAGTCGTATTCGGCTCTTCGTAGTTCTGCGTCGCTGGTGAACTTCTTTTCGCGAAGTTCCTTCTTTTCTTCGAAGGTGCTCTTGGCAAAACGCACTTGCTCCGTTGTACGCGACAGTTCAATCGCATACCGTGAATCGTCAAGCTCCACCAAGGTGTCACCCGCCTTGAAAGCCTGCCCTTGGAGGAACTTGTAGGTTTTTAGGGTGGATTCCACTCGTGATGAAATGACGATATCCCTGAATGGGAAGAGAACAGTTTTTATTTCCTGCAGGCTTCCATCCCCCGCGAGGAGGACGGAAGCTAGCAGGATCATGGCGACAGTAATGATTCTCATGCCATTAGACCATCGAGAAGAAGTTCAACTTCCGATTTGAAAGCAGCATGCTTGCTCGGTTCGTTGAGGTCGATGCCTGCCAGCATGCCGAGCATGTCGGTGTCTTCTGTCGTATCGTCCGCGATATCGAGTTCAAGGAATTTCGGAATCTGAATTGATTCATCGATGAAGATCCAAGGCGTGTCGTTGTCGTTGCTGCCGTGTACATCGATATAGTCGATGAGGGGGCTGTCGAAATCGTCTGACGGATGGACGTTAAGGATGTCTGTCTGCGTGTCGTTCGGGAACATTTCGTTGCCGGACGAGAAGCCACGCTCGTTTGCGGAATTGGAAGCGCTGATGACCTTGGACACGAGAATTGTGTCAAGGCTGTCAATGTCCATCCACAGATCCTGCGAGTTGGCGAGTGGATTGATACGGTGTGCGTCGAAACGGCTACGGAAGTCCCATTTCGGATGTATGTCCGGAATGACGGGACTGTAATCGGTGACTTCGAATTCCGAAGGCCCGTTATAGTTTCGATTGCTCTGCTCTGGCTCCTGATAAATGTTGCGCGGTGATGGCGGTGGCGTTTCTTCTGGTTCTTCCGGGTTCTCCGTGATGGTTAGGGTACCGGGAATGTAAGTGATGGTGTAGTTACCGGTAGCAACGAGTGTACCTTGCCTGATTTCATATTCTCCGGGGGCTTCACCGGGTCTACGTGTCAGGCGACCGACAACCTTGTCGTTGTCGAGCAGGCCATCAACTGTGTATGTGAAACGCGGATCCGGATCGCGTTCTTGCTTGGTCTTGTCATCGGCTGTGATGATAATTTCCTTCTGATTTACGAGCAATGTACCGGGATCGTAGGTGATATCATAGTCGTTCGCATCAATACTGAGCTCATCTATGATAATGTCGTATTTACCGGCGTTGTAGTGTCCGTTGGCATTCTCTTTACCATCAATCTTCAATGTGGTGTCGTCGATGGAGTCACCGTCCGCAAGCTCGCCTGTAGTGACGTAAGTCAGTTCGCCGACTTCATCGCCATAAGTGATTTCTTGGTCATCAGCTGCGACGGTGATGGGGCGTTTGCCAACTGTGAGATCTGCCGCGATGAAAGTGTAGTCATAGCTGTCTTCATTGGATAACGTATGGCTGGCTTCAATGATGGCATCTTCATGTTTGCCGGCTTTGAAATGGCCGGAGGCGGATGTGGCGATGTTGTTGAAGTCGTAATCAAGCGCGACATCAAGGGTATCGATATCCAGAAGACCTTCGACCGTATATTGAGCGGTGAGATCGGGATTCTCGTCGCCATAGGTCATAGACTGGCTGATTGCGGTTACCGTCAATGCCAGAGGTGTGATCTTTGCTTCTGCGGTATCCACGAAGTTGATATTGTAGTTATCAACATCCTTACCTATGGCGATGAATTCACCGTTGGCTGTGACCGTGCGATCCAAGACGGTGCCGTCCGTATCGCGCAGAACGGTCGGCGCGTCGAATGCGTAGGTGACTTCCGTGTCGAAGACTTTGATTTGATCGCCATTGATGAATCCGTCGATGATAAAGTCTCCATCACGGGAGGCGTCAGTGTTTCCATCATACGTTTTATCGGCTGCTGCGAAACTGACTATAATATCCTTGGGCAGAACATTTAGGGAAGCAGCGTTGAAGGTGTAGTTGTAGTTTTCAGCGTTGGAGAGATCATGGGATTCTTCATTGACCATGCTGGAGTGGAGTCCCGCAACCACATTGCCAGATGATGAGATATCTTGGTTTGGGTCAATATCATAGAACAATGTGACAGCTAACGAATCGCCACTGGCGAGGGCATTCTCGTCAAAGGAGTACTGGCCGTCGAGATCGGGCATGTCATCACCGTAGATCATTTCCTGCGGCTTTGCCGTGACGGTGATATTACGTAGATCAACGGTCAATTTCCCAAAAACAAACTCGATTTCATAATTATTTGTAACAAGAATACCTTCATCATCATATATGACGGCCGTGCCCGTGATAGCATCTGCGTACTCCCCTGCCTTGATATGGCCAGAATCCGTATAGGCTTCATCTGAAACATTCAACGATAGAGTAATACTGATCATATCGTCGCCGGCGAGATCATCTGTGAATGTGTAGGTGAGGGACGGTACCTCGTCACCGTAGATCATGCTTAGGTCATTGGCCGTGACAATGATGTGCAAAGGCGTAATGTCCGCCTCCGCCGTGTTGTCGAAGATGAAGCTGTAGTTGTCCATGTCGTCGCCGACGTAGGTGAGGTCGCCCGTGGCGGTGACGGTCTTGTCCGTGCCCACGTTCTTGTCGGAGAAGGCGTAGCTTACGTCCGTGTCGAAGACGCGGACGACGTCGCCGTCCACGAAACCTTCGATCTCGAACGCGCCTTCGCGCGTCGCGTCCGCGTTGCCGTCGTAGGTCTTGTCGGCCGCGCCGAAGGTGACGG
>JAEEGL013998410.1_pt1 | contig 10416 bp, 12 predicted proteins | sample 9134231 | NCBI WGS metagenome assembly JAEEGL01 (sample SAMN16246548, study PRJNA631951) | gut metagenome | biome: gut microbiome; feature: rumen; material: fiber-attached | host: Bos | place: Iran: Karaj | collected 2018-10
CACGAGAGTCAAAGCAGATTTTACGAAAATATTCTCGGCAGGAGCCGCGGTTTCTGCGATTATATATTCCCCGAGCTTTGCAGGATCTTCCCTTCCGTAAAAAAATACACGGCGGACGATTTTTACAAAGCGGTAAATAAAGTTCAGCCTTCTCTGATCAGGACAGAGGCAGACGAGGTCACCTACTGCCTGCATGTTATGATAAGATACGAACTCGAAAAGCGCGTTATGGCGGGCGAACTTAAAGTACACGATCTTCCCGGAGAGTGGAACAGACTGTACAAGGAATACCTTGGCGTCGACGTCCCCGATGACAGACGCGGAGTTTTGCAGGACAGCCACTGGAGCGGCGGCATGATCGGTTATTTCCCGTCGTATGCTCTCGGAAGCGCTTACGGAGCGCAGTTCCTCAAAAAAATGAAAGAAACTGTCAACGTTGACGGCGATATCGCAAAAGGCGATTTTTCGAAAGTCAACGAGTGGAACAGGCAGAACATCTGGCAGTATGCGTCTCTCTACACGCCTGCTCAGCTGTTAAAACGCGTTCTTGGAAAAGATTTCGATCCCGACTGCTACCTCGATTATCTCGAAGAGAAGGCAAAGAGCGTCTACGGAGTCTGACCGAACGAATTCTGATCGGCCGCTTGGAAAAACTCGTCCATCCCTTTTCTGTATTTCAAAGGCACCATTTTCTTTTGCAGCGCCGGATTTTTACGCTCCTTAATGGTGATGGCTTTCGTATAATCGCGCCACCATTTTTCGAAGTCGCAATTGTCATACGTCGCTGTGATGTCGTCCTCGGAAACACCCTCCTGGATGATCCATTTTTCACCGTCGCACAGTGCCGCGCGCTTTCTGTTGACGTCGAGGATCACCCATTTCATTCCGGGCATCCTGTTCAGAAAAAAAGGCGAGAGCATTTCGAGCTGGCTGTGGTCCGTATAGATCTTTGAAAAATATATCCCCGCTTCTGTCTTTTGAAAGCGCACAAAACCGTACATTCTGTCAGTTTCACGGGCATAATGATGCTCAAGCGTCAGAAATTCGTCCACTTCGGGCATAAATCTCGCGCTGTCCGTCATTCTGCCCTTTTTAAAAAGTATGTGCAGGTAGTTATAGATGATCTTCTCTTTTTTGCTCGATGACGTAAGATATATCCTGTACAGCCTAAAATTCATATTGTCGTAGATCTTCTGCGCTCCGCCGAGGACGCGCTCCGCTTTCGCGTCGTCCGTTTCGACTTCGATCGCGTTCTGCGTAAAGTTCTCCCTGAATACCGTTCTGTGAATTATATCTTCAAAATGCGGGTCGTTCCAGCTGTCAAAGACAGCCGTCATCAGCCCGTAAAACGTTCCGTCATATAAGTAAATATTCGTATTCATCCGTATATCGCCTCTGTTTTTATTCTCGAATGAATTCCGCGGCAGTCAATTTCCCGTTGTCCGCTGTACCCTTCATACCGTCAAACGACGTGATCTGCCCTTCCCGCAGGAACGAGTTCGGTGTCGAATAGCGACAGCCTGGTGACGCTTCTTCGGTTGGCTTCAACGTCCTTGCCCGTGCCTTCCGTTATACCTATCCCCGCGAGAGCGTACCTGTCAGCCAGTTTCTGCCCGATGATATCCGCATTCATATCAAACCGTTCGAATATCCTTCCGCGGCACGTGATGAAATATTTCGCTCTTTTTAAAACGATGCCCATCCTCTTGAGTTCGTCAAATCCGAGCGACGCGACTCTCCTCGCTCTCACTATCCTCTTCGCCGACGTCACGCCTATCCCCGGAACTCTCAAAAGCATTTCGTAATCTGCCCTGTTCACTTCCACCGGAAAAAGTTCCTGATGGCGAAGAGCCCAGTCGCATTTCGGATCCATTTCTATATCCAGATTGGGCTTATTCTCATCGAGCAGTTCTCCTGCCTGAAACCCGTAAAATCTCAGCAGCCAGTCTGCCTGGTACAGCCTGTGCTCTCGAAGCAGCGGAGGCGGCGTTCCTATCGCCGGCAGCGAAGGATCGTTATTTACAGGCACAAAAGCAGAATAATATACCCTTTTCAGCGCCATTTTTCTGTAAAATGCCTCTGTAAGACTGATGATTTTGAGGTCGGTATCGTCGCTTGCGCCTACTATCATCTGCGTGCTCTGTCCGCCGGGAGCGAATCTCCTTGCTCTGTTGCTTCCGGTCCCGTACGATGCGGGCATCGAGGAAAGATCAGCGCCTCTTCTCACAAGGCTTCCGTAAGTATCTCCCCTGTTTTCGAGATATGATGTATATTTATCGTCCGCGGTCACGGACGTGCCTGAGCTTTTCGAATAGACTGTTATGCCTCCCCCTGCGGACGTCAGAAGCTTCCCTTTTCGTCCCGTTTTGTCCTCTTCGATTCTTCCCGCAATATATTTCATCGGTCCCAGGATCGCGTCTTTTTTCTTCTGCGGCGCCAGTTTGCTCAGGCTCTGCTCGCTCGGAAGTTCGATATTTACGCTTATCCTGTCAGCATACCGCCCGGCAAGTTCGATCAGTTCGGGACTCGCTCCCGGTATCGTTTTACAATGGATGTAACCGTAAAAACCGTATTTTTCCCTCAAAAGGCGTATAGTTTCGATCATATCTGTCATCGTGTCGTCCGGGGATCGCCTCACTGCTGAGCTGAGAAAAAGTCCCTCGATATAGTTCCTCCTGTAAAATTCAAACGTCAGTTCCGCGACTTCTTCCGACGTCAGCGAAGTCCTCTCGATGTCAGCCGTCCTCCTGTTTATGCAGTATTTGCAGTCAAAAACGCAGTCATTAGACTGCAGCAGTTTCAGAAGCGAAATGCACCTTCCGTCCTCCGTAAAACTGTGACATATACCGCACGACAGGCTGCTTCCCATCGTCCCCTTTCCTCCGCCGTTCCTGTTAACGCCGCTCGATGCGCACGACGCGTCGAATTTGGCGACGTCGGTGAGTATTCTCAATCTGTCCATTACTTCTTCAGTGATCATTTTACCGTCAGGCTCTTTCTTTTTTGAGATTTTTTCTTTTGTGTTCTCGTTTTTATGTCGAACTTATGTTCGAATAAATAATAACACTATTTCACAACGCATGCAATAGATTTTGTAAAAATTTTCAAAAAATTTTTTTGACGCCTCCCGGTGTGGTAAAATATACCCGGGAAGAGCGTGATGTCCGAAAAATATGCGGGACGTCATGAAAAAACAGGCAAAGGCGGTTTGCATGGAACTTTTTCTTGTGAGATCATCTTCATACGATCCCTGGTTCAACCTCGGGCTTGAGGAATATTTTTTCCGCGCGATACCTGAAGGGTCCGTGCTTTTTTACCTGTGGCAGAACGAGAGGACCGTCGTGATCGGAAGATCGCAGAACGCGTGGAGGGAGTGCCGCGTCGAAAAGCTCGAAGCTGACGGCGGAAAACTCGCGAGGCGTTCTACCGGAGGTGGAGCTGTTTATCACGATCTCGGAAATCTGTGTTACTCTTTCATCGGCAAGGGAGGCACGTACGACCTCGAAAAGCAGACAAAGACGATACAGGACGCCGTAAATTCATTTGGCATAAACGCGCAGTTTACCGGGAGAAACGACATCACCGTCGAAGGTAAGAAGATCTCCGGCAACGCATTCAAGTTTGAAAAGGAAACAGGTCTGATGCACGGCACGCTGCTCGTAGACGTCGACATCGAAACTCTCGGAGAATATCTGACCGCCCCGCGCCAGAAGCTCGAATCAAAGGGCGTCAAATCGGTAAAATCGAGAGTCGCGAATTTAAAAGAATATGTGAAAGATATAAATATTGAAAAACTGTCGCGCGCGCTTTGCGGATCGTTCCGCGCGCGCTACGGCGAATACACAGATCTCGGAACATACGGATTCGATCAGTCAAAAAAGGTCCTCGATATGTCGAAAGTGTCAAAAGACGCATTCGATCTCGGATTTGCGGAACCGGAAAAGATCGCGGCATTTTACGATAAATATTCTTCGTGGGATTTCAGACTCGGGGAGAATCCTTCATTCGATATTTCAAGCATAAAGCATTTCGACTGGGGAACGGTCGAGATCGCTCTGAGCTCTTCTAAGGGCCTTATAACGGCTTGCGCCGTTTACACTGATGCGAACCAGTCTGAGTTCGCGGAATCGCTTACAGAGGCTCTCAGGGGCTCAGAATACGGTTTTGAGAGTGTGAAAGACAAAATAAAACGCACATGCCCTCCTGATATCGCGGAAAACATGTGCGAAATGGTAAAAGATATGTTTTAAGGCGTCTTTTTACAAGGCGCTCTTTTTTTGTTCGGACTGATCAAACGGCGTGTCTTCCGCAGCAGTTTTTATATTTCTTGCCGCTTCCGCAGGGGCACGGGGAGTTGCGTCCGACTTTTGTGCTGACAGCCTGGACTGAGCGGTGGTAATCCTTCATTATCGTGCTTCTCTCCTCTTCTGAATATATGCCTTCCCACTCGGGCAGCTCGTAGAGCCACTGCGCCTTCGCCTTGTGCATATTGATATAAAGCATGCGCCAGTCGATATTCATAACGATCTCCGATTCCTCATTGAGTTCCTCGGGCGCTATGCTCGTCTTTAAGGATGTATTTATTCCCTCAACAAATCCGACTGCTTCAAAGGGCTCCATAGAGAATTTCCGGGCGAATTCCTTTACTGTCGTTTTTACTTCTGGTTCCTTTGCGGCCAGTATGGATGCGTACGCTTCCTTCTCCTTCTTATAATACTGAGCGACAAATGATTCGGCGTTTGCCGTCGTAAATTTTCCGTTCCATTGTTCATACAGTGTCATTTTCTGTATTCCTCCTGTTTTCTCAATATTTCATACATCAGCAATGCGGCCGCCACCGAAGCGTTCAGGGACTCTGTACCTCCGGGCATCGGAATGGTCAGTTTTTTTTCGCAGACCGCGAGCATTTCGTCGCTTATACCGTTCGCCTCGTTGCCTATCACGAGCACGTTTTTACCCGTAAAATCCTCGTCGAAGCAGCATTTTCCGCCTTCAGGCTCCGCTGCGCACACGGTAAAATCCTTCTTTTTGAGAACCTCCGCGACCTCTGATCCTTTTTTGTCAGTTACGATCACATCGATCTTGAAAACGGATCCCACGGTAGACCTCAGCACCTTTGGATTGTAAACGTCGACGCATCCTTCCGTGCATATGACGCAGTCGAATCCCGCGGCATCCGCCGTCCTTATTATCGTTCCCATATTGCCCGGGTCCTGCAGATTTTCGAGCAGCACTGCCTTTGTGTATTCCGGCTTTATTTCCTCCTCGATCCTCTCTTTCGCCTTTCTCATGGCAAAGATCCCGCATATCCCCGCAGGCGCAGGCGTTTCACTTATCGAAGAAAATATACTGTCCTTGACGACAATTAAAATCGACTCCATGTCTTTGCCTTGCACGGAGCCGATCTGCTTTTTCAGTGATTCGAATTCGCAACTCTCCGCAAAAGTTTCAGACAGGATCAGATTACGCAGGGGGGTTTTCGCCTTGATGCCTTCCGTGACTCCCCTTTCTCCTTCTACGAAGAAAAGGCCTGTTTCCTCTCTGTTTTTCCTCAGTTTGAGGCTTCTTACCAGTTTGACGGTGTTGTTTTTATCACTTGATATTATCATTTTGTCTTTGGCTTTTTCTTATCAGCCTTTAACGATCTCACAGAGTTTCGCAAATGCCGCACTGTCGTTTACAGCCATATCGGCGAGGATCTTTCTGTCGAGTTCGATTCCGTTCACTTTGAGTCCGTGGATCAGTGTGCTGTATGAAAGTCCGTTGATCCTTGCGCCCGCGTTGATTCTCTGGATCCAGAGTTTTCTGAAGTTTCTCTTCTTGTTTCTTCTGTCTCTGTAAGCGTACATGGCAGATTTGATGACTGCCTGGTTCGCTGTTTTGAAGACGAGGCTCTTTCTTCCGAAATAACCTTTAGCGAGTTTGACGACCTTCTTGCGGCGCGCTCTTGTTGCAACTGTATTTGATACTCTTGACATGATTCATTCCTCCTCTGATTAAACGTAAGGCAGCATCTTTTTAACTGTCGCGGCGTTTGCGTCTGCGGCATAAGCTCCCTGTCTGTGGCCTTTCTTAGCCTTCCTTGTCTTGCTTACGAGTCTGTGTCTTCTGTAAGCGTGTGACATTTTGACTTTTCCGTTTGCAGTGATCGAGAATCTTTTCTTCGTGGCACTATGTGTCTTTACTTTCGGCATTTTTATTCATCCTCCATTTGTTATTATTGATTCTGCCTGTTATTACTTGTTAGGGCATATCGTGATGGTCATCCTGCGTCCTTCGAGCTTTGACTTGTTTTTCGGCGACCCGCATTCCTTGACGGATTCGACGAACCTCTGTATAAGCTCTTCTCCGAGTTTGGTAAAATTCATCTCTCTTCCCACGAACTTGAGTGTCACTTTAACTTCGTCTCCGTTCTTCAGGAATTTCTCGGCGCTCTTGACTTTGACGTCAAAGTCATGGTCGCCGATGCCGAGACCGAGTTTTATCTCCTTGGTATCGACTATCTTCTGATTCTTTCTCGCGTCCTTTTCTTTCTTGGCCAGATCGAAGATATACTTTTTGTAATCTATGATCTTGCACACAGGCGGCTTGGCCATAGGCGCGATCTCAACAAGATCCAGGTCCTTGCCCTCGGCGATCTTCAGCGCTTCATCCGGAGTCATAATGCCCAGTGAATTGCCGTTCTCATCGATCACGCGAACCTGTTCCGCGTTGATCTCATCATTGATCAATAGGTCCTTTTTTGTAATAACTAACACCTCCATTAAAAATGCGGGCCGGTAAGAGAACCGGTCCGCATGATCAAGCATTGAAGTAACATATGGTGTCCATCTGTTAATCTTGCCAGTGTCATACCCGACGAATTTCTTCGTCCGAGGTGAGAAGCGGACGGCTTCTTCTTAACTCGCAAGCGACATTATAACACATATTTTTCAGTTGTCAACACTTATTTTACAAATTTTTCCGTGATTCCGTCGACTAATTTGCAGATAAGGGGCATTTTGAGATCTTTGTTGATGAATCTGCCGATGATCGCAAGTACGTATTCGACGAAGCAAAGGATTCCGAAAATAAATACAGGTGTCGCAAGTATCCAGGCGATGATCTTGATCGCGAGAACAGGCGTAAAAGCGAGCGCCATTAAAATATTGCCGACGATCGATGCAGCGATGATCAGTCCGAGCGTGACGAATCCTCTGATGATCTGGAATTTGTCTTCCTTTGTGAGTTCTTTCTTCTGCGTGATCAGCAGTACTATGCCGAGCGGGAAGAATAAATAGTTAAGCGCAAAACAAATGTTCTTCTTGATTCCGAATTTGTCTTCCATAATATGATCCTCCATTTTTTTGTAGTCAGCCACATTTCTTTCTGTAACTTCTTACATTATTGCATATTTTACGTTAAAAATCAATACATTTTGTGTGTATCATTAATATTTTTTGCCGTTTTCTTCATCGTCTTCCTTTTTTCTCTTGACAGTTAAAAGGCATGTGACGAAGCCGAGCGCGAATCCGATGATCAAAGCGAGAATGATGAACAGCCAGCATCTGCCTTTGCTGTTGCCGTTTGCGTTCTGATCGTCTTTGTCGTTTTCAGCAGGCTTGTCTGTAGGATTTGTCTTTCCTTCGTCGGGACTTGCGGTGGGCTGCGCCTGTTCGTCGTCTTTCGGCGTCGGCTGTACTGCCTGGTCTGCATTTTCCGCCTTCACGCCTTCCGCGGAGATCTCGCCTGTATAGTCTCCCGTACCGAAAACTTTACATGTGATCGTTTTGCCCACGTCCTCTTCGCATACGTTATACGAAGACCCGTTAACGACATTTTCTCCGTCCACATACCACTGAGTGATGACTGTAGCGCCTTCAGTGAGACCGGTCGTTCTTGCTACGAGCTTTTTACCTACCTTTGGTGTTCCGTCGATCAGCAGCGTTCCGGAGATCGTTGTGAGTTCCTTGACGGGTTCTTTGTCTTCTTCGATTTTTATTTTTTCAGATTCTATCGTGCCTGAATAAAGGCCGGTGCCTGTGACTTTTACGCAGATCGTCGCGTTGACATCGTCGTTTGCGACATTGTAATCGGGACCCGATCCTACGCGCACGTCGTTGCTGTACCAGGTATAATCAACAGTCGCGCCTTCATTGATGCCCTGAATGTCCGCTTTCAGGCGCTCGCCGACTTTATTCACTCCTGAGATCGTGACCGTTCCGGTGATATCCTGAGTCGCCGGAGCTTCACCGCCGGCAGCTCTCTTCGCGATTATCGTATAAGTAGAAGTCGTTCCGTTACCCGCCATACAAACTACGTTGATAACGTTGTCCTCGCCCGGTTTCAAGTTGTTATTGCCTGTGATCGAAGAGATCTTTGCATTCTCTTTATCGTGAACTTCTGCTTTTATTTTTACAGATTCAGTCTCCGTAGGAAGCCAGAGCACATAGCTGTATACGTTTCTGGAGAATTTCGGTGAAAGGCTGTTCGGATATCCTTCAGCTTCGAGCCAGCTGAGCGTGCTGTCATCCGCCGCGTCGTTCATTCCTCTGGTGACTTTTATTACGTAATATTTTTTATTTCCGTTCGCCGCCGTGACCGTTACAGTCACATCATTCGATCCGACTGAAAGAGATGTTCCGCTGACAGACGCCTTTGCGCCGCTGTCGTTCGGGACAGCGTTCACCGTAACGTTCTTTGTCGCGTAAGGAACTTCAGCTTTGTAGTTTACCGTCGAAGGTGAAAATGCGGGTGAAAGAGTCGCTCCGTCTATCGAAAGCGATTTGAGCGTTGCGTCTGATGAAAGGGGCTGAGCGACTTTTACAGAATATTCAGCCGAGATGCCTGTTCTCTCCGTCTCGCCCTCTGTTACGACCATATCCTTTGATCTGACTGTGATCGTCGTTCCGGGATCGAGGGATTTTACTTTGAATTTGACGACGAACATCTGTGTCGAACCGGAAACGCCTGTGCCTTTTGAATCGTAGCATGTGAATATTCCGTTGTCCGAGTTAAAAGAGAACGACCACGAGCTGTGCAGTTCCGCAGGTTCCTCAGCGAGCTGGAGTTTGGATCTATCGTATTCCAGTGTGCCCGAATAACCCATGATACTGCTGCCGTTTAATGAGAGAGTCAGTTTGATCGTGTCCCCTGCTCTTACCGTGGACGGTCCTGTCAGCGAAGCGCTCGCCGCAGCAAACGATGTCAGACACAACGCTTGCAGAGCGATTGCCAAAACGATTATAAACGTGATGATTTTTGCCGTTTTCTTCATTTTTATTACCCCTTCAATCTGTTAATGAGGATCTATATTGCTCTTTCCGAGCAGCTTGTTGTTGATTTTTACTATATCCGTTATTGTCACTTTGCCGTTGTTGTCAACATCTGCCGCATCGACGTATACGCCTGTGAGAGGCTTTTTACCGAGGAGAGAGTTGTTGACCGTGACAATATCCGTGATCGATATATTCCCGTCTCCGTTGACATCGCCCGTAACTATGATCGTATATTCCTTGACCACATTGCCCTGATAATAGAGTTTCGCGACCATCCCGGTAGCCGTCTTGGCGTCCTGAGACACTTCACTCGTGCCCTTGAATATTTTGATCGTTCCGTCATGTCCGTCCAGTCCCGCGTAAAATGTTCTTTCAAGCGTACTTCCCGGTATCTTCGAGATGGTTCTCTTACTCTCGTTCACTGTATAGATATTACTCGTGATGACGAGCGTGGGATCGTGAGGAACAACAGTAGCCGTGGGCTTCGGTGTGGGCGTCGCTGTCGGTGTGGCAGTCGGTGTCGCTGTAGGTGTGGCCGTCGGTGTCGCTGTAGGCGTAGCCGTGGGTGTCGCTGTGGGCGTTGCCGTAGGCGTCGCTGTCGGTGTTGCCGTCGGTGTCGCTGTAGGCGTTGCCGTAGGTGTCGCTGTAGGCGAAGCCGTCGGTGTTGCCGTCGGTGTAGCAGTGGGCGTTGCCGTAGGTGTCGCTGTTGGCGTTGCCGTAGGTGTTGCTGTAGGCGTAGCCGTTGGCGTCGCTGTCGGCGTTGCTGTCGGTGTCGCTGTTGGCGTTGCCGTAGGTGTTGCCGTCGGCGTCGCTGTAGGCGTAGCCGTAGGTGTCGCTGTAGGTGTTGCAGTTGGCGTCGCTGTAGGTGTCGCTGTAGGCGTGGCAGTTGGCGTCGCTGTAGGTGTTGCTGTAGGTGTCGGCGCTGCGATCGTGATATTCAACTCGTTTGCTTTCACCAGATGAACTGTTTCGAAATCCTCATTTGTCGCGTTGACAGTGCCTATAATTTTTACATTTCCTCCGGGACCTGCCTGCGCGTTTCTTTTTACTCTTAAAGTGACAGAACATATGTCCTCGCCTGTCGATCCTCCGTCCTCATTCAGATAAATGATCTGGACCTGGTTGCTGCCTATCCTTGAGATCGTGTCGCAGTGATTTA
>JAEEGL015318679.1_pt1 | contig 10416 bp, 12 predicted proteins | sample 9134231 | NCBI WGS metagenome assembly JAEEGL01 (sample SAMN16246548, study PRJNA631951) | gut metagenome | biome: gut microbiome; feature: rumen; material: fiber-attached | host: Bos | place: Iran: Karaj | collected 2018-10
ATGGCTTCCGTTTTATCTTTCGGAAAACTATTTTCTTTCTTCAAGGATTTCAGCGCGGCGAACTTTGGCTAATTTAGCAAGTTCCATTAAGGCCTTACGAGCACGACCACCAGCAGCTTTGTTACCCTTTTCAACGAATTTTTCGTTTTCTTCGACGAAAGCTTCGTAAGCAGCTTTGATTTGTTCAACTGTTGACATTGTGTATATGTTTCCTTTCTCTATTAATTTATTACAAAAATGCCCCCTAGCACAATATTTATCGGTTTTTTCGTTATAAAGATGGACAATTGTTATAACAAAAAATATGACATTTAAGTGTTTTTATTAAATAATGCTTGTTTATGCATTATTTCTCGATAGAATGAAAGAAAACGTAAAGGAATTATCACTATGAGAAAAGCATCCACAATTCTTTCTTGGTTATTTGGTGTTATCACGGCAGCTTTTTTGCTTATTAAAGGAGCAATGGGCATTCTTACAACTTACGAAGGTGGTGAATGCATGACCTTTTTAGGCACTAGAATTTGTGATCAAGGTCATCTTGTTTATTACACTCCAACATGGTTATGGGTTATTATCATAATCTTTGTTGTCCTTGATTTTGTGGTTTTGATTTTAAGAGAAATCTCTTTGAAAAAAGGCAATAAGATTTTGGTTGGCGTTTTGACCATTATTTTCTGTAGCGCTCCAGGTGGAGTCTTGACCCTTTGTATTCCAGAATATCAATTATATTAATAAGAAAAATATGATATTAACAAAGAAATAGCACAAAATTTGCTATTTTTTGTTTTTTGCTCATTTATTCCTTTTTTCTTTATATATAAACAGGCATAATTAAAACCGTCGAGTCTATGACAGGAGAGAAATAATGAGAAAGTTTATAAAAGAAACATTACAACCTTACAATTTTCAATTTGACCGCAATAGTGGATATGGCGCCATTAACGGCTACGAAGTTAATGTCGGCGTTGGTTATGTCGGTCCAACATTCTTGCTATCCACTTACCTTCCAATGGAAAAGAAAAAAGAAGTCGCTGCAAGAATTTATGCTTTGACTGCTTCCAAAATGCGCGCTAGTGCGTGTGAACAAGGCATCTTATTTAACCTTGCTTCAGCAGGTACAATCTTTACCTACGCAAAAAGATTTAATGAATTATTACCATTTGTTTTACAAGCTTTAGAAGAATATCAAGCTCCTAAAAACAATATCTGCCCAATGACAGGTGAAGAATTAAATGAAGAAAATAGTCGTTTAGTTAATCTTCCAAATTCGACATACAAAGTCCGTATGTCCAATGGTGGTATTGCCACTTTTAACAATAATATTGAAAAGAGCAATGAAGATTTCAAAAACGCTCCAAATAATTACGGTAAAGGCTTCCTTGGTATCTTAATCGGTGCTGTTGCCGGTACTGTTCTAACAGTCATTTTTGGCATTTTAGGTTACATCACCTTCTTTGCCCCAGCCGTTTCCATTCTTTTTGGAACTTTCTTGTATAAGAAATTCGGTGGGAAACGCAACTACATGATGATTGTGATGAGTTTTGTCACAACCTTAGTGTTCATCATCAGTGCTTTCTTTATCGTCTATATGATCACAGCGACCGCAATTTGTGTGGAAGCGGGTGTCAACAAAGCGGGCTTTGAAGCTTTCAAAACATGTATGGAATTATCTGCTGACTTTGAAAGAATGTTCTATGTTGATATGGGCTTAAATGCCTTGTTCATTTTAGGTGCTGAAGGCTTTGCTACATACGGTTTAATTAAATCTATTAAAAGACCAAAAAGCGTGTAATATACTAATAAATATGAACGCAAAGAGCAAAAGGACCAGTGGTATTCTTATTGGATCAATGTTCATCGGAGGCATTCTTTTGTCTGGTGCGCTATTATTACCACTAATTATCAGCGACAAAACAATTGAACAAGAAACCAAAATCGGTGGTATTGTCATATATAGTTTAATCGCACTTTTGTTCACAATAATTGGTATTTATTCTTTAGTCAAAGGCTTGACCGCTTATAAGTCTATGAGTCGTGGAAGAAAAAGAGGCTGTAAGATTGTCGAACTTATCGATTCCAAAGTTAATTCCTTCTATAAAGAAATTACCGTGGAATATCGTGGGGAATCTGGCAATAAACGTCGACATATTATGCCAATCAACTTCGCCAGCGCTAGTAAACTAAAGGTTGGTCAAACTATTGAATGCTATGTCTTAAAGGATGATTGTTACGTTGATGTTGAGCATCTCGTCATCTTACAAGAACCGGAAGAAATAGAATTTGAATAATTAATAAAGAATTGATGTGAAAGCATTGGTTCTTTTTAAGAAAAAGGAGAAAGACATGATTATTTATCCGAATACTGTTAAAAGACAAGGTAGTGTCCATACTGGTATTATCACTTTAGTGATTGCGATAGTGATTGCCGCTTTAGGCGCGGGAATTGCAATATTCATGTATACACGTGACAATAGCTTTTACTTTATTCCAATCGCCATTGGCGCGTTCCTATCTCTTGGTGGATTTATTACAGGCATAATTGATTTAGCTAAAGGTATCCAAGGCCATAAGATTATGCGCGATGGTTATAAATCAAGCTGTGAAATTGTTTATATTGGTCACCACACAAGTCACTCTAACGATAGAACTGGCCCATATATGATTGTCCAATATAACAGTCAAACTAATAAACAACGCCTTCTAAAAGTGGGATTAAATTACCAAAATATTTTCCGCTTATCTCTTGGAGCGGTTATTGAATGCTACATCCTTGGTGAAGGCTGCTATATTAATATGAAAGAGGAAGTCAAAATCCTTAGGCAACCAGAAAAAGAAATGACGATCAAAGAGGCCTTTACTAATCTATTTAAAGACACCGAATAGGTGCCTTTTTATCTTCTAAAAAGTTTTGAACGATTCTTATTGAATATTTATGTATTTTTATGTATATTGTTCTCGAATGGAGGTGGTAATATGTCATTAATTAGATGCCCAGAATGCAAACAACCAATGTCTGATACTATTTCAGTTTGTCCACACTGCGGTTACAACTTAAGCGATGAAGAAAAGATCAAAGCTTATGGTGATGCAATTCTTAATCCAGTTGAGATTAAAGAAGAAGCCAAAGTGGTGAAGGAAGAAAAAGAGATTCCTGAATACTTGGAAAGTGAAGCCACCGCGAGAATCAATAATGTTACATACGTTAACGGCCATCTTAGAATGAAACAAGGCATGATTTCTTTTAAGAAGTGTGATTCATATTGGAATAGACGTTATACTTTTCCTCCAGAATGGGAAGATATCCTCAATGTCAAAGCCATAAAGGCAATGAAGAAGGTCAAAATCAAAGAATGGTCTGATAATCAACAACACGTCGATACATTCCTTATTAAGACAAAATCAGGCACAATCATTTATCTCTCTCCAGTGGATTTCAAAAGATTCGATGAATATTTCGCATCACTCAATATTCCATATTTGACTGATGAAGAATTAGGCATTCCACCAGAAAAGATTAAATATACAATGAACCATGATACCAAAGTGGGGCTTATTACCACGCTTGTGATTATTGGCATTCTTATGGCTGTTGGTATTACTGCCGCTATTGCGATGTCTTCTTAATCAAAAAGTTTGCCTATCATCAAGTTTTTCATTAAGACCAGCTATTATAATTCCAGCTTATAGCTGGTTTTTTCTTCTTTCGCAAGATTGTCATAAAAATTAATAAAAAAGTTTACAGAATTCATAGAATAGTTCACATAATTTTTGCATTTTTTATTTATGTTTTTGGTAAAAACACGATATAATGGTTCCAAATTAAGGTTCATTTAAGGTTCATCATATTTTAGGGTGTGCCTTTAATAACCTGAGAGAAAAGGAGTTATGATAATGAAAAAAATGAAAGTTCTTCTTCCATTTGCTGTCGTTGGCTTAATGTTATCTTTAGGCGCATGCGGTGGCCCAAGTGAAGGGGACAGTGGTAAGTCAACCACATCATCAGCCCAACAATTACCAAAGATTAAGGTAACGACCGCTGATGACAAAACATCACTAACACTTATTGTTGGTGAAACAGGTCAAGTGAAAGCTGACCAAGAAGGTGTCACATGGGCATCTACAAACACCGCCGTTGCGACAGTTGAAAATGGCGTAGTTAAAGCAGTGGCCCCAGGTTCTGCTAAGATTACCGCTAGCAAGGATGGTTTTAGAACTGGTGACTTAAACGTCACAGTTAATAGAAAACCTCCAATCGCCACATTACACATGGAAGATGCTGACCACAATGCCGCTGATGGCTTCTGGTATAACAGCCGTGGTCCAGAACTCACCCCAGTTTATGAAAAGAGTGCTGCTTCCGATGGTACATGTATCGGTTACTTTGGTGAAGGTGACAAAGAAGTCTTAAAATTCACAAGTAGTGCCGCTATTAAAGCCGAATTAGTGCTCACAATGGGCCATAATAGTTCATATGAACCATTAAGTACCATTATGGACGCTAAATTAAATAATGTCGCTATTGATTTAAGTGCTAAAAACTATGTCACTGATAGTGATGGCCAAGGTGGTTATACCTTCAAAGCTATCTCTCTTGGTGAATTCGATCTCGTTAATGGTGAAAACGCATTAGAATTCGATATGAAGGGTAACGCCCCATATTTAGATGACTTAATGATTTATTCTGAAGCTGCCGCTACAATTGCTAAAGTTGATGCTCCAGCCAAAGAAACAATCGTCTTAACAAACGCTGAAGGTGACTTCGCAATCGAAACAACTGACACAGTGCAAATCACATCAGCGACAACAGGTCTTTCCTATCATTCTAGAGATGAAGCGGTCGCGGCTGTTGATGAAAATGGCTTAGTAACTGGTGTTGCTGCTGGTAGCACAGTTATCGAAGTTTATAAAGCTGGTATGATTTCTGCTAAAGCAAATATTACAGTTACTAGAAAAGCTGCAACTGGTGAATTCCAAGTTGAAGCTGAAACTGGTGTTGCTACTCCAGAAGAAGGTGCCTCAGTTAGAACATCTTCCTATAGTGGTGTCACAATGGTAGAAAACTTCGCTAAAGACACAGTCTTTACACTTAAGTTTGACGCTACAGTGGCTGGTAAACATGAAATTACCGCTAGTGCGAGAGGTGCTAATGTTGACTTTGCGGAAACAATGACCATTAAGGTTAATGATGCAGATGTTACTGTTACAGGCACAATTAATTCCGCTAATTCATTCGTGGATGTCGTGATTGGTGAAGCTACATTAAAGGTAGGCGAAAACACAATGGTTATCACAATTACCGCTGAAGGTTCACCATTAAAACTAGACTTCTTCAGATTTACACCAAAAGCCTAATTGCTTATAAACATTGATTAATTATTAAAACAGTGGTGTCCTTCGGGATGCCACTTTTTTAATAGCCATATCTTTTTCTATTGAGCGCTAAGAAGATTGTTCCTAAACCAACATTTAATAATTCACCCGCGGTTAATGCCCACCATATGGAAACGTCCCCAAATAGAATTGGGAATAAGAACGCAAAACCGATTTGGAATATTAAAGTTCGGCATAATGAGATAATTGCAGATATCGCGCCATTATTAAGTGCGGTAAAGAAAGAGGAAACAAACATCGAATAGCCTAGGGCTAAATATGTAAATGAATAGATAATAGAAGCTTGGATAATAAGATTGATTAATTCAGTTTCACCATGACCAAATAAATGGGCAAAAGGCACTGATAAGGATAGTGATAGGGCAAACATCGCGATGCCTAAAACACCCATTGACGTCCAACTCTTCTTTAGAATGTTGTGCAGTTCTTCCTTATTTTGCGCCCCGTAGTTATAACCAATAGGAGGGGCCATACCAATGGAGTAACCGATGAATATTGCGGCAAAGACAAATGAGATGTACATAATGACACCATAGGCGGAGACGCCATTGACACCGAACGCTCTTAATAGTTGAGCGTTATAGATAACAGAGACTAGATTCATCGCAATATTAGAGATGAATTCACTCATACCGTTATAGATGGCTTGGAAGAGATCTTTAAAGTCTAACGTTGTTTTGCCTAATCTAATTGGTAAATCCTTCTTATATATAAAATATAATAGTGGTCCAATACCACCCACTAGATAACCAATAATTGTGCCTAAAGCCGCACCTAAGATACCCATCTTAAGTCCAGCAATAAATAAAGCATCTAAAGCGATATTTGTTAGACCCGCTAAAAGGGTGAAGAAGAAACCCATCTTGCCCTTTTCAGCGACCATGAAAAATGAATGAGAAACATTTTGCAGCATGAATGTTATTTGACCAAGCATCATAATCTGTCCATATTGCACAGCGTATTCAACCATTGTCTCAGTGCTGTCTTGAGAGAAGTGAGCCATTAAGTTAACAACAGGTTTCACTAATAGCGCCCCAACAATAGAAAACACGATACCGAAAACAATTGTGGTGTAGATGATTAAAGAGAATGTTTGGTTAGCTTTTTCTTGTTTCTTTTCGCCTAGGTATTTAGACACTAAAGCGGTACCACCTGTACCAAGCATGAAACCGATAGAACCGATAATCATGATAAATGGGAAGATGAGATTGACCGCGGCAAATGCATCATTATTAGCGAAGTTAGCGATGAATAAACCATCAACTACGGAGTATAGCGAAATAAATACCATCAACATGATAGGGAAGATAGTAATCTTGCTAATCTTTTTGAATGTAAAATGTTCGCTAATACTGACAGGCATACGCAATATTATAGGCATATTTACGCAGGTGTGCTATGATTTTTCTAGATTACGTAGGAGTTTTATATGGCTTATCAAATTTTTACTGATACTTCTTCAGGCATGTCAAAAGCCTTAAGAAAGGAATACGGTATTGAATATTTCCGTATGGGTTTAAACGTCGCTGGTGAAGAAAAACATGGCGATTTAGATTACGAAGAATTCTCAAGAGAACAATTATATGCCTGGGTTAAAGACCCAAATGTCACAATTACCACCTCTTTAGTGACCGCACAAGAATTCATTGAAAAGTGTGAAAAGTATCTCGATAAAGGTATCGATATCCTTTATATCGCTTGTACTGATGCTTTAAGTGGCACTAGAGCGGTATTTGAATTAGTAAAAAGAGATCTAGAAGAAAAATATCCAGATAGAACTATTCTTAGTATTAACTCATGTCGTGCTGAAATGGCCTTAGGTTTAATGGTAGTGGAAGCCGCTAAAATGCAAAGAGAAGGTAAAGACATTAAAGAAGTCTATGAATACATTGAAGCCAATAAACAATACTTCCATCAAGTCGGTTCTATCGACACTCTTAAGTATTTGAAAGCCTATGGTAGAGTCAGTGGTGCTGCCGCTTTCTTTGCGGACACCCTTAATATCAAACCGCTCATTATGGCGGACATTTATGGTAATAACTACACTTATAAAAAAGTACACGGCCCTATGAAAGCCATGATTGAATGCTTTAACTATGTTAAAGATAACATGGTGGAAGGTGTCACTGATGTTGTCTATTTAGGTGAGACAATGCCAGGAGAGGCCAAAGCCTACTTAAAGAAACGTATTGAAGAAGAATTACATCTTAAAACAGAAGAATATATCATTAGCCCAATCGTCGGTGTCTGCTGTGGACCTGGCATGTATGGCTGCTGGTTTAAAGGCAAGTTAGTGACCGAAAAAGGCGCTAAAAAATAAGATTTTGACATAATTTATTGTCATATTAATCAATTCCTATATAGAATAAATTAGTTTTACGGTTGTTTAATATGGACAAAAACCAAACAAAAGATAGAAAAAGCTTATCAATTAGAAACGTTGGCTGGACTCTAGGTGGTTTTGGTATTGCTATTGTTGCAATGCTCATCATTTCTTTATACATGCTTTCTTATCAATTTAAGAATGTTAAAAAGACCACCGAAGATTACGTTCATTTAAAATTATCAGCGATGGATGTGCAATCCGCCTCTGATTATTTAACTGATCAAGCACGTTCTTTCGTGGTCACTGGTGAAGATGAATATATCTTTAATTACATTAAAGAAAGCTTTGAAACCAAAAGAAGAGAAACCGCTCTTGAAACATTAAAGGGTGAACTTGGTAATATTAAGGCTTATCAAGATTTAAACAAAGCTGTCGACTCTTCTGTCGCTTTAATGGATACAGAATACTATGCGATGCATTTAACTATCCAAGCATTTGGTAGTGACTATAATCCTGATAACTACAGCACTCCAGAAAAGAAGTCATATTGTGAAAAGATTGCTCAATATGTTCTTTCTGTGGAATTACTACCAGAAGATGTCGCTCTTAGTAGTGGTGAGCAAAAGCAAAAAGCCATTGAATATGTTTACGGCAATGAATATCAAAAACAAAAACGTGATATCAGTGGGGCGATTGTCTCCTCAATAACTGAAATAGATACGTTATTAGAAAAGAATGTTATTTCTTCTAGCGACCAATTAAATAGAGTCTTATTTGTGCAACAAATATTTATCATTCTTCTCGTTGTCTTCTTTGTTGCAGCGGTCATCTTTATTAGACAAGGCTTATTAAAACCAATCAACCATGCGATTAATAAGATTTCTCATCGTGAATTCTTAGACGGTTCACGTGGTTTAAGAGAATATAAATACTTAGTCAGTGCCTATAACGAAGCAAGAAGCATCAGCATCAATAACGCTGAAAAGCTTACCTATATCGCGGAGCACGATAAATTAACTGGTGTCTATAACCGTACTGGTTACGATAGAATCTATCGTGACTTACATTTAGAAAAGACTGTCTTCATCCTTGTGGACTTAGATGACTTTAAAGCCATTAATGATAACTACGGTCATAATGTGGGTGATAAGTTGCTTAAAACCATCAGTGCGATTTTATCTAAATTCTTCCCTAATGATTTCGTCTGCCGTATCGGTGGTGATGAATTCGCTATCTTAATCTTTGATTATAAGGATGGCATTAGAGAAGACTTAATCAGAAAATTCGTGGCAATTGAAAAAGAAATCGCCACCAAAAAAGATGATCTTCCATCCGAATCAATTAGTATTGGTATCGCCTTTGGCACAAATGAAGATGACACTGATTCCTTATATCGTAAAGCTGATAAAGCAATGTACCACATCAAAACACGCACCAAGAGTGGTTATTGCTTCTATGATAATATTAAAGAAAGCAAATAACTTTGATAATTTCTTATCAATCGAATAAAATATAACTGTATATAGGAGGTATATCTTATGCGCAACTTATCAAAAACATTTTTAAGAGTTAACGCTGTTCTCTCATACGTCTTTGCTGGCTTATTCGCTTTAGCGGCAATTATTTTCTTTATTGTCGGTTCACCATTAATTAGCGATCAAATCGCCGAACAAAACGAAGGAGCGGCTATTGCCTATGCTACTAGCATGATGATCAGTGGTGTGGTTTTCCTTGCTCTCACTGTGATGGCTATTCTTTCTGGCGTCTTCTCAAATAAAGCGGGCAGTCAAATTAAAAACGATTTAATCTTAGCAATCGTTTTCAGTGCTTTATCTGGTACAGAATTCGGTGCTGCCGGTGGCATTATCGGTTTAATCGCTAACGCTAAACAAGCAAGAAAAGATAGAATCAACAACGTTGTTGATAATCAATAATCAACTCGCTGGTTTGATGTGTTTTCTAGCAAATTCACCAAAACCAATAACAAATATCTCTACATAAGTAGAAAAGTCAACTCGATGTTTACCAATGAACGCGGTCTCAAAGATGACACCAAATTCATTGGTTTTCATTTTGTTATCAATAAAACCATGTGAATAGTAGAAGTTCTTTCTACTTACTCTCTCTTCATAATTAGGGTATTTAGGATCAAGCTCTTCAAAGCATAATAAGATGACATAATCTGGATATGACTCTTTGATATCCTCAATGATTTCTCCTCCATAGCCTTGATGACGATAAGATTCGGTGACCGCTAAAAAGAAGATGTAACATACATCTTGATAGAAGCAAAGAAAGGTAAAACCAATAAAAGTATTATTAAGATAATACGCAAATAGTTTGTTCTCTTTCTTTTCCAATGATTTAAAGAAGTATTTTGTGGGTGGTCTTTCTTCAATCGGAAAAGCACTTTCTAATAAATTAGAAACATCTTTCTTAATACTGGATCCCCCTAAATACTCTCTTTTTATTAACATAAGTCTATTTTAAATGTATTCTCTTTCTTTAACACGTTATATTTGCCATAATGAGAGTGAAAGGGATATCTCTTGAAAGAAACAAATGATACCATGAAACAATTAGTCGTTTATTTTTCTCGTGTTGGCGAAAATTCCGTCAACGGTCAAACTCAAGTTATTAAGAAAGGCTTTACCGAAATACTCGCGGAAAAGATTTCCACTGAGAAAGCCGCTCCA
>JAEEGL015787611.1_pt1 | contig 10416 bp, 12 predicted proteins | sample 9134231 | NCBI WGS metagenome assembly JAEEGL01 (sample SAMN16246548, study PRJNA631951) | gut metagenome | biome: gut microbiome; feature: rumen; material: fiber-attached | host: Bos | place: Iran: Karaj | collected 2018-10
CCTATTGTCACTCCTGCAAGTACTGTAGCATTGGCTCCAATCCAGACATTCTTGCCGATATGGAATGGAGCATAACTCATACTTTGCCGCTTGGCAGGATCAAGGTCATGATTGAGGGTAGCTAAGACGACGTTGTGGCCGATCAGAGCGCCATCATCGCTGGTGATGCCTCCCTGATCCTGAAATTTACAACCCATGTTGATAAAGACATGCTCTCCTACAACAGTATTCTTGCCACAATCTGTATGGAAAGGAGGGAACATGCCTGTTGTCTTAGGTACTTCACGTCCCCATAGTTGTTCTAACAAATTGAGTAACTCGTCTGGCGCGTGATATTTGCCATTGATTTCAGCGGTGATGCGAAGAGCCTCTTGTGACAACTGGTGAAACATCATGTGTACATCAGAGCCTCCTATTACCGGCTTCCCTGAAGCCATATACTTTCTGAATTCTTCGACTGTCATTTCTATGTAATTATTAACTGGTTTTACTTTTCAATAAATTCGCTTGGAGTCATGCCTACTATTTTTTTGAACAATCGGGAAAAGTGGTGGGAATACTCGAAGCCAAGCAAATGAGATGCTTCGTTAATATTATAGCCTTGCATTAGTAGACTCTTCCCTATGTTTATGACATAGGTGTGGATATAGCTGATGGCAGTATTACCTGTAGAGCGCTTGAACAAATCGCCTAAATAATGAGGCGAATAAGCCATCTCTGATGCGCAATATGACACAGTAGGCAAACCTAACTGGAACTGCTTTTCATCAAAATAATACTGTTCGAGAACAGCATGGAAACGCTTCAGGATATCAGAAGTGTCCTTGTTTTCTTCTGAAAGTTGACGCAGATAAATACGTTGGCAATAATCCAACAACAACCTAAGATAACCAAGTAACACTTGACGAAGTACTGGAGAATCTTCGTTATCCTTTAATTCTTGATGCATCATGCTGATAAGCTGTGAGAAAAAATGCCACTCAGAATCATTCACTTTCAACGATTCCGAATAGAAATAGGAAAAGAAATGATATTCGCGCATCCTTGCCTCCAAATCAGTATTATGTATCAGTTCTGGCGACCACAGCAATGCCCAACCGCTTATCGTAAGCAGTTCCCCATTGTCTTCACCTCCGCCCAATTGACCTGGAGCAACGGCAATGACAGAAGCATCACTCACCAGTATTGGTTTAACGCCATAGCTGAGATTCTTAGGGAACTCCCGTTGGATAAACAGTCCATAAACACCATAATCGTTCAGACTATTATGTATGGGAGATACTTCATCAAAGTGAATGATGCTCAGCAACGGATGAAGCTCTGGTGCCCATACATGTTGCGCAAAGACATTCGGATTGTCAACTTTCAGTATCTTTTTCATATTGATAGCAAAGATAAACAAAATTCTGCAAAATTGGTAGATAGATATGCTTTTTGTGTACTATATAAATAAAATAGTAGTCATAACTTTGCAAACAGAAACTCATAATGTATTTTACGATGAAGAAATTATTATCTGCAATGCTCGTGGCCTCTTTGTTCACTGCATGCCAAAACAAAGAAAATGACAATCAAATCAATGAAAGTATGAATACAAAACTGCAATTGACTCAGGAGTGGGACAAGACATTTCCCAAGAGTGACAAGGTGGATCACAAGAAAGTAACGTTCCGCAATCGTTATGGTATTGAACTAGCTGCTGATATGTACACGCCCAAGAATGCTGAGGGTAAGTTGGCGGCTATCGCTGTTAGTGGACCTTTCGGTGCTGTAAAGGAACAATCAAGCGGTCTTTATGCCCAGCACATGGCGGAGCGTGGTTTTATTGCTATCGCCTTCGATCCTTCATTTACAGGTGAGAGCGGCGGCGAACCTCGTCGTATGGCATCGCCAGATATCAATACAGAAGATTTTCTAGCTGCTGTTGATTTTCTTTCTATACAGGACAATGTGGATGCTGAGCATATTGGTATCATCGGCATCTGCGGTTTTGGTGGTATGGCTGTCAATGCAGCTGCTATCGATCCTCGCATAAAAGGTACTGTGGCTATGACCATGTATGATATGAGTAAGGTGAATGTAGAGGGGTACTTTGCCAGTGAAAACACATCTGCTCAGCGTATGGAGAATCGTAAGGCAATTGCAGCACAACGTATTGCCGATTATAAGGCTGGTACATACCAACGTGCTGGCGGAGTGGTTGATCCCCTACCCAACGATGCGCCTTGGTTCGTAAAAGACTATTATGCTTATTACAAAACAGAGCGTGGCTATCACGAGCGAAGTGGCAACTCTAATGACGGATGGAATACAATTGGATGTCAATCTTTTATGAATCAACCATTGTTAGCCTGGGCCCATGAGATAGAGAATCCAGTGCTGCTCATTCATGGCGAGAAAGCTCACTCACGCTATTTCTCGGAGTATGCCTTCGAGAAGATGACCGGTAAGAAGCCATTCAACTCTTCCGTTGCCGAATGTGCCACTGCCAATGAAATTCCCACTGGTAAATACGCTGGCTCGTATAAGGAGGGCAACAAAGAACTCCTTGTCATCCCTGGTGCATCTCATGTTGACCTATATGACGATGTGGCTGGTGTCATTCCTTACGATAGAATCGAATCATTCTTCAATAATAATCTAAAATAACCATGAGGAACTTTCTGCTAACGCTGATAGCTTTGATTTTCGCCAGTTGCTCTTCTGATAACGTAATTTTGGCGGAGCCAACATCTGGCAACGAGATAAAGAAAGAAACAAAGGAAACCTCTAGCACTATGACGATCAATATAACTATCGACAACGTGACTCACGAAGTGAAACTTGTTGACAATGTTACCACACAAGCTCTGTATGCGAAACTGAAGGAAGGTCCTGTTAATATATCGCTCAACACTAACGGCAATTTTGAGATCTGGGGAGCACTAGGATTCTCGTTGCCTACGGCCAATGAAAACATCAACGGACAACCGGGCGATGTTGTGCTTTATAACGGTAGTAATATCTGCATCTTTTTTGGAAGCAATTCATACAGTTATACCCGATTAGGCAAAATTGAAGGGCTCTCTGCCGATGAACTGAGAACCTTCTTGAAAGGTGGGCAAAACAATATTTCTGTTAAGCTGTCGCTCCCTTGAGTGACAGCTTAACAGTATCATCAACACTTCAATAGCGAGCATTTATTCCATCGAATGCTCCCAGTCACCACGAGTGTCAATGCCTGTAGCCTCGGCAAGTTTTTCCAAACGGGCAACTTCTTCAGCAGTCAACTTTATTTTTGCAGCTTCGGCAGCTTCAATGACGTGGCGTTCCTTTGTGGCACCGATTATAGGCAATGCACCCTTTGCGATAGCCCAAGCTATACCTATCTGAGAGCATGATGCTCCGTACTTCTGACCAATAGCAGTCATTTCGTTGGTCAGTGCCTCCAACTGAGACAGCACGGGGTTGTATTTCTTGCCGCGATCACTCTCTTCTGGCAATGGGTTCTCCTTATTGTATTTACCAGAGAGTGCGCCCTGCTCCAACACCATGTATGCCCAAAACTCTATACCGTTCTCTTTACAGTAGTCTAGTACACCGCCCTTCTCTGAAGAGCGATATAGCAGTGAGAAGTGGTTCTGCACAGCACTCACTTTGAAACCAGCCTCACCCAAAATCTCATTGGCACGACGTATTTCCGCAATATTGTGGTTAGACACGCCCACTCGTTTCACCTTACCTGATTTCAGCAGAGGAATTAATCCTGGTGTCCAGCGTTCCACATCCATCGGGTTATGAATCCAGTAGATATCGATATAATCACATCCCATACGCTCTATAGAGGCATCGGCCATCTTCTCGACGTTGTTCTCATACATTTCAGCTATCTGAGGGGTGAATTTAGTAGAAATCTGCACGTTCTTGCGTTCTACACTTTTAGCCAGTGTTCCGAGTATGCGCTCAGACTCACCCATACCATATACTGTGGCAGTGTCCCACAGACTAAGTCCAGCCTTCATTGCCGTATCGAATACGGGTTTAAGGTTCTCCACATCGGTCTTGCTACCGAATACCATGTCTCCACCAAATGCTCCTGCGCCCCAAGCCCAGGTTCCTAATGCAATCTTAACCATATTATTACTATTTTATTATGAAACTTCAGAATAACTACAAATCTCTTACAACCCAACACAATGGAGCCTGCTCTTATTGTTTAGGCTGAGTGATAAAATCACAGTGCAATGATACGTCAAAATCATCACACATAGCATAAATGATTTACTGATATAAAAACCTTTTTTACGGATTTTACAGATTCTGTGCTTTTTGTAGGCAAAAATAGATTAGTTTCCCTTCTCTAAGTAATCAAATAGATTGATGGTACCTGCTTCGCTCTCGATATTAAGTGTAGGAACATACTCTACCATTCTTGTAGAACCACTTGCTTTATCAACATAGAAATACACCAATACACCTGTATAACTGCGAAACACCACCTGATACTCAGATTCTTTCTCTTCTCCCATCTCTACATTCATAATAGAGGGGTTATCTTTTGCTATACTCCAGTCATACTCACTATGACAATAGTTGTTAACTCCTTCATAGGCCATTTCTGCCGTTATTTCAGTAGACTGCATCGAGCCCGTCTTGCTATTATGGCATGAGCATAAAAACAAAACTACAAATACGATTGATAATGTTATATGTTTCATATGTTTAGGTTTTAATAACTTAATGCGTATGTGATTCATTCCTTGCAAGTAGCAGTTTTTCTGCTAAAGGTACATACCAATTACGTACTTCCTCTGCCGTAGGGGTGTGACCTCCAGGGAAGTGGTACGACTGGTTATAGTGTTCCAGAAAGAGTGGTTCAAAGTGTGCCAGCGTATCCTGTTCGCCAAACAAGCCCCAGATTCGGTCATTGTATACAGGGTTGCAGTTGTCGAACTGAATAGCCTCCAACTCAGCAAACTCATTAATCAAAGTTTCGTCAATGACAAACTTTTGGTGCCCGTCCTTTCTTGGCGACTTGTACTGGTGCTCCCCTATACGTTGCTTTAAGAATGCAGTCATCTGGAAATGAGGATTGCCCAACAATGCAGGGATGCCAACGAGGGGTGCTATCATCTGACCATAGAACGAGCCACAACTGTTACCTATCAAAAGATTTGGCTGCTCACGGTCTATCATTTCACGGATGAAGCAGATAGCTTCCTTAGGATGCATAGGCAAATCGGGTGTAAGCACCTTTGCCCGCCCATCGAAACACTCTCGGAAAGCCAATGCTGGTACACACTGTCCGCTAGCATAGAAACCGTGAAGGAACAATATCTTCTTCATTCTTTTGTCCAAGTCATTTTAATATGGGGAATACCATCGAGCATGAAAGTGTCAGACGACTGCTCAAATCCAACACTTTCATAGAATCCCTTTGCATATTCCTGTGCCTCAATATCAATGCGTTTCGCACCGAAATATTCTATAGCAGCATCAATAGCATGAAACATGCTTTGCTTGCCGTAACCCTTGCCACGTTCGGTAGTGACAACTCTGCCGATAGAGATTTCCTGCATATGAGTTCCTGCGGGACACACACGAGCCACAGCAACGGTTTTATCTTCTGAAGTCAACCATAAATGAATGGACTCCTGATCATCGCCGTCCATATCCTGATAGGCACAATTCTGCTCCACCACAAAGACTTCGCTACGCACCCTCAGGAGTTCGTAAAGCTCATCCACAGTCAGTTCTTTGAACGATTTCTTGTGCAATACCAATTGTTGCTCAATGCCCATGCGATAATAATATACTTGCAAAGGTACTCTTTTTGCTCGATTATTCGTAATTATGTATTCAATAATTACATCTGTTGATACTTGGCATAACAAAAAATGTATTACAACTGTATAGGTAACACAATCTTGAAAGTGATATTGCGCCCCATGTTAAAGACACCTCTGCGACCAGTAACCACATTCTCATCAGCATATTTTAGTCGGCTCAAGTGGTTCTGATAGGCTTTATTCAAAAGGTTATCAGCAGTAACATACAGTTCGGCAATCTTTTTGCCTTTCACCTGAATATCAGTGCCAGCAGAAAGACTGAGCAAAGCATAACCAGGCGTTTCAGTCTCAGTATCATCAGCGCTGTATATATGCGTCTGTTTCAAATAACAGTCAAGTCCTGCAGCTACATACAGATTGTTAAATAACGAGCGATGTACCGCTCCCATCATATGGTGATGATTGACAGTAGTGTGCGAATGATGGAAAAGTTCCCACTTTAGTTCCGATGACCAGCGAGGAGCCGGTGTGAAAGGAAGATACTTCTTGTCGGCACTGGCATGCATCAACTGGGCATCAACATACGAGAAGGAATTGGAGAAATGGATAGAATGAACAGGATGGAAGTCAATACCTGCCTCAAAACCCAACAATCGCGCATCACCTTGCGTATAGGCGTATGTGAGATAGCCCTCTTCGATATCTTGATTCAATCTATGGGTGAAGATATAGTTGTTTATCCTATTGGCAAAAAGTGCCACCTGTGCAGAAACATATTGCGAAGTAAAGTCGAGCCCCAGGTCAGCCTGCGAACTATATTCTGGCTTCAGTTGCTGATTACCTAATTCGTATCTGATGGAGCCCTCGTGAACGCCATTAGAAGCCAACTCGCTCATATTTGGTGTACGGAAACCACGTGCAAGGTTTAAACGCACGTTGAAATGCTCATTGATGTTATAGACAGCACCAATGCTACCCGTCAAACCATTAAAGTTGCGAGAGAAATCATTGAAGCGTTTATTACCATCTTCTATGAGTTCATTCCCATGCAACCTTCGATGATCGTAGCGTACACCTCCGTTCAGAGTCCAGCGATCACTGATGTTTTTTGTAGCTGTGGCATAGATGCCGAAATCAAACAGATGATAGTCTGGAATCAAGTACTCTTCACCCTCATTGCCCGATTTCTGATACATACCGCCAATGCCCGTGGAAAATTTCCATCCATTCCTCTCGTTAGTAACATAACGCAGGTCGTAGGTCAGCGTATGCAGTTTGAAATACAATTCGTATTCATCAGCTGACTCCTCGAATTCCTGACGTCTGTTTTGCTGATAACCTATAATTGCTTTTATGTTTCCAGGATGCAAATTGAACGAATTGTCCCAAACCAGTTTGTAGTGTTTCACTTGCTGGAAGGGCAGAGACTTGCCATACTGGTGCGCCGACCAACCCTCTGCATGCTCCAGTTCACCAGTTTCAGAGTCGCGTTCACCTTCCACGATGCCTGGGGTCAGATGATAAGCCGTCCATATAAGGCGTGAGTGACCCCATGCTTTATTGAGTCCCAACATCAGCCTTCCTGCACGTTCACGAAACTGCGAACCAGGCACATAGCCGTCATACTTATTCTTAAATGAATGAGCCATCTTGTCACTATAACGGGCATCCCACACAAAACCTTTCTGGTTACCTGCCAACGACAGGTTGTAGCCAAAGAGGCCATTGTTGGTCTGGTACTCCGAACTCACATTGGCACGCATCTCACCTTCAGCAAGTGTGGGTTGCGCATGAAGGATAACCACACCAGCCATCGCATCCGAGCCATACATCAGCGAGGCAGGACCTTTTAAGATTTCTACTGAGTTGACACTACTGCCATCAACTTCCACTCCATGCTCGTCACCCCACTGCTGACCTTCCTGGCGCACCCCTTCACTCATCACTACCACACGGTTATAACCCAGTCCTCGGATAATGGGCTTTGAGATACTGCCACCCGTCGTCAACTGGCTGACACCAGGCTGGTGACTGATGGCATCAATGATATTGGTTGATGCCGTAGAACGTAATTCTTGTGGTGTGACAACACTGATGGGAGCTGTTGAGTATTTCAACTTAGTATCGCCCGTAACACCTGTTACCGTAACTTCGTTTAGATTCAGATGGCGGAAGAAAACATCCGTAGAATCTTCCGCATGTTGATGTATCTTTACATCATCTTGAGCTGCCACCGCCATGCATATACACAGCAATGGCAGAATGATATATGTTGTTTTCATTCTGTGATTAATATAATGGAAAAATAATGTATGTAATATTTCGGTGAATATCAGAGTGACGGAGGTCCCCGTGTTACGATGATGCCACAGCAAGCAGCATGATAGCCACAAAACAACTGGGCCAGGTATTCCTTACATACATGATAATATACTGATACAGCTACCACTGCAGCTGTAAGCATGGTGAGCGTCAGAAACTGACATAGCACACAATCGTGTGTCAGCAATGAGGTCTGCATCAGGTGTCCCTGACAACTGTGATGCACGCAATCGGTGCATTCCATTGCGGCTACCGAAACACTTTCCTCATGCACATGAAGCGACGACAAAAGTAGCATTGGAACAAAAACTGCCAATAGCCACCAGGAGATAAGATGTCGTTTCTTCATCAAATTCATAGCTGCAAAGTTACACTTTCTGTTTAATAATTCATATTTTTGCAGTATTAAAATTAAAAGCTATTATGAATTATACCATGAGTGAATTCCGCCCCATGAGACGCAAGCGCCAGGAGCTTGCACAGAAAGAAAGCATTGCCATATTGCAGAAGGCAACGTCGGGCACTTTGGCCTTGCTGGGTGATAACGGATACCCCTATGCTGTTCCCATTAGCTATGTCTATCACGAAGGGAAGCTCTATTTCCATAGTGCTGTCGAAGGCCATAAGGTAGATGCTATCCGCCAATGCGACAAGGCCTCGTTCTGTGTCATTGAGCAAGATGAGGTGCACCCAGAGGAATACACTACCTTCTTCAGAAGCGTCATTGCTTTTGGTAAGATACACATTATAGAGGATGAAACAGAAAAGCTGCAAATGGCCCGTATGCTGGGTAACCGCTACAATCCAGATCAGGATGAAGCGCTACAAAAGGAGTTAGAAAACGGTCTCGCCCGTATGCTGATGATTCGCTTTGACATCGAGCATCTTACAGGCAAAGAAGCTAAAGAGTTAATGAATAAGCACCAACAATGACACAGCCAAAATTCATTATTACCCTTGATGGCGTATTCCGACTCGGTATGGTCCATATGCATAAAGACTTGCTGAAGCCTGGTGACCAGTGTATTGGCGGAGGTTACTATCATTTCGATTACATCTCCAATAGCCTCATCCTCGACCATACGTCTTACGACTACGGGGCACCCAAATGGCATCTGTTGGAAACCCTGAAGGTTCCATCAGTATATCGGGGCTTGCGAATTATCTATCAGTATGATGACAGATACCACGAAGATTTCGATGTCAGCGAGGAACTGACAATCGAATTCTACGACTATGATTGATTATTCTGCTTAATCTCGTTTCGTTGCACTATACTTGGCAGAAGCACTCTTGGCAAATTCGAAGAGCGACTGAGGCAAATGGCAGTAGCCTGTAGGGTTCTTGTCAAGATAATCCTGATGATACTCCTCCGCTGTATAGAAATTCTTCAACGGTAACTTCTCCACTACCAATGTCTGATCGTAACGCAACTGTTCTTCGGCATATACCTTCTCAATAACGGCCAAATCTTCAGCATCGGCATAATAAATGCCCGTGCGATAGCGAGTGCCCTCGTCGTGTCCCTGCTTGTTCAGACTGGTAGGGTCGATAGCCTTGAAAAACATCTGCAACAGAAACTCAAGGTCCACCACCTGAGGATCGTACTTCACGTGAACTGTTTCTGCAAAGCCTGTCTGGTCAGTATAAACCTCCTTATAAGTTGGGTTCTCCGTGTGTCCATTGGCAAAACCCACTTCCGTTTCCACTACCCCCTCTATCTGCTTGAAAAAATGCTCTGTACCCCAAAAACAACCACCTGCAAGGTAGATGTCTTTATAAACTTTATTTACTTGATTATTCATAATTTGTAGTTATTTATTAAATTACAAAATCAGCTTCCTGCAAATAGCGGGCACTCTCCTCTACTCGTTCAAACTGATGCCCACTACGGAAGTTTTCATCCTCCACGAAGAAGTCAGTCATGCCGTTCTTGTAGAACTGACGGAAGATATTCTCGTGGTTAATCATGCCCGAGGCACCTAATGCTTCTACGTCCTTTACATGCATCAAACGGAAACGACTTGGATATTGCTGCAAATAATGTACGGGATCATTACCACCCAGAATTGCGGCTAAGCCATCCAGTTCGAAACAAACCAAACCAGGATCAGTTTCATTCAACAGGATATCGAATATTTGTTGGGCGCCCTCATCATAACGGCCAGTCAGTGAATACTTACTTTCCTGTCCCCCTGGCGTTACACGCATCGCCACATTCACCTCGTTGTGGAAAGCGAACAACATGCCTGCATCTTTTACAATCTGTCCTGCCTCGTTGAATACCTCAGCCACCAGTTGCACATCCTCCACACTCTTACAGGTA
>JAEEGL017199213.1_pt1 | contig 10416 bp, 7 predicted proteins | sample 9134231 | NCBI WGS metagenome assembly JAEEGL01 (sample SAMN16246548, study PRJNA631951) | gut metagenome | biome: gut microbiome; feature: rumen; material: fiber-attached | host: Bos | place: Iran: Karaj | collected 2018-10
AACTCTTATGTACAGGTTGACCAGGTCGTTGAACTGAAGGACGATTATACCGTCACCGTGAAGGCTCAGTATCTGATGAGCAAGACCGAGATGATTGAAACGCTTTCCATAGAGGAGAATGAGAAGGTCTTCCTCTATTCCGAACCGGCTGCAGGTATGGATGTACTCCCCCATGCGATGACCCGCATTCTGGAGACACCTACTACCATGGAGATGATTAACAAACCCGAAAAAACCGTGAAGTTCCATGTGCTCTAAGAGATACCTTATCCTGGCAGTATTCTGCCCTCTGATGTTCCTGGCTTCATGTAACAAGGAGGCTAATAACACAAATGCCCCTACCCGCTGGGGTAAGGAGAACTACTATGATAAGTTCCTCTGGAAGAAGCATGTTCCCGATACCCTGTACAGGACCATCGAGTTCGACTTCAACCAGGACGCCAAGAGCTATATGGACAAGCCGCTCCGTCTGGGTTTGTTCAAGAAGACTGACAGCGGCAAGATGCTGCCTGTGACGGAGAGCGAGATGGAGGTGTTCGTGGATGGCCAGAAGTGCCCGAACAACATCATCGATGTCCTGCCTAGCACGGATCAGTTGAAGGTTGGCATCGTGTTCAAACCCGAAGCCGAGAATAAGGTCCATCACTGGTTCTTCCGTGCCGTTGATGACGGTGGCCTGGAGCGTATCAACGATATGGATCCTGACACCTACAAGGCAGACAATGCTTCCTTGATGGATATCGAGGTCGACAAGAACAAGGTGATGAATCCTCTGGCGATGGGAACAGCTCTCACCTCACTCTTAATCCTTGCAGCCCTGCTTGTATGGCTGTTCGTGATGAAGGCCATCTTCTTCCCTACCTTCCGTGTGGGCAAGATCCAGCTCTCCGATCCTGTACCGTACAACACCCTCAAGCGTATGCGTGGCTACCGGAAGATGATCCTGACCAACAAGCAACCCAAGCAGGGTTTCTTTGACAGGGTTTTCGCTGGCAAGATCCTCTATGAGGTCAATGACCTGTGGACAAGTGATGTGGTGATTGAACCGAAGGACCGTAACAGCGTACGACTGCGCTGCCCGAAGGATTTCATGGCGGACGCCCGTGTTCTGAAGAAGAATTCGGAGTACACCATCCAGAATATGACAACGAGCACAAAGACAAAAATCAAAATATCATAAACAGCTATGGCAACAAAGATTAAGCGCTGTCTGTACGTCGGACTCGGCGGCACCGGTATGAACGCTCTTCTTCATACCAAGAAGATGTTCATTGATACCTATGGCGAGGTTCCCCCTATGATCGGCTTCCTCGGCATTGATACTGATGGAGGTGCGTACAAGAAGGCCATCCTATCCAACAAGGGTGAGGATGTTATTCTTGACCCTAAGGAGCAGCTTCCTATCATCGTGAAGCGTGCCCGTCCCATCTATGATGTGAACAAGGAGGCCTTCTCCTGGATTTCTGAGGAGAACCTCTATGCCCTCACGTCAATGGAACTCGGGGCAGGCCAAGTCAGAACCAACGGCCGTTTCGCCTTCACCGTGAATTATGACGATATCAGCCGTAAGGTGGAGACTACCCTCGCCCAGATCACTAACGCCCATATCATCAACAATGACAAGTATGAGCTGCTGGGTGCCAATACTGAGATCCACATGGTCTTCTCCGTTTGCGGTGGAACCGGCTGCGGAACGTTCATCAACATGGCTTACCTTCTCCGCGAGAAGGCCCCTCAGTGCAAGTTGACTGGCTATGCTGTTCTTCCTGATGTGTTCAAGCATATGTCTAATTCTGGCATGGCCAAGGTGGCTCCGAATGCTTTCGGCGCAATCGAAGATCTTGATTATCTGATGCATATGGGCATCGGCAGCAAGACCGTGAAGCTGGACTACATCAATGGATCTTATGAGATCAAGGACCGCCCGTTCAATTCGGTGATCTTCATCGACAACAAGAATGACCACGGTGATACCTATACCCACATCGATGAGTTGGCCGAGATGATCAGCCTCGCCCTAGTGACGTCCGCCGGTGAGCTTTCCACAGCTTCAGCCAGCGTCAGCGATAACATCGAGAAGAACATTCGCGAAGGTGCAATGGATATCGAGAACAAGAAGGCTTGGGCTGCCGGTATGGGTGTCTGCGAGATCATTTACCGTGGCCAGGACCTTAGCGACATTTACTCGATTAAGGCCGCGAAGAACCTCATCGACCGTTTCTTCAACAGCTGCCAGGACGCGAACTTGATCGCCAACAACTGGATAGACAGCCCTAACGTCAATATCCGTGAGAACAACAACTACGACCACGTGATTGACTATATCTGCGACAAGATGCCCAGGTATGAACTGACTGTCAATGATTACGGCAACCCCAAGCCGGAGGTTGAGCAGAACCTGAATATCAACCGCATCAAGGATGAGGATGTCAACAAGAAGATCAACGACCTCACCAGCCGTGTCCGTTCTGAGCTTCGCAAGCTCATTGTCGAGCATATCAATCAGGAGTGCGGTATATCCACCGTCGAGAATGTTCTCGAGGCCATTGAGGACCAGGTTGACATCTTCCTTGACGAGATGACCAAGGAGAAGGAAGACTTCCTCTCCCGCGAGCCGATGCTCCAGTCTTCTTTGGATACCGCCTGTGCTGACCTGAGTGAGTACGACGGCAAGTTCTTCAAGAAGAAGAGCAGGCTTGATGACTTGGCCAATGACGTAAGTGACGCCTGCCGCGCCCTTTGCACCTGCAAACTGGATATTATCCGGAGGACGGCTGCCATCACTGTCTTCAACAACGTTAAGGGTATTCTGGCTGAAGCCAATCGTAAGGTCAGCCTTATCTCCGAGAGTCTGAAAGCGGTTAACCGCAATCTTGCTACCCGTCTTGCTCGTATTCAGAACAATGTGGGCAAGGCTCCCGCCACTTTCCAGATTGACCTTGCCCGGAATTCCGTTAATTCTGTTGGCGTTGTGGCCGATGAGATTCAAATTCCCGAGTTCGTGAAAGGTCTGCGTCTGGAAGGTAAGCTCTACGGCTTCACGGAGCTTTCCAATGATGAGATCGAAGCCCAGATCTTGAAGTACACCAGCCGCCTGCATACCGCCCGCAACTGGAGGGATACCGGCATCGATGATATCCTGGACAAGATGCCTCAGGAAGAGTTCGACCGGATCACCCGTGTCGCTATCGAGAAGGCTATGCCTCTGTTCCGTTTCGACTACCGTGGTCATATGCCGCACGAGCGTCCGCAGGATAGTTTCTTCGTGGGCGTGCCGAACAAGCTGAGCAACCGTTTCTATAAGAACGACTACTTCAAGAGCAAGCTCACCGGCACGATGGATGTGGACTTCGCCAGCATCGGTGTGAACGACCGCATCATCATATACCGCCAGGTGGGTGTTGTCCCGGCCTATACCATCTCTGCTCTACCTGAGTACCAGAGGGAATACGAGCAGTGCCGTGTGGATTGCCACTATGACGCTAACCTAGAGACCCGAATGAAGCGTGAGGACTTCAGCCTGAAGCCGAAGAAAGCAAGCGATGAAGACCTGCTCGATCTCTGGGTGAAGGGTTTCATTTTCGGACTGGTGAAGAACGACAACGGTACTTATTATTTCCAGAGCCAGGAACACGGCGACGCGCTGGACGACTACTGGGTGAAGCTCGGCGAATATCGTGACGAGGCTTTTGACCAGTTCCGTCAATTCAAAACCTCCGTCCGCAAGGAGTTTACGGAGTGGTTGGACAGTCATGCATTGAGTGAGGGAGCCACCGCCATCAAGGCCGTCATCGATGATGCCAAGGCGAACTACTATGATAAGTTCTCCCAGATCAAGATGACGAAGGAAGAGGTAAAGAAGAAGGGATACGAGAAGATCCGTCAGCTCATCACTGAAGAATTGAACCACGTTAAGCAGCTTTAGGGTTTATGAGGCATACAACGCACATCATGCTGGGCGCAGACGCTGCGCCCATGCTTACTGACATCAAGCGGTACGTCATCAAGTATGGGGACCAGGAGGTAAACGACTATTTTAAGGCGTACCTCTTCCCTGTGCTGGATCCCTCCGTCGAGGCTAGTTTCCAAGGCGCCGAGCAGGTAAAGGCCGACGAGAGCGTGTTTGTGGCGGGCATTGACGAGATGTTCGATGTGCAGTTGGGAAGCCCTTATAAGGTCCTTTCCAGCAGTCGGCCGGATTACCTGAAGGGTTTCTTCCGGACGCTGTATGACAGGAGCATTACCATCAACCGGCCGGGCGACAGCTCGACGATGAATCTATGCCTGTATGTCCCCCTCTATCTGAAGGAATACTGGTCGACCATAGAAGAGTTCCTTTCGGCAATCGAGGCGCTGCCTCAGAGCTATAATGTGGATCTGTTCCTGCTCCCCTACGATATCGCTTTCCTCTTTGAAAAGAAGGACTCTGACTTGACGGTAAAATATACCGCCTATGCCAAGACGTCGAAAGATGTGCTGGAGGAGGTCTTGAACGCAAAGAAGAAGTTTTCAAAGTTGGGCTCCTTGGTGATGCTTCAGAACTGCAACTCAGACGGCACGGCTCTAGGACTCAATAATGATTCCTTTGTGCGGATTGTAGGAGAGTATGCTTTGTTATCAGTCAGGCACTATCCGGAGATGTTCCAGCCTGCTGCCCAGGATCCGACGCGGCCATTGCACGCTCTTGGCCTCTCCGTTTTGAGTTTCGACAAATATTACTTCGTACAGTACCTGTTGCATCGAGCTTACGCCCATATTCTTGACAGGGAGAATGTCTCCCAGTCGGATGTGGATGTCAACAAGGTTTCGCAAATCGTACAGGGGCTGCTGAGTCAGAACGTTAACATCTTCTCCAAGTTTTACGACAAGGAGATCTCGCCGAGGCTGAATAACAATCTTGACCACACGGAGATTATCAGCCAGATCGGGCCTGCGCTCAAGGCAGAGATTACCCGCCTGACCCAGGAATTCCAATCCTATATCGTCAACCCGGATTTATCCCTCCCGGAGAAGAAAGCGACGCTCGCCCAGCTACTGGGTGAAGACGACGACCTTCTCACCGGATATATGTTCAACAAGCGCCAACTTGTGATTGATGACTGCAGCCGGGAAGTGCTCGATCTTTTCGTGAACGCCCATAACGCGATTTGCGCGATGCAGCCTGCCGATGTGCAACCGGGTCCCGATGCCGAGGAAGAGAAGAAGGCCCGTGATCTGGAAGTGGCCAGGATCCAAGAGTATGCGGCACTAACTCCTACACCTGAACGGATCCGTACAGCAAGCGAACTCCTTGATGATCTGAAGGCTACCAAGGTGACGATGCGTGAGTCCACGAACTATATCCGCCAGAAGACTATTGAACTTGAGGGACTTGACATCCAGCGCCAGGACCATAAGGAAAGCTTCAAGCGTCTGACCAATGATGGATTTGTCTTTGAGGGACACACTTATAAGCTTCAAGGCGATACTCAGGAAATCGATCTGGATGATGAGTACCAACCTCTTTCAACGATAGCTCCGTCCATCGATCTACGTAAGGAGTTCACCCCGGTCAAGGACCAGGGTGAGATGGGTGCGTGTTCGGCGTTCGCGCTGGTCGGGATATTCGAGTATATCTTGAAGAAGAACAAACAGCCGGATATCGACCTGAGCGAGCAGTTCGTTTATTATAATGCCCGCAAGGCTGACGGATCATCCCGCATTGATGCTGGCAGTTCCCTTTATGATGTCGTCCAGACCTTAATGAAGGATGGTGTATGCCTGGAGCACCTGTTCCCCTATAATCCGGAGAACATCTCCAAGGATCCGCCCGTGGAAGCCATCGAAGACGGTCAGACCCGCAAAGTGGTCAAGGCCAAGAACGTCAAGAAGAGTCTTCATGATATAAAGTCTGCCGTTGCTGAGGGCTATCCGGTGGCCATATCCCTGAAGATCTTCAACTCCTTCCATCCCCGGAGAGGCTTTATCCGTATCCCGAACGAGAATGAGATCCACAACGAGCAGTCTGGCAATCATGCGATGGTGATTTGCGGTTACAATGATGAGGCACGTTTCTTCGTTGTGCGTAACTCCTGGGGCCGCAAGTTCGGAGACAAGGGTTATTGCTATATCCCCTACGGTTATGTTGAGAACGAGGCTCTTTTGAACGGAGCCTGCATCATCACCGAGATCAGCGACACCAAGCTTCAGGTGAAGGGCAGCGACCAAAAAGCCGTCGTATCCTTCGACCTAACCGACTCCAACATCAAGTCGGAGATCCTGACAAACCTAATCCGTGAGGAGAAGATCAAGCTGGACAAGCTGAACAAAGAACTGACAGAAAGAAGCCGATTGTTCAATGAACTGTTCCAACAGTTGGGCAATAACGGTATTCGCGAGTCTCTCTGTGACGGCACGAAGGAACGCCTGGATTGGGAATGCCGCAATCTCACCCGCGAGAAAGATAACCTGCATAACGAGCGCCTTCGCGAACTTGATGCTTTCGATGCGGAGAGCCGCAAGATGAGATGGTGGTTCTGGGGTAGCATGGCCGTCATCTTCCTCGGATTTGTCATTACCTGCATTATCGCTAAGTCTCTGGAGCCTCTTATCAAGAAACCTAGCCTGTGGATCTATGGCATTGTGGCGGTCGCCAGCGTTGCATTCTGGCTTGTGATGCGGCACAGAAAACGTCAGCGTCAGGATATGGATCTGGATTACAAGAGCCAGCTTGAGCATCTGTCCCAGGAAATATCCAAGCGTGAACGTGAGAAGGAGATTACTCACCTGAAGACACACCTTGCTGGTATGATTATCGACTCATTGTATAAGCTCGGTCGTAACCTGCACACCAAGTACAATGGGATGCGCTCATATGTTGGTAATCTAAAGGTCTGGCGTGAGCAGGAGAATGAATCCTTGAAGATGACTCCTCTCAGCAGGGATCCTTTCCTTACCCTTATTTCTAACGATTGCCTTGACAAGTATTTCGAGGATAACAAGGAGCAGCTTACCAAGGGGCTTGAACTCAGCAAGATGTTCAAGGACAAGTATAACGTTCAGGAAGAAGAGGTCGTCAAGTTTAAGAATGAGCTGAAGAAGAAGTTGGTTGCAATGCTTTTCAAGGCCATTGAGGACTTCTCCATCTTCAAGTACGTGACCAATACGGAGGATTATCCGTATGTCGGCCGAGACTATACTGACATAGATGCTCTTCTTCAGCAGATGGACTACAAGTCCACCCCGTTCGTCCGATTGAATCCGGCTCCTGCAAAGAGAGAGGGCATCAATACGCATTGCAAGATGATGTTCCTGTATGCGGAGCGAGAGCAGGATCGCAAGACTTGGGAAGATGCATGCAGTCGGAACTTCAATAATGAGCCCCAGAGTCATATGACGGATTCCCCGTTCAAGATCACGTTGCTTCAGCTGAAGGGCGTGGCTCCCGACGAGGTGTCCATTTTGAACTAAGCAGAATGTCGCCATCACGTCGACTCCTAGTACTCACTATGTTCGTGCTGGTTCCTTTTGGGATGCTGGCACAGGGACATCGTGGCATTGGTGAGCCGTCGTTGAATAAGGCCCTGATGGAAATGCCAGCCATCCGCAGTACGGATGTTGTGCTGGTCTATAACGGCTTCGTGGTTAACTACAACACGGAGCGTCTGATCCCTAACTGGGTAGCCTATGAACTCACTTCTGAAGAAGTGGCTGGACAGGTTCCCAGGGCCCGTGGCTTCAGTATGGATCTGGACTACAAAGATCGCCAGGCCATGCGCGAGGACTACAGCAACACCGGATGGGACAAAGGGCACATGGCTCCGTCAGCCGATATGAAATGGTCTCAGACAGCCATGAATGAGAGTTTCTACCTCACGAATATATGCCCCCAGAATCACGATCTTAACGGAAAGGCGTGGCATTCGCTTGAAAAGTATGTCCGAGACTGGGCGGTTAAGTTCGGCAGTGTTTGGGTTGTCTGTGGCCCTTATGTTTACGCCAATAGCAATGGGACCATCGGGGCCCGCAATGTCGTGGTCCCGGACGGGTTCTTCAAGGCCGTGCTACGATTTGACGGGAAGAATTACCGTTCCATTGCATTCGTGTTTGAGAACAACTCGGAGTCTCAGCCTGTAAAGAGCGCCGTGGTGTCGGTGAATGACGTGGAAGCCCTTGTCGGATACGATTTGTTCACGAACCTTAGTGACAGGATTGAGGAGACCGTGGAAGCCCAGGCGAGCTGGGATGAATGGACGAAACAATAATGCCATATGGATTGCTTTAATGAGTTTTATGAGCGGCTGGAAGCCCTCACGCAACCCCCTGTCGTCGAGGACGATGAAGAACTTGAGATCATCGACGAGAGTTTCAAGAGCGACCTGTCTGTCGGTATTGACGAAAAGTATTTTGACAAGATCGACCAGGCCAGTTCTATGATCCTGTCGTTCTACGAGAGGTATATTGCTGATACGCGGATGCATGTGGCACTCCACGAGCGCGTGAACACCCGCAGGCGCAAGAATTATGACGACCTTAAGCTAATGCTAATGGTGGATGTGATTCGTGCCTATGAAGGCCTTAACCACAGTACGCGTCTCAACTGCCCTGAGGGCATCGCGTTGCTGATGCTGCTTGTGAAGTTCTTCCGTCCGGATTACTTCATCAGCTACCAGGGGCTCAAGGAAATCCCAGAGGACATCATCAACCTGGATGGGCTCGTGCCCTATATCTCCGATTGCTCTGAGCAGATTGACATCCCTTTGGAGGAGAGTGTGATCTCCAATCTCCTGCAGGATGCGCATCCGAATGCAGACAAGACCTACCGTTCAGCCATGTATCGGCTTTTCGAGGCAATTTCCGAGGTGGATGGTGTCATTTCCCTGTCTGAGCGCGAATATCTGATGACGCTGCTCAGGTTGGATGACGATGACGTTACCAACGACATTAACATCGATTCCATCTTCACCCGGGAAGCCCATGCAGCGGCTAATGGTGACAACGTAATCCCCTTCAATCCGAATATGGAAAAGGCTGCATCACCAGCACCAAAGGGTGAATTAAATGAAGAGTGATGAGAAAGAGGATCTACGAGATTATCGAACAGGCAAAAGAGAGCGATCGAATTAGTTTTGTCTATGACTGCGTGATGCTGGTGGCGATTGTCGCCAGCATCATTCCTTTGATGTTTACAACGGATTACCCAGTCTTCAAGGTCATCGAGATAATTACGGTGAGTCTTTTCATCCTGGACTACATCCTGCGTTGGATTACGGCCGATTATCGGCTTGGGAAGAAAGGTTGGTCCTTTGTCATCTACCCGTTCTCGGGATGGGCCATAGTTGACATCCTTTCCATTCTGCCGGGATTGAGTATTCTTGGCCGTGGATTCAAGATCTTCCGAGTGACACGTTTGCTGCGAATCCTGCGCGTGTTCAAGCTCTTCCGCTACTCTGATAAGATTCAGATCCTAGGCAGGGTCGTTCGCAAGGAAAAAGGAGTCCTGTTAACGGTTCTAGGCGTTGCAGTTTTTTACGTTTTCATCACGGCTCTGATCATGTTCAACGCCGAACCGCATATTAATCCCGTTACCGGTGCTACGACGTTCGAGAATTTCTTCGATGCGTTATACTGGGCCACGGTTACTTTGACGACTGTCGGGTACGGTGATTTGACACCCGTGACAGATATCGGCCGGTTCGTGAGCATGCTGTCTTCTCTTTTCGGCGTAGCTATCATTGCACTGCCTTCGGGCGTGATTACAGCCAGCTATCTTGAGGAACTGAGAAGTATGAAACAGAAAGAGGACAAGAAAGAAGATGATGGAGAAGACCTTGTCTCGTAATTAGAACATAATGCGATATGAAGAAAGCCATCATAGCAATCATGGCCTTGCTGATAATAGGTGCAGCAGCTGCCGTCATAACTTGTCCTGATAAGCAGGCGCACAAAGATGCCATAATGGCCGTCGTGAACGAGAAGATAAACGAGGAACTCCAAACTGATGACGAAGAGTACCAAGGATTATCGGCATTGTTCGGCACTCTCGGCAGCGGAATTGCGAGTCGTGTCGTAGACAACAGACTCGTTGTGAAGAATCATTTTCTTTGGTCAACGGGTGAGTTCCAAAACTTTGACGGAGAATACCAACAAGTGTCCGTTGGTGTTTTCGGGCATATATTCACTTTCAACAAGCAAGACCTTGACAAAGCGATAGATGGTGCGCTATGAGGTTTCGTTGAGTATTGACACACCCGACGCTTGCCTACCGCTTAACCTATCTTGGGTCACCCTCAGAGTAACAACGAGCCCCTCTGATAAGAATAATTTATTATTCAAAATCCGAATTACTTGGATAATAGATTATTTATTCCTATCTTGCCATCGGAATTCAAAATCACATGGCAAACATAGAACAGAACTTGCGAGAGATCGTCAAGG
>JAEEGL017326834.1_pt1 | contig 10416 bp, 11 predicted proteins | sample 9134231 | NCBI WGS metagenome assembly JAEEGL01 (sample SAMN16246548, study PRJNA631951) | gut metagenome | biome: gut microbiome; feature: rumen; material: fiber-attached | host: Bos | place: Iran: Karaj | collected 2018-10
AAGCTATTGAGATAATCCCATCCTTTCCTTGCGACTCTTTGTATTGAGCTATTGAAACTGTCTGCAACCATGAGCCCTTGTCTGCGGCAGATGGCTGTCCATTCATCCTTTGTATAAAACTTGATATGACCGTCCTTCTTAAGTCGCATATAGTCGTCAACAAATCTTTCCGTATCACATTCATTTGGGCATGGATCTGAAATGAACAGTCTCCCACCGTTCTTCAAAACTCTGCTCACCTCTTTGATGCTATGCTCTATATCCGGAAAATGATGCAAAGCATATCTTGTCACAACCAGATCAAAGGATTTTGCTTCAAAAGGAAAATCAATTCCGTCATAACTTACAAATGACAGATTCTTTATTCCTTCGGAATCAGCTCTTGTACGGTTTGCTTCAAGAGCAGCATTCACGATATCCAGCCCGATCACATCACAACCGGGATTGTTCTTAGCAATAGGAAATGAAAGATATCCGCTCCCGGTTCCGAGATCAAGTATCTTCATCCCTTCGGTGATATTCAAAAATCCGAGTATCTTTTCCAGATGTTCTGAATCCTGCGTCTGTCGGTTGTAAAAATTCCCTGCAGCAAAGCTTTCTTCAAAGCCTTTTCGTGTATCATCAATACTTTCTTTGATATTCATGATTTTATCCTAAACTAAATAACCCTTTCCCAGTCTCATAAGCCTTTTGAAGGTTCATATCCCAGTTTTTCTCTCGAAGTTCGTTTTCTCTCGAAGTGTTGTCAAAGACTATAAATTCCATCTGCCTGGCACGTCCGAACAGCCTGTCACCCAACATGACCCTTTTCATACTGTCAAGGAGTCCAAACTCTTCAAGCCGCTTAATCGGGTTACCTGCCGAACACAGGATCATAGCCTTATCAAGTACTTTCATAGTCTTTTCACCATATGCAAATCCATATGACCAGACTCTGTCAAACCAGCCCACAAGCTTTGCCGGTGCCTCCGTCCAGAACACAGGATAAATGAATACTATTGCATCAGCAGAATTGATCTTTTCCTGCTCCATGCGGACATCATCCGCAATATCCGGTGTATTCCTGTAATTGGCATCTCTGAGATATTCCTCTTCTGTCATATCCGATTTGAAATCCATCTTATAAAGATCCGACAGAATAACTTCATTTCCGGAATCTTCGACACCTTTGATAAAAGCGTCACACATATTTTTTGTAAATGAATTCTCTGACGGATGACAATAAACAATAAATGCTTTCATCTATTTATCTTCTCCATACATATCATGTTATACCAACAGTCAAACTTATATCCGCACTTATGAAACTCTCCCACCTTGGTATCTGTTCCATATCAGAAGAAGAACCGGTCACCCGATCCTTCTCTTGCAGACAATGCATTCAATTGCTTAAATTCCTAACAGCATCTCTTCCGCTGAACACAGCCATTTCCTTCTCCAGCAGTCTGTAGACATTTGCTACAAGAAATCCATCTGCTATCGCATGATTCAGGCGGACGCTCACCGGCATCATCAATCTGCCGTTTTCTTCCCTGTATTTACCCCAATTGATGATCGGAGCAAAATGCAGATATCCGTCCGGCAGTTCAATATTCAGTGAATCATATGACAGCCAGGATATATACGAAGCATCAAACCAGTTAGGATGGTTCATCATATCCAGCCCGTATTCTCTGGTTTGCTTTGCATTCTCCACATCCTTAACAGCATTCCGGTAAAACTCTTCATAATCTTCATAATATGTTGTATAGACCGGCGTACAGGTTTCAGTATCCTCATGAAAGATGTACTGTATTGGATTTATGCTGTCATAGCAGATCAGTTCTTCCGTCTGCCAGAGATACCCCATCTTGTAGTCATCCCGTAAGTTCAGCACCTTTGACAGCACATAAAGAAAATTGATGTAGAACTTGGTACCTGTCTTCCTGGAATGCTCCGCCAGATCAGTGACATCTATTCTCGCAGTCATGGATGTGGAGCATTTGCAGTCCTCCGTAAAATGTCGGAAAACTCCGCTTCGGTAATACTTTTCTTTATCTACAACTCTATAATTCATAAACATTTCCCCTGTGCTTTTCCCTTTTCTTCATCCCCCGGATTCCGTAGGGATAATCTTCATCATTTTCATACATCCTTTGTAAGAACCTTCTTCTGATAACTCCACTTGCCGCACGCCGGGCATTTCATATACCTTGTTCTTCCGAAATGAGGGGCAAGATTTACCTGCCAATAGGTAGGAATATGTCGATCAAAACATTTCCGGCACTCATAATATCCGGCTTTCTGCTCAATACCCACGGCAATGAATGCAACCGTTATGATTATTATCATGGAAAAAACTATGAGTCCTATCCTTAAGCCTGTAGGCATTTCCACATATGCAGCAACGCCACACAATACAAATCCCGCAAGCGTTGCCGGTGCTGCGATAAAGATTTCAAGATTCAACAGCTGCCTGTTTTTTTCATCAACTTCCCGTTTCATGGCAAGCAGATTATCCTCTGCCTTTTTATTATATTCTTCTGTCATAACCTTTTCGCCCGACAGGAGTTCATTGACATTAATATTCAAAAGCTCACACAACTCGAGCATGATTCCCGCATCCGGCAAGGATTTTCCGGTTTCCCATTTACTGACTGCCCGGTCACTGATTCCAAGCTTCTCAGCAAGAACTGCCTGCGTCATGTTCTGATCCTTCCTGCAGGATGCTATGAATTTTCCGATTTTAATTTGATCCATATCGGGCTTCTCCTTTCCTGCCTCCACTATGCCTCCGAACAGAGTTTTTTAACACGAACCAGCGGTTGATATGCCAAAAAGTCTGTATTTACGCTAAACTCTACTGTTGGTTGAGTCTGTTTTGCTTACCTTATTTATTCAGTATCAGTTCCATCTGGTTCCAACTTGTACCGCCCCAGGAAGAGTCAGATGTTCCCATATCTACAAAACCGAACTTTTCGTACATCCTGACTTTTTCCTTCTTGCATGTCAGGATGAGTTTCTTTCGGTTTCTTGCAGATTCCCTGCGGCAGTACTCGCAAATCATCTCTCTGGCTATACCCTGTTTGCGATATTCCGGCAGGACGCATACGCTGCATATCATCACATTTTTGCCATCCGTATCATGAAGAGATGCATCTGTGTAGAACTGGTCTTTTAATTCTGTATCGTTTGTGGCTATCCCGTTCACAAAGCCTATTATCCTTCCCGCAGCTTTATCTTTTACCACAAGGAATATATCTTTTGCGGCCGATATGCGCTCTTTCATCCGTTCCGGTGTACATGCTTCTCCCGGAGGGAAGCATGCGGCTTCAACTTCCGATACCTCTTCGGCTTCATCTTCTCTGACGGTGCAAAATTCGAAATGTTCAAATAATTTTCTGTCGGATAATAATACATCATTCATTCTCTTCACATATACCCCGGTTGGTTCTCCGTTCATGTCTTTCATCTCTGTTTTGAACTCACATCCATATTTCTCGTAGAGCCCGATGTGGTTCGTCGAGATATAGATAAGTGCAAAATGAGATCAATTGATCTCTCTCATATTTTTTCTTTTTTTCCGTGCCTTTTCAAGACATAATAAAAACTTTTTCCGTGCCCACCTTTTCCTGAAACCTGATATCATGTTCAACCAGCAGCATTGTCGGCTCATAGCGCAATATCAGTTTTTCAATCTGCATCCGAGAGAATACATCGATAAAATTCAACGGCTCATCCCAGATATATAAATGTGCAGGCGTTATCAGACTCGCGGCTATAAGAACCTTCTTTTTCTGTCCTTCGGAAAAATCCTCCATATTCTTTACAAACTGCTCCCGGCCAAGATCGAGTTGTCTTAGTACCGCAAGAAACAGGCTTTCGTTAATTCCCTGTATTTCACAGAACTTTCGAAGAGAGCCTGATAAAAATGATGTGTCCTGGCTGACATACGATATCGTCATACCGGAAGCAGTTTCCAGATTTCCGGATACGACCAGTCCTGAATCCACGCCACCCCTCACATCATTTATCTTCCTCAATATCGCTTTCAGAATGCTGGATTTTCCACATCCGTTATCTCCGGTAAGAATTATCCTTTCACCGCGTCTTACCTGAAAGCGTAATCCTGAAAACAAGTCCTCTTTAGAACCTTCATATCGTAACGAAAGATCATTTGCATCAATAAGTATATCTTTATAGAATCTGAGAGGTTCTAATTTAAGCTCGGACACCTTCTCTATATCCTGCAGTAAACCCTCCTTTTCCTCAATCTCACGGTCAATCCTCTTCTCATAGGATTTAACGCGTGCCTGCATCTTTTTTGTTTTAGCACCGATAAATGATCTTGTCGCAATGCTCCTGTCATGTTCCTTTACCGGGTCAAATCCTATTTTTGTATTTTCGTTTTTATCCGCCCACCTGCTGTTTCTGTCTGCAGCACTTTTCAGCTTGCCGATCTCCTTAATGTGTTTGGCATTTTCTGCCTGTACAAAGGCATCCTTCTTTTCCTTATTCTCCCACCATGTTGAAAAATTGCCCGACTGTACCTCTATTGATGACCGGTTCAGCACAAGAACATGGTCACATACCCCGTCAAGCAGATCCCGGTCATGTGAGACAAGGATAAAACCTTTTTTTGAAACAAGAAATGCTTTAACGATTTCACGAGCCCTGCTGTCAAGATGGTTTGTCGGTTCATCGATCAAAAGAAACTCATTTTCTGCCGCAAACAAGACTGCAAGCATAACCCTTGTGCGTTCACCAAAGCTAAGCGTTCCAAATGGACGATACAAACATTCCGGATCCATCTTAAGTTCATTCAGCTGAATCAAAACCTGCCATAACTCGGCCTGAGGTTTCCATCTCTCAAAAAGATCCGCTGCAGCCTGTTTCAGATCCGGTTCGGATACCTTATACGGAAAATAATCAAAACGGGAATCTGACTTGATAATGCCACGATAATCGTATCTTCCCATTAAAAGATTCAGCAGAGTAGTCTTTCCCTTTCCATTCCTCCCGATAAGTCCCAGCTTCCAATCCGTATCAATATTGAATGATATGTCCTTAAGTACATCATCCGCACTTCCGTCATAAGAAAAGGTAAGGTCAGTCACTTGTATCTGTGCCATGTATATCACCTCCGTTATCCTACAGCTGTCAAATAAAAATAATCTGCTTCGTGCCGGAAGCAGATTACCACTTTTAATCATAAAACGCGATATGATCTTAAGGCTTTATTTAATCTTTTCCTTTAGCAGCTCTATTGCTCTTTCTTTCTGATTGTCACTGCCATCTTCCCTGTAGGCATCTATATCCAGCTCAACCTTTTCATCAGGTTCTATTCCTTCGCCGTGAATGCATTCTCCGTTGGGAAGATAATATTTTGCGGTTGTAAGCTTAACCGCCGAACCGTCAGCCTTGGGAACAACAACCGGGACAACTCCTTTTCCAAAGGTTTTTTCTCCGACTATCACGGCCTTTCCCCTGTCTTTTAGAGCGCCCGCAAAAATCTCCGATGCACTTGCCGTATTATGATTTACAAGAACAACGATCGGTTTGGTAAATTCATTTTTGCCGTCGGAGTTATACTCTTCCCTTTTTCCGTCTTTATCCTCTGTATAAATGATCAGTCCCTTTGGAAGAAATCTTGAAGCCATCGCGGTTGCAACATCAACATCTCCGCCTCCGTTATCTCTTAAATCTATTATCAGACCGTTTATGTTCTGTTTTTCCAGCTCGTCCATCGCATCATAAAACTGGTCTTCTGTGGCAACCTCGAAGGAAGATATCTGTATATAACCTATTCCTGACTTTTCATCAGCTATATTTTGTGAAACGGAAGATATTTCCACTATCTGTCTGATAAGGGTAAAACTCTTTTCTTCTCCATCCCTCATTACAGTGACTTCAACAGTGGTGCCTTCTTCTCCGCGGACCAGATTGGATACCTCTTCACTGTTTTTTCCCAAAACATCCGCCCCGTCAACCTTATAAAACACATCGCCTTCCGCAAGGCCGGCTTTTTCAGCCGAATATCCCGGAATAACACCGGCCACATAGCTGTATTCCATTTCGGTATTGTAAGCTATATAACATCCGATCCCACCGTATCTTCCTGTATTTTCCTCTAACGTTCTCTCCATTTCCTTTGCGGTATAATAGGTGGAATAAGGATCATCAAGAGAATCTATTATCCCTTTGTAGATTCCCTCTTCTTCGGCTTTGGGGTCCATTTTTTCTATGTAGTATTTATTTATCAGCCCCTCTATACTTTTTATTTTGCTGCTTACCGAACTGTCATTGGCCACGGAGCCTGTATTTCCGTCAGTCTTTATTCCAAATGAATCTCCGATAAAACCGGCGATATTTACAACCAGTATAGATACAGCTATTATTATTGCCATTCCGGTAAAGATACCGGCTACAAATTGTCCTTTGTTATTATTTCTTCTTTCTTCCATATTCTTTCCTCATACCCGCAAATGACGCCTTACGGTAAACAAACTTCCCAAAAAGCCGATCCCGACGCCCATTATAACAGAAATAGGAACCAATGTATAAAAGATCTCATCAACCGGCAAAAATACAAGGATTGAATTAAGCACAGAGTATTTTGTGATAAGGTAATTTACCAAATTGTCATATATAAGATAAACTGCAGCCAAAGGAATCGCTGCACCGATCAGTCCCAGGAAAATACCTTCAAAAAGAAAGGGGGAGCGAACCACAAAATCTGTCGCCCCGATAAGCTTCATTATCGCGATCTCTTCCCTTCTTACGGTAATACCTATGGCTACGGTATTACTTATCAGGAAGATGGAAACTGCCAGAAGAATTCCTATTATTCCCAAAGAAACATAAGCTATCAGGGAATTGGCAGAAGAAAGAGCATCCGCAACATTTGCCGATTTATGAACCTCCCTTATCCCGCTTATCGTTGAGAGGAAAGCCACAAGTGAGTCCTGCATAGATACATCATTCAGGTAAATCTCATAATTCGCACAATCTGCAAGCGGATTATCATCACCGAAGGTATCCACATATTCTCCCAGATAATCATCTTTAAATGAATCCCATGCCTCCTCGGCAGAAACAAAGACAATCTTCGAAACCTCAGCTCTTGTGGATATTTCCTGTCCTATTTCCTGAATCCGCATGTCATCAATGCCTTCATCAAAAAAGACCGTGACTGCAACTCCGGACTGTGCCTGCTTAACGATGTTCTGAAAGTTCACGACTACGGAATAAAACAGTCCGAACAAAAATACGCATGCGCTGATCGTCGCTATTGTCGCAAGCGAGAACATCTTGTTTCTCAGTATATTTTTTATACCCTGTTTTAAGGTGTAACCCATTTTTACTCTCCAACTAATCTGTATCTATATAGCCGCCCTTTTGCTGGTCATTCAAAATAACTCCCTTTTTCATGGTGATAACCCTTTTTCGCATTGCATTAACGATCTCTCTGTTATGGGTAACCACCAGTACGGTCGTCCCGTCTCTGTTGATCTGTTCCAGAAGCTTCATTATTTCCCATGAGGTTCTGGGATCCAGATTTCCCGTGGGCTCATCGGCAAGCAGGATGGGTGGTCTGTTGACTATGGCTCTTGCAACAGCCACTCTCTGCTGTTCACCACCTGAAAGCTCTCTCGGCTTTGATTTATACTTTTCAGCAAGACTGACCAGCGAAAGCACCGACGGAACATTCTTTCTGATCTGTCTGTTCGGCACGGAAATAACTCTTTGGGCAAATGCGACATTTTCATAAACATTCCGGTCTTTTAAAAGCCTGAAATCCTGAAATACTACTCCGATATTTCTTCTGTATTTTGGAATCTGTCTGTGCCGGAGCCTTCCGAGATCCGTATTGTTGACGATTATCCTTCCCGATGTAGGAGAAAGCTCTTTTAACAAAAGCTTTATCATTGTGGACTTGCCGGAACCGCTGTCTCCGACAATAAAGACAAATTCGCCGGGTTCTATATGTATGCTAACATTGTTCAGAGCCGGCGAACCCGTGGAGTATGTCTTGCTGACATCCTCTAATATGATCATGATACAACCACATCTCCTTTGCTTTTTAAGAAAGATTATTTTTCCGTTTACTGTACTTCTTTGCGGCACTGTTAAAAAATTTAGCCCGGATCCTGTTCAAAATTCCCTTATTGTCTATGGTGCCGTCTTCTTTAACCTTAAGCATGGCAGGACTCATTGCAACAAGAAGTCTGGAATTTATCTTCATTTTCTGACTGTCTATAAATTCCTCGTGAAGAGGAGTCTTTACCACACTTAAAATGACATCGGGTGCAACAGAATTAATCTCGTTTACTGCATTCTCAGCATCTTCAATGTCTGTCAGTATATATGTTCCGGCATAATTTAAATCCTTCTGTATGGTTTCCACAGCGGATTTGATTGCCTGTATACGCTCCTCACTGTCTGCCAGAACAAATATGTCTTTTTTTTCTCGACTGCATATCTTCAAAAAACCTTTGAGAAAGAGATTTCTTTCTATTTCTTTTTCCCTGCTGCGGTTACTTGAACCCGCCGCACGCAGTATATCCGTCGTATCTGGAAGAACTATATCCGCTTCGCCTATTATATGCCTGAGTTCCTCCGAATCTTCCGATATGACCAAAGTCTGTCCGGAAACGAAATATATTACATTAAGACTGCCGTTTTTCAGGAATTCTCCGGTCATATGAAGACATTCCCTGACCGACAGATCTTTTATTTCCATTCCCATCAACATGATAGATTTCATAACAATTTATTACTATACCATATTTTGTATCAGTGCTCAACTTTTTTAAAATAAACCACTATCTATTGTTTAATCGTATCTGTACTGAACAATTAAATTAATCTACCTTAATCTGTGAAAATACCTCTCCGATGGGTGCATTTATCACCAGATCCGCTCTGCTGTCCATGCCGGTTTCTCCTTTGTTTACAAGGATGAGCTTATGTCCGCGGTACTAATTGATAAGCCCCGCTGCCGGATAAACCACAAGAGAGGTTCCTCCTATGATAAGCACATCAGCCGATGCTATGGCATCCACCGCACCTGAAACCGTATCATCATCAAGTCCTTCCTCGTATAAAACCACATCGGGCTTTATAATACCTCCGCACTCGTCACATTTTGGTACTCCCGATGATTTTTTCATATATTCCAGATCAAAGCTCTTGCCGCAATTCATACAATGATTTCGTAAAACCGATCCGTGTAGTTCATATACGGTTTTGCTTCCCGCTGCCTGATGAAGTCCGTCTATGTTTTGAGTTACAACAGCCTTCAGCTTTCCCTTTTCTTCCAGCTCGGCAAGCTTTAGATGTGCTTTATTAGGCAAAACGCCGTCCACAAGTATCTTATCTCTGTAAAATCTGTAGAATTCTTCGGTCATCTGCATGAAAAATCCATGGCTTAAAATAGTCTCCGGGGGATATTTATAGTGCTGGTTATAGAGCCCGTCCTGACTTCTGAAATCCGGAATACCGCTTTCAGTGGACACTCCCGCGCCTCCGAAAAAAACTATGTTATCCGTACCGTCAACATATTCCTGCAGCTTAGCTATTTTACTTTCCAACGATTCCATTTTGCACCTCCTTATAAACGGCTTAATATCAGGTCCGCCATTTCTCCGACATTCTTAAGATTTCCCACCTCTTTTATATTAAATTTCATATTGAATCTTTTTTCCATTGCCACAACAAGATTTATGTGTTCAAGAGAATCCCAGTCTTCAATATCCTCAGAATTTGTCTCATCGGTAATAACAAGACTGTCATCATCAAACACATCCCTGAAAATATCGTTTATCGCCTCAAAAAGCTCTTCCCTTGTCATTCTTCAATACCTCCGTCAGTTGTGAGCCGCTTTAGCGGCTTGACCGGGCCACTGTCGCGCCTAGCGCGACAAACCGTGGTCGAAAACCGTCCACTGGACACTTTTCCTACTTGCCGCCGCGTCCCGAAGGAACATTTCATCGGCGGCAATCCTTGTGTGTCAAGTCTTTCATAAAAGACTTGACACTATCCAATATCTGTATCTGCATCTTGCCCCTGCACACTTTTTTTCCTTCACCGTTTCTTATGGCAGTCTTTACATAGATCAGCCTGTAAGTATCATTCTTTTCCGTAATCTCACCCGTGATCTGAAGTACATCTCCGGGATAAACGGCTTCTGCAAATTTAATTTCCACGCTTTGGATAAGCGAATATTTTCCGGGAAGATAAACCCCGGCAAGTGTGGATAAAAACGAAGCCGTAAGCATCCCGTAGGCCACCCTGCCTCTGTATTTTTTTTCAAGTGCATATCCTTCATCGTTGTGCAGGGGATTTATATCCCCTGTAATATTCTTAAAGCTGTCAAGCATTTCTTCGGTTACGGTCACCGAAAAGCTTTCTTTTTTTCCGACTTCCAGCTCTTCA
>JAEEGL017401497.1_pt1 | contig 10416 bp, 4 predicted proteins | sample 9134231 | NCBI WGS metagenome assembly JAEEGL01 (sample SAMN16246548, study PRJNA631951) | gut metagenome | biome: gut microbiome; feature: rumen; material: fiber-attached | host: Bos | place: Iran: Karaj | collected 2018-10
CCGTCCCGCGTTCGGTACACGTCGGAATAACGCCCGCAACAACGACACGCATATCATTAATATTTTTAATGTAAAGGAGAACAACGCTATGAGAACTCCCATGATCGCCGGCAACTGGAAAATGAACAAGACCCCCGCCGAGACCAAGGCCCTGATCGAGGACCTGAAGCAGGTCGAAAACCGCACCGGGGCCGAAGTCGTCGTCTGCCCCATGACCGTCTGCCTCTCCGCCGCGGCGGAAGCCCTGAAGGGAAGCCCCATCCATCTGGGCGCCCAGACCGTCCACTGTGCCGATAACGGCGCCGTCCCCGGCGAGTGCAACGCCGCCTCCCTGAAGGAGCTGGGTGTGGAGTACGTCATCATCGGCCACTCCGAGCGACGCCAGTACTTTGCGGAGACCGACGTGACCGTCAATAAGCGTACCCTCAAGGCCCTGGAGGCCGGTTTGAAGCCCATCGTCTGCGTGGGCGAGAGCCTGGAGCAGAAGCAGCAGGGCATCACCAACGAGATCGTCTGCCTGCAGACCAAGGTGGCCCTTCTGAACGTAGGCGAGCGGATCGACGACGTGGTCATCGCCTATGAGCCTGTCTGGGCCATCGGCACGGGCCTCACCGCCACCCCGGAGGACGCCAACGCCACCATCGGCGCCATTCGCGGTGCGATCCGCGAGGTCTTCGGCGACGCGGCGGACCGGGTCCGGATCCTCTACGGCGGCTCCATGAACGGCAAGAACGCCCACGATCTCATGGCGCAGCCCGAGATCGACGGCGGCCTGATCGGCGGCGCGTCCCTGGCGGCCGAGAAATTCTCCGGCGTCATCAACTTCGACTGATCCCCCGTCCCGCCCCCGTCTGTCATTTCGACCAAGGCCTTGCCCTGAGCGCAGTCGAAGGGGAAGGCCGCGCGGAGAAATCCGCATCTCCCGTCCTGACCCCGCCCCCATACGCCTCCTCGCCCCCTGCCGGAACCCCCGGCGGGGGGCTTTTGCGTCCCGGAGCATCGCCCCAGATCGAGGACATGTTGTTATATAGAACATAACAAACTACAACATATATGAATCTATATAAAATTAAACAACAAATGATTACAAAACTTATACAATATGCCGAAAATTAAATTGGACATAATTCACTATTGAAAAAAGCGGAAAAATCATGTATGTTATAGCATAGGAATAAAAGGGTAACTTTAGGTTGATTGAACTGAATGTATGCCCGTTTGTGAAAGGAGATCACAAGAATGAAGCATTCAATGACCAGATTCACATCCTTCCTTCTGGCCCTGATCATGCTGTTCTCCGTGGCCGTCTTCCCTGTATCTGCCGCGAACGCCTATACAGACGTTCCGTCCGATGCATGGTATAAGGGCGCGGTGGATTACGTGACCGAGAAGGAGATCATGAACGGCGTCACCGACACCACCTTCGAGCCGAATGGCGTCGTGACCCGTGCCATGTTTGTGACGGTGCTGTCCCGTCTGGCCAAGGCGGAGACGGACAATACCGTCAGCCCCTTTGCGGACGTGCCGGCCGGGCAGTGGTACACCGGCGCCGTGGCCTGGGCCGCGGAGCACGGTATCGTCAACGGCGTCGGCGATAACCTGTTTGCGCCGAACAACAGCATCACCCGTCAGGATATGTGCACGGTCCTGGCCCGCTTTGTCAATGCCATGGGCTACGAGCTGCCGCAGGATCAGTCCGTGACCTTCAAGGACATCCGCCAGGTTGCTTCCTATGCGCGCGACGCGGTGAAGTTCTGTGCTGCTGCCGGTCTGATCGCGGGCTATGAAGACGGCCGCTTCGCGCCGAAGGACACCACCACCCGTGCGGAGATCGCCACGGTCATGATGCGCTTTGACATGCTGCTGGACGGCCAGATCGTGGAGCCCGTTCCCATGCCTGCCCAGAGCTTCGACGGCGCAGCCGGCGAGGACATGACGGTCTCCGTCAACGCCCCCGAGGGCGCTCTGCCTGAGAACACCAATATGACCGTCAGCCGCGTCACCGACGAGGCCGCTTTGGCTGCCATCGCGGAGAAGACCGGCACCGAGATCTATGCCGCCGCCGATATCACCTTCTCCAAGGACGGCGCCGAGCTGGAGCCCGAGAAGGCGGTGGAGGTCCAGATCGCTCTGGACGGCCTGGAGAACCTGAAGAACCCCACCGTCTATCACCTGAGATCGGACGACACCGTGGAGGTTGTCTCCTCCGAGTTTGTATCTGTCAACCGTGCAGCCAACGACAAGGCTCTGCGGTTCTATGCCAAGGACTTCTCCGTCTACATCATCGGCGAAGGCAGCACAACCCCCCTGCTGACCGTCGAGTTCCGCAACAAAGACAACACGATCATCAGCGTGCAGGCGCTTCGAATCAGCACGCTGAACAACGCTGCTTATGTGACCGAGGGTAAGGATTATGTCTATGACCCCGGCGTTCCTGCCATCACTGAAACACAGTCCTTTGAAGGCTGGGCGGACAAGCAGAACTACAGCGAGACCGACCACGGCTACTCCGTGGAAGAGATCAACAATCTCATCAAGGACAACCGTCAAACCTATATTAACGATAATCAACCTGTTACCCTGACCTACTACGCCAAGGTCTACGACGTCCGCTACGTGGTCTACCACGACCAGGCCGGCGCCGTTCTGATGACCCAGTCCTACCACATCCACGAAGGCAACACCACTGAAAACGTCAAGATCAACTGGCCCTACGTCGGCTTCAAGGGCGAGCAGAACTTTGCCGGCTGGGTCACGGAGGACAAGGTCGAGGTTACGGGCGACTATCCTCTGTACAAGGACAACCTCAATGCGGCTGAGGCTCCCACCGGCCACGTTTATAAGAACGGCTCAACCTACGCTCTGAGCGACGAGCTGCAGCTCTATCCCTACCTGAACACCGGTCACTGGCTGATTTTCGACAACTACATCAGTCAAGACAGTGATGCCACCACTGCCTCTTATACGTCCCCTCATTTCTACGCTGACGGGGAGAGTACTGCTGCTCCGGCGGTTCCCACCCGTACCGGCTACGAATTCAAGGGATGGTTCCGGCCCACCTACGGCACGGACGGCAAGATTAACGGCTTCGGCGATCGCTTTATCTTCGGCAGCCCCATCAACGAGGAGACGACTGTGGTTGCCAAATGGGAAGCCAAGAACACCACCTATCAGGTCATCTTCTGGCAGCAGAACGTGACCGACGCGGTGGATGCAGAGGACAGCGCCAAGACCTACTCCTTCTACAAGTCCGAGACCCGCGGCGCCCTGACCGGCTCGAAGGTGAACCTGAACCTCTCCGACTCCGGTACCGCTGCCGACAACCGTCTGGGCGGCAACTCCACCACCTCCATCGGCGAGATGGGTTACTTCTTCACCTACAACGAGACCAACTCCGACACCGATGCCGCGGGCTACGTCGTCAACGGCGACGGCTCCACGGTCCTGAACGTGTACTACGACCGCAAGGTCATCACCTACAACTTCTACGGCGACCTGGAAAGCTACAGCTACTCCTCCTCCACCTACAACTCCAATTACCCCTACTATGGTGTGAGCAACAATTCTCTCTTCAGGGTCTACAGAATAAGCGGCTATTCTGGCTGGTACGATGCGTCGAATACCCGTTATACCGGCGACGTCTACCACCTGACCTTTACCAAGGGCACCTCGACGGCCTCCTCCGCTGGGGTCCAGTTCGGCAGCATCCAGGGTCTGTGGTTCAGCACCATGGACAGCTTCGACTGGGCCGCAAATACCACCATCAGCGGAAATGACTGGCCCTATTGCGGTCGGTACCTGATGTGGCACGACGAGAACACCGGCAGATACCAGAACAAGGCCTTCCAGTATGAGCTTGGCCAGGACATTGTTACGGAAAAGAACTTTTTCCTGAACGAGTATGCAGTGTCCAGCTCCACGAGACCTTATACCTGCCTGGGTCAGGATACGGACGGGAACTACACGATCACGCTGGATGAAGCAACCATAAAGTATGGCAGTTCTTATGAATTGCTGTACTTTAACGGCTCAGAGTATTACGGCTACACCCTTTCCCGCTATAGCTTGAATTCCAACAATTATAGCAGCGCTACCCCATGGGATGGAAAAGAGCTGGAAGTTAGCGGTAACGACATCGGCAGCAATGGCGCCTACTTCTTCTTTGAGCGCAAAAACTGGGACTTCGTCTTTGAATCCAACAACAGCTCCGTCAAGACGGAGACCGTTCCCTGGGAGGGCAGCCTGAGCGATCTGGCCAGCTACGTTCCCACCAACGGCCCCGAGGGCTATTACTTCGACGGCTGGTTCGCCGACCCCGGCTTCGATACGCCGTTCGATTTCAGCCAGGAAATGCCCAACCATTCCGTCATGATCTACGCCCTGTGGACGCAGATGCGTTTCCGCGTGGTGCTGGATCCCACCGGCGGCGAACAGGGTGTGAACGCATCCGACATCACCTTCCCCGGCAACCAGGCAACCACCTTCCGTGTGGACTACGGCGAGCAGGTGCAGGCCTCCTCCATCAACAACGCCCAGCGCGAGGGCTACACCCTGCTGGGCTGGTTCCTGGATAAGGAGTATACTCAGCCCTTCAACTTCGCCAACCCCGTCACCGACGAGATCGCCGACATGACATATCAGAACGCTTCTGCTGCGGATCGCCAGGGCAGCGACCCCTGGAATATCGATCCTGATACGAACGCACCCAAGACGTATAACGATGCAGACGGCACCCACGACGACGTGGTGGGCAAGGTCATCATCTACGCGCAATGGCGTGAAGACCCGGACGGCGTTATCGGTATCAACGTCAAGTATGAGGCCACCGACAAGAACGGCATCACCGGCAAATTCTCCGACAACTCCACCGTGTGGGACGATCCCAACATCTACGCGGATCAGGCTATGGCCTTCGGCCAGCCCGCCTCCACGCCCGACGACAATACCCTCCAGTTCCTGTATTGGGAGATCCTGGACGCCAATAAGGACGTAGTCGGTAAAGCTTATCCCGGCCAGCTCTGGAGAGTTGTATTCAGCTACGCTAAGGAAGAGGCTATCAATTCCGGTACAACGGCAGGTGAGAGCACGGAGGAAGTGTATTACACCTACGAAGAGCCCGCGGCGGAGCAGCCTGCCGACCGTTCTGTGGCGCCTACTCCGGTACTGAATACCGGAAACCGCGAGGTCACCACCCTGACGACGACGGTGTTCTCCGACAACTTCGACGACGGCACCGCCTTCACGACCTCCACTTCCTCCTCCGATACCATGAGCACCGAGACCTGGACGGCCTACAATGTCGGCAACGGCTATAACTGGAGCAACAACAACGACAGCTCTTACGCACACAGCGGCAGCCGTTCCGCATGCTATCAATACAGTTCCTACTACGCCGCAAACTGCTATTTGATCTCTCACCCCTTTAAAATCAGCAACAACGCTTCGTCTGTGGATGTCAGCCTATTTGAGCGTGTTCGCAATGGTAGCTACACTGAAAAGTTTGAGGTTTTCCTCGTTGTCACCGACGGCGTCACCACCACGGGCGATGCCATCAGCGCCACCCACTACAACGTGATCTCCTCCGCCTCCTATACGAATACGACCTATGCGGAGAAAATCGGAAGCACGTCCGATTTGTCCGCCCTGAAGGGCAAGAACGTCCGCCTTGTGATTCACTGCACCTCTTCCGCCGATCAGTCACGGCTTTATATTGATGACGTTAACGTCACTGAGACCAAGACCGGTGAGACCGTGACCTACGAGCTCGCCGACGAGATCGAGGCCGGCAAGGATTACATTATCGTGGTCGGCGATACCCACGCCGTCACCAACACCGTGTATTCCAACAACCGCTACATCAACGCAGCGAGCGTTGTGAACAACGGCGACGGCACGATCACCTTCTTCGCCGACGAAGAGAGCTCCCTGCTGTACCGCGTGGGCGGCAGCTCCAGCGGCTGGACCTTCTACAACCAGGCCGCCGGCAAGTATCTGGGCCTGAACGCCAGCGATTCTTACTGGCTGTCCATGATCTCCACTGGCTGGGAATGGCTGTACACGGGCACCGATCTGGATAACCAGTGCACGGTTAGCTCTAACCAGAACTCCAGCGGCAACGCCTTCCGTTACCTCAGTTATTCGACAACGTATGACGATTTCACGACCTCGACTGGCACCGGCCAGAACGTCAAGTTCTACAAGATCGTCAACAACGGCTATACCGTCAAGTTCATGGACCCCATCACCAACACCCAGATCGGTGAGGACCAGATCGTTCCTGAAGGCGGAAGCGCCGTTGCCCCGGAGGCTCCCGACCATACCGCCCAGCAGAAGATCTTCACCGGCTGGGATAAGCCCTTCGACAACATCACCGAGGACACAGTTGTTACCGCTGTGTACGTGGACCAGAGCTCCCTGTCCTACACCGTCACCTTCCACTACATGCTTAACGACGGCACCTGGACCTCCGCCGAGCAGACCGTGCAGCACGGCAATGCGGCCACGGCTCCCACCGTGCCCACCCCGCCCGCCGGCTACACCTTCAACTCCTGGGACAAGAAGTTCAACAACGTCACCTCCAACCTGACCATCAACGCGGTGTATAAGCAGGTGGCCACCAAGAAGTACACCATCACCCTCCGGGCGGTCTACGGCCTGAAGACCACTGAGGCCAAGACGCATATCAACTGGTATGCCAACAATGGCGGAGAGGCGAACAATGGCGCCGGCGACTGCTATGCGCAGACCCGTGTGGAAATCAATGCGCCGGTTGCCATCCCGACCCCGACCACCTGGACTGCCGGCACCTGGGAGTACAACACCTCCTCCACGGGCCTCCCGAATCCCACTGGCCTGTCCTGGCCCGGACACACCTTCCTGGGCTGGGCCAGAGTTGACAGTATAACCGGTTCCGACCAGAAGGCCCATCCCGAGCTTGCTACCGAGGCCGACTGCTGGCTGATCTGGCATGAAGATGCGTCCGTGTCCGGCGGCGGCTACTACACCGTCAACCTGGATAAGGATACCGAATACGCGGCAGCTGGCGGAGATGCAACTACGCCCGAGGCCAACGTTGCAGCCGACGAGATGCGTCCCTACCACGATATGTATGCGGTTTGGGAATCTCACGTATTCTACGTCTACCACTCCTCCAACGGCAAGCTGCAGGCCTTCGATCTGCCCATCAGCACCGCCGGCTCCGGCTCCATGATCGGCACCTTCGACATCACCGAGCTGGTCCCGAACGGCTACCTCTACGGCGGCTACTACTCCACCTACGGCGGCGTCAACATGACCGAGCTGCAGAAGCAGACTCTCTCTGTCGGCTCCACCGGCTGGACTGCCGGAACACTGATCTCCCCCAAATGGACCGAGGTTGCTGAGCTGAACACCGCCGACATCGCGGCTGTCAACTTCGACAAGTATGACGGCAGTTCTTTGAAGAGCACGAAGAACAATAACACCAGGTTCTGGACCAAGGCCGACGCCTACAACGTGGACGCCCTGCCCGAGGGCATGACCGCGGCCGACGTCAACGGCAAGACCATGAAGCCCGTGGCGGACACCATCTACTACCTGAAGGAAGTCCCCGACACCTATCTGCATTCCAAGTACGCCTTCGTTTACACGACAGACGGCGTCACTGACCCGAATCCCGAGCCCGGCACCGCCGGCGCCCTCAAGCTGGATCAGTTCTACTTCCTGACCGCGGTGGACGACACCTGCTACAAGTCCGTGGGATTCCGCACCGGCAACGATTACACCGCCGCCGCTGCGCTGACCTCCTGGGAAAACAGCGCGACCCTGACGCCCAAGTTTACCATCATCCAGAAGGAATGCGTGCCGCTGGGCATCCCTGCAAGGACCGTGACGATCACACCGACGAGCTTTACCGGCCTGACCCGTGGTTATGTCGGCGTCCTGCGTGATGACAAAGTGGTTGCGAATGCCGGATCCAAAACGATGCTGCCCTCCTGGCTGACCCTGGACGGTGTCGTCGTCGGCAACGCTCCGCTGGATCTCACCATCACCTCGAACAACGTGACTTCTAACAATGCCACCGTCCCGGCAGCCACAAGACTGCTTTATGTGAATGTCGGCCAGCATAATTGGTGGTTCAATGACAATGTTGAAACGCGCGTGCAGTTCTACAACGGCAGCGATGAGCAGAGAGTGATGACGCGCATTGGTGACAGCACCTATTTCTACTGCGAGATTCCGGAAGGCGCTGGTGGTCTGAAGATCCAACGCTGGTATCCGAGCGGTGACTGGGCGTCTGAATGCATGTACATCAACTTGAGTCAAGACTACAACTGCATTGAAAGATTCAATTCTACGCAGTCTGATCCTGACGATGCTGGTGTGGTCTGGAAGACCTACATTCCCTGATCAAAACTGAACAAGTCCGGCGGGGAGGATTCCTCCCCGCCGGCGGAAAAGCCCGATTTGGAGCTTAAGATAATGAAGAAACTTTTATCATTTTGTCTGCTGTTCGCCCTGGTCTGCGCCGTCCTCGCAGGTTGCACGCCGCCCGAGGCTGACAGCGAAACGGAAGTCAGCCTGCCTTCTCTGGAGGATCAGACCGATTCTGCCGCGACACAGACTGACAACAGCAATGAAACTCTGAATTCCATCGCGGATTCCGAAGCGATGAACACAACAAGCGAAAGAACAGACGATTCCTCCGAGGCCCCGGTGGTCTCCGAGGAGGATCCCGAGGCGGAATCCATGTCCGAGATCATCGTAGACGGCGGAGACGGCTTCGGAGTCGGCGGGAATTAAGAAGGAGGATAATGAAATATGGATTACGGTGTACAGTACTGGTACCTGAGTGATGACGATTATCAATCACTCGAAGCGACTCTGGTTGGTTCTGGCTACACTTTAGCAAGTTTCGGTACCGCTCATGAAGTGACGTCCGGATCTTTTGCAGGATGGTACTTTGACATGGGTGAGATCGACACCGAGGAGATGGATTGGCTTTCCGAGCATTTCGAATCTTTTGATCTGCGTACTGTCAACCTGTCTGTCCAGGCCGGTTGGGGCTGATCAATGTATTATAAGCCCCGTCCCGGGATCGTGAAAACCAAGCTCTGCGGGATGAATGTTTTGATCCCGCAGCGCGAAGCATCCGCTTATTGCACCACGATCCAGCAGCTGCCCATGCTTTGGGCGGCCACCTGGGACGCGTTTTGCAAGGGCGCGTCCATTGAGAGCTCAATACCGGTTCACGTTGCCTTTACAAAGAAGTCACCTGAGGAATGCCGCGTGAAGCTGGAGCAGTTCTGCAGGACCATGGTGGAACGGGGCTTCATGGTCGAAGTGCCGGAGGAAGAGCCAGACGCGGAGACGAAATCGTACGCATGACCGAATCCGGTTTTGCTTCCCTGCCCGGTAAGGGATTATTATACCCTAAAACCACACCGAGTGATCGGTAGATCGATATCGAAAATCCGGCAGACCGATGAATTATGCGAGTCTGCCGGTTTTTCGTGCGTTTTTGGATCCGCCCCGTAGCGGCCGCTAACCCCAGCGGACATCCCCGTCCCCTTAGCGGAGCGAAGTATGCGCCATGTCCTCCCAGGGGACGTTCATCCCCCGCAAAGCGGAGGACGATGGTACTGCTTCCCGGATGGCGACCGTATATCCCAGTGTTAAACAGCCGCCTGGCGGCGCGGAAGGCTCGTCCCGCTCCTTGGGCAGGAGCATTTCTTACGAAAAAACAAATTCCGGACTTCCAAAACTGACACATTGACAGTTCATAACGTTTACGGTATAATCTACTTGTTATGAAAACTATGATTGATGTTTCTCTTGCGGGACTGACCTTCCCGTGCGCGCTCCGCTATCCGGAGACCGCGAAATACTTTCCTGATCCGGACCCCGGTGCTGTGCGCGTCGGGGGCGACCCGGTCTGCCTTTCCGACGAGGATTGGCGCTTTTATCTTGCCTCCGGCATGGAGGACTGCGCCCACACGGAGTTCAGCGTCCTGACCGCCGGCTTTTCCGACGCCCTCATGGCCTATGATCGGATGATCGTTCACGCGGTGGCTTTGCGGCACAGGGACCGCGCCTATCTCATTGCCGGCAGATCCGGCGTGGGCAAATCCACCCAGGCCCGCTTTTTGCAGGAGCTCCGTCCGGGGGAATTCTCCGTCATCTGCGGCGACCGCCCGATCCTGGAATTCCGCAAAAAGCCCGCCGACGTTGACCGTCCCGCCTGTAGCGCGGGCAATCTGCCCGCCGACGTTGACCGTCCCGCCTGTAGCGCGGGCAATCTGCCCGCCGACGTAGTGGCCGCTGACCACAGCGGCCATACCTCAGACCGCGCCGGTGCCGAGATTGCCACGTCGGCTCCGCCTCCTCGCAATGACGCAGACGGCCCGCAACCCGCGCCCGCAGGGTCCGCCGTCCCCG
>JAEEGL010572627.1_pt1 | contig 10415 bp, 9 predicted proteins | sample 9134231 | NCBI WGS metagenome assembly JAEEGL01 (sample SAMN16246548, study PRJNA631951) | gut metagenome | biome: gut microbiome; feature: rumen; material: fiber-attached | host: Bos | place: Iran: Karaj | collected 2018-10
CATACTCTTTTGCCCACAAGATAAGCTCGGAATCCTGATAAATATCGCCTATGGAAAAGATGATATCGCCGCTCTGTCGTATTCCGAAGATGTCGCCGGGGCCCCTTAATTCCATGTCTTTGGATGCTATGGTAAATCCGTCATTTGATTCAAGAAGTATGTTGAGTCTGGCCTGCGCTTTGTCGGAGGAATTGTCTGTCATGAAGATGCAGTAGCTCTGGATGTCGCTTCTTCCGACACGTCCCCTTAACTGGTGAAGCTGGGCAAGACCGAATCTGTCTGCATTTTCAACATACATTACAGTCGCATTCGGTACGTTTACTCCAACCTCAACTACCGTGGTCGATACCAAAACGTCTATCTCGCCTCTTGCAAATGAATCAAGAATGCGGTCTTTGGTCTGTGAAGCCATCTGTCCGTGAAGCGCTCCGATCCTGATCTCTTCGGGCAGATATGACTTAAGCTCAGTGCTGTAATCGGTCACGTTTTCAACGCCTAGGACCTCTCCTTCTTCAACCTGCGGACAGATTATATATACCTGATGGCCTTCTTTTACCTGATCCGTGATGAACTTATATGCGGTAGGCCTGTATGAGGTGTCGACAACGCAGTTTTTGATCGGAAGCCTTCCGCCGGGCATCGTATGTATGGTACTGATCTTAAGATCCCCGTACAGTATCATGGCAAGTGTTCTCGGGATGGGCGTTGCGCTCATGATAAGAACCGCAGGAGTTATGCCCTTATCTGCGAGCGCTTCTCTCTGGAGAACTCCGAATCTGTGCTGCTCATCGGTTATGACAAGACCTAGTTTATTGTAAGATACTCCTTCCTGGAAAAGAGCCTGCGTACCGACGATCAGGTTATATTCGCCTGATGCAATGTTCTCGAGCATCTCTTTACGGGCTTTTCCTTTGACCTGGCCAGTCAAAAGCACGGTTTTAAATGGAAGATTGTATTTATCGGTAAGAGCTTTGATCGTTTCATAGTGCTGTACGGCCAGAACTTCCGTGGGAACCATGAAAGCGCCCTGATAGCCGTTGCAGACGCACATAAGGAGGCTTAGGACTGCGACTATGGTCTTTCCGCAGCCGACATCGCCCTGCAGGAGTCTGATCATACGCTCATCGGATGTCATATCTTCTTTTATCTCCTTCCAGACAGACAGCTGGTCCGGAGTAAGTTCATAGGGAAGCGCCTCGATGAGTCTGACGGTCTCTGCAACCTCGATCATGGGACAGGTATTCTTCTGCCTGAATGTTCCGAGTCTGTTCAGATTGACGATAAATTCATAGAATTCCTGATATGCGAGCCTGTCCCTGGCCCTGCATAAAGTTTCCATATCGGTCGGCATGTGGATCTCGCGAATCGCATCTTTATATACCATTAGCCCGCGCTGCTCTATTATGGAAGCAGGGATCCTGTCATACAGAGGTGAAGCCGGAAGTTCTGCGCCTGCGATCACTTCTGCTTCGTACGCTTTTCTTACGGACTTCTGGATCGTAAACGAGCTTAAGCCTTTGGTCGTGTGGTATATAGGCTGTCTCGTGCCCGAGAGCTTTTCATAATCTTCTATCTTATATTTTCTGGGATTGGAAAAAGAGAATTTATGCCCTTTGTTTATCACTTTTCCCCTGAATATGCACTCTTCTCCTTTTTTGATGGAATTACGAAGATAGGGCGCGTTGAAATAGACGATGTTCATCTCGCCGCGTCCGTCTGATACGTTAAATGACAGGATCGAAAGGTTTCTTATGCGTCTTATAACGGGGGATGAAATGATATTTACCCTGATCGCGCATACTTCACCTGCTTTAAGGCTGTCGATATGCGTGACGGGCTCATAAAGATCATATTCGGCAGGGAAAAACTTAAGAAGATCTCCCGTATCCGTGATATCCAGTTTATTAAAAAGGGCAGCAGTTTTATCACCGATGCCCTTTATCATGGTCAGATTCATTTTTTACAGATAATCATTCAACAGAAATGATGTAGGAATATACGGGCTGTCCGCCGAATTGAAGCTCCACATCCTGTCCTGAATACTTCTCGGTCAGTGTGGCTGCAAGCTTCTGGGCCGTAGCTTCGTCTACATCTTCGCCGTAGTAAACGCTGATGAGCTCGGATGAATCATCTATGAGCTCTCCGACCATATCCACGGTTACTTTCATCTTGTCGGGACCGACGGTAAGTATACCGCTGTCTCCTATGCCCATGTAATCGTTTTCTTTGATCTCCTTGTCATCTATCACGGTATCGCGTACGGCATATGTAACCTGTCCGGTCTTGACGATGTTTATGGCCTCTTCCATTCCTTTGGCATTGTCTTCTGCTGAAGTATCAGGCATGTAGGCTACCATTGCAGCGATACCCTGGGGAACGGATTTGGTGGGGATCACGATGATGTTCTTATCTTCCGTCATATTTGCTGCCTGCTGGGCGGCAAGTACGATGTTCTTGTTGTTGGGCAGGATGAAAATGTTGTCTGCATTTATCTTTTCGATCGCATTTAACATATCCTCAGTTGAGGGATTCATGGTCTGTCCGCCTGCGATGATCATGTCTACGCCGAGACTTGAGAAGATCTCGTTTATGCCCTCGCCTACCGATACTGCTATGAAACCTGTATCTTTGCGGGGCTCTTCGGGTTCATTCTTTTTGGCAAGATCCGCTTTCATCGTTTCTTCGATGTGAGCGTGTGCCTTTTCGATCTTGCCTGCTTCTTCAAGCGCGAGGTTCTCGATCTTTACTTTATCAAGCTGGCCGTATTTAAGGGCTCTCTGGAGCGCCATGCCGGGATCGTTGGTATGTACATGAACCTTGACTATGTCATCATCAGTCACTACTACTATCGAATCGCCGATTGACTCAAGATAGGCTTTATAATCCATCTCGAGCTTGACATTGAAGTTGAAGTTTTCTTTGAGCTTGATGCAGTATTCGGTGCAGTACAGGTATTTAAGCTTGACGGGTTCTTTTACTGCGGGAGCGGCTGTCTGTCCGCTTGACTGAACTATCTTGGAGAAGTCCACTTCTTTGCCCATAAACGCATCATATGCGCCGTGGAGTACTTCCATGAGGCCCTGTCCGCCCGAGTCGACAACACCTGCCTGCTTGAGTACGGGTAGCATCTCGGGAGTCTTAAGCAGCATCTCGTCTCCTGCCTTGATCGCTTCCTCGATTATCGTCTGCATATTGGTCTCGCCGGAATCAACCAGTTCGGATACCTTGTCCGATATAGCTTTGGAAACTGTCAGTATTGTACCTTCCTTGGGCTTCATTACAGCCTTATATGCCGTTTCTACGGCTTTGTCGCAGGCTTCGGCAAGCGTTGATGCATCCACATCGTCCTCGCTCTTTTTAACTACTTTGGTAAAGCCTCTGAAAAGCTGTGAAAGTATAACGCCCGAATTTCCTCTGGCGCCTCTTAAGGAGCCTGAAGAAATTGCTTTGCATAAGGTTTCCATAGAGATATCGCCTGTAGAATAAAGCCCTGAGACTTCATCGGCCGCCGATACTATGGTAAGTGTCATATTTGTTCCCGTATCACCGTCAGGAACGGGGAATACGTTTAATTCATTGATTATCTCTTTTTGGGATTCAAGTCGTCTGGCACCGGCCACGAACATACCCGCTATTGTTTTTGCATCTAATGCTGTAGTGTTCACTTTATACTCCTCCGAAGTCAGTCGATTACTTTAACGCCTTCAACGAACACGTTAACTTTTTCCACTTCTATTCCGACAAATTCTTCAACTTTGTATTTGATCTCGCTTATCAGATTCTCAGATACGGCCATGATGCTCACACCGTAAGCTGCGATTATATGAAGATCCAGAGTCAGCTTGTTGTTATTAAGGGTAACTCCGACGCCGCGGTTTAAGTTATCCATCTTAAGCATCTTGACTAAGCCGTCTCTTACGTTGATGCCTGCCATTCCTACCACTCCGAAGCATTCTGTGGCTACGGCACCGGCATACTGGCCTATTACGTCATTCTGTATTTCTATATTGCCCAAATGCGTATCCATTGAAGATTTCTTCATAATATCCTTCCTTTCATGAGTTGCATGGGTAAAAAACTTTTAATATCAAAGTTCTTTGTGTATTGTACCACTTGAGATGTCAAAATAAAAGATTTTTTCTAAATATAATCTTGCATTATGTACTCAAGTCTGATAACATATCAATGTTGCGTTTCAAAAAGATACCATATAAAGGAGGTGTCACCATGGCAAAATGTGATATATGCGGCAAGGGCGCTCATTTCGGTAATAACGTCAGCCATTCTCATAGAAGATCCAACAGAATCTGGAACTCCAACGTTCAGAAAGTAAAATGCAAAGTGAACGGTGGTGCCAAAAGAATGCACGTTTGTACTTCTTGTCTTAAGTCAGGCCTTGTAGAGCGTGCATAATTTCGACATTAAATGATTCTATTAAAAACGGACGGCTTACCGTCCGTTTTTTGTTGTCATCTTTTTGATATACGGCAGATCAGCCTATGCCTTCGCTGCCTACTTTGCCCTGAAGTCTCTCGTATTCCAGAGTTATGGCCTTGAAAAGATCATGATCTCCTGCCATATTATCGGGATGGAATATCTTTACGAGATCTTTGTATCTCTTCTTCAGCATCAAAGGATTGGTTATACCGATAAACAGGCTTCTGGCAATGGGCGCTCCGTATCCGGGAATATCGTCATCCCCATAATATGATAACTGAGCCTCATACCTCATCTTGTCGGCCTCGAGCTGTCTCTTGGCCTGGTCAAGATCGGCATATCCCGCTTTCAGGATCTCCATCTTTTTATCGAAGAACTGCTCATCCTGTTTAAGACGCTGCCTCTCGCGTGTGACCTGCGCCGTTAAGATGTTCATCTCGTCCCTGAACTGAGCCCGCTCTTTTATGAAGCGTTCGCTCATCTTCTCGATCTCTTCTTCTTTTTTCAGGAGTTCTTCTTCTCTTTGATCAAGCTCCGCCTCATATTCCTCAAGGCGTTTCTTTTCTTCTTCTACAAAAAGTCTTTCTTCAAAAAGCTTCTTTTTGATATCTTCAGACATAAATTATCCTCAATCATCTGATTCGGGGAACGCTATATCGAGTGCATCGTCATCTGCGATCATGTCTTTCGGTTTGGTGAATTTATCAACAAGATCAGGGATCATATCAAGTACCTTGGTGATCGCATCCTGATTCTTGACATTGACGAGCTTGGTTGAGCCGTTCTGGATCACAAGAACCGCACTGGGGCTCATCTTACCTGCAAATCCACCGCCCGCACCGTTCTTTCTGTCAGCAGAGTTTGCTCCGGCGCCTACACCGAACGATACATCTACAAGAGGAAGAATGATCGTATCACCTATGCGTGTGGCTTCGCCCACCACAGTCTTGGTAGCAAGAACGGTATTCATCCCTTTCATCAGGGAATCTATAACTCCATTGAAATTATTGGTCTCCGCCATTTGATCTCCTTCCTTTGCCTTTATGACCTTTATTTCGTTTATTTATAGGTTCTTTTTTGAATAAACTGATCAGATGCTTTAAGTCTTTGCTCGTGAAATAGAATATCGCAAGTTTGACCAGTGAAAAAACAAAAACCCTGCCTTTAAAGTATCCTTTGCCTCTGATTATCTCTTCTTCAAAGTTGCCGACGATATGAACATGTTCGCCGAACACAGGATACATGATCCCTGCTATTGCGAGGATCTCGCCCGTCGTATAAGGATCTTCGAATCCAACCTCTACGTTAAGCTCCCTTTTCTTAGGCATAATCTCTTTCAGAAGCTTCAACAGACGGACTTTGCACTTTTCGTATGTACGTTCAAACAGCTCGCTTGTGAGCACTTTGTGATAATAACGTACATTATCACTTATTTTATCATAATTAGACTTTATTGTATACCCGATATTGCTTATCTTATACCGTATATTGTTGATAAAGTCCGAAATCCTACTAAATATTGATTTTTTCTCGTCGGAAGTTTCATCTGTATCTTCAATTTGCTCGAAAGAACCGGTGTCGAAGCCTTCTTCATCGAAGTCAATTTCGGAATCGTCACTGTCATCGCTTTCGGATTCAAGGCCTTCATGCGAGAAAAATCCGGTGTCTTCGGTTATCTCATGCTCGGAATAAGCCCCTGTACTTTCTTCCGCAGATTCATCCGGGCTTGACGCTTCATCCGTATCTTCATCTGCGCTGTCTTCGCCGGCCCCACGCTTTTTTCGTTCTTTTTCCTCTTTTTTTGCTTCTTTAAGCCTCTTTTTTTCTGCTTTTGCTGCTTTTTCTTCTTCCGTAAGGGGAAGTTTCGCAACCGGAAATCCAAAGACCCTGATTATTGCGACATGGTCGCCGGGATAGCCCAGGCTTACATGCAGTATATGCAGAAGCCAGCTCACATGTCCCTTGATATCAACGGGATCATCTCCCTCAATGCCGGTACGCTGGACATTTACCTTGTATCTGACAGGGACAAACAGCACGAGAAGAACCAGAAAAAGGATATATCCGACAGCGACTGCAAGTACCAGTCCTATGATTTTTAATATGTTAAGAATTACGGGTATCGCTGCCATAATCGTCACTTGCTATATATTCTTTCAATGCCGGGTAGCCGTACTTTTCCACAGCTTTCTGTGTCAGATGAAGCACTATGTCCACGGCATCGTCGTAGTTTGCCGCAAAAGCGACAACCGGTTTGTCATCTCCTTTTCTGAATGCTTTCTGCTTGAAATAATCGGCTCTTACGATCTCCAGCTGATCCGGATCATAAGCCAGTCTTATAACGAAAATCCCGGGAACAAAGCGGTTTACCCGAAATTTAGCCACTGTTATGGTTTTGTGTTTTATCCGGTCGGATACGAAGAGTTTTTTCTGAATGATCATATCTCAAATGTATCATACCTTGACTATTTTGTGTAAATCTTTATATACTATTTTATATTATTATGTTCTGAGGTTTCAAATCATTGAAAACTGTTGCGCGGATAACATTAAAAGCCGGTGATATGCTCGGTGAGGACGTAATATCCAACCATGGTGAGAAGCTTTATACAGCAGGCACCAAATTGGATGTGAAAGCCTTGGACCGTCTGGCCAGACATAACATTATGGCCGTGACGATCATGGAAGACATCGACTTTGCAGAGACGCATACCGAACGTGTAAAACTCAGCGAGGACTTTAAGCAGTTCAAGAGGGTTTATTACGAAGTTCTCCCCCAGTTTGTAGCTATAATCAGAAGTATCGTCGATGCAAGGAACTGCCCTCCCATCGATCAGCTTATGGGCATTTATCTGAAACTTGCCTCCAATGCCAAAAACGGCGACAAGCTTTTGGAGTATTTGCGCAATATCACTCCGGACATGGATAATATGCTCTATGAGCATCAGTTAAACTGCGGAATGATCGCTTCTGTTTTTGCCACATGGCAGGGAATGAGCAAAGCGGATATGTTCACGCAGATCCAGTGCGGTTTCTTATATGACATCGGCAAGCTCCTGCTTCCCAAGGACCTGCTCTACAAACCCTCCAAGCTTACAGATGAAGAATTTGAGCTGATGAAGACGCATACCAAGCTCGGCTATGATCTTTTGTGTGAAGTCGGAATGTCGGGTCCTGTTGCGCTCAGTGCTCTTCAGCACCATGAAAAAGGCGACGGATCGGGTTATCCCAATCAGAAAACGATAACCGATATAGATTCTTATGCGCAGTACTGCGCTATCATAGATGCGTATGAAGCGATGTCTGTTCCCAAGACTTACAGATATCCTCTTAATACGTTTGAGATCATATCCAACTTTGAGAAAGCCGGATATCAGAAATACAACCAGTTTAAGTTAAATTCAATCCTTTATCATATAGCTTCTTCACAGACAGGCCTTCATGCCAAACTCACTGACGGTCAGGAAGGTGAAGTCATACTGATCAACCAGACTCACGTATCCAGACCACTGATAAAGGACATCAACGGTCAGCTCATAGATCTTTCAACTATGCCTGACTCTGTATATATCTACGCTTTATTCTAACCACGCATCAAACATCCTTTTGGCGATGGGAACGGCATACTCTCCGCCGCTTCCTGCTCCCTCTATGATTATCGTGACTGCTATCTGCGGATCTTCCACAGGCGCAAATCCGGTAAACCATGCATGTGAATCGCCTTTTGAATATGTCTTGAATTCGGCAGAACCCGTTTTGCCCGCCGAAGTATATGATGCGTCTTTTAATCTTGTTCCTGTTCCGTGATCGACTACCGCTTCCATCAGTTCGGTCATCTTAAGACTCTCTTCTTCTGACATGAGTCTTATCGTACCCTTTTCATCAAACGTGCGTATTACATTTCCCGAAGTGCTCTCCACTCTGTCAAGAAGATGCGGTTTTACAAGTTCGCCTCCGTTGGCTATCGCGCATGTGATCATGTTTAGGTGAAGCGGCGATATGGAATCCTGTCCCTGTCCGATGCTCGCCTGCATCATGTTATGGGTATCGATATTCTCATCGATAAGCGTATGTGACACAGAGCTTGGCAGATCATAAGGCAGTTCCTGCTCAAACAGGAGATCTTCAAGAGTATCCGCAAATTTCGCCCTGTCCAGTCCCAATCCTATATTGGCAAAAGAGGAATTACAGCTCTTGGCAAATGAAGTCTCGAAGTTAAGTGAACCGTGAACCGAACCGTGATAACAGTGGATCGTAGTATCTTCATATGTCAGCGAACCGTTGCAGTTAAAGTGATAACCGTCATATGAATTGTTGTTTTCTCTTAAATATTCAAGCGCCGTGATGATCTTAAATGTGGATCCGGGCGGATACTGTCCCTGGGTTACACGGTTAAGCAGAGCTGAATTGTCTTTGTCATTTAGCATCTCGTCCCAGAGTACGTCTATCTGATTCGGATCAAAATCGGGCTTTGAGACCATAGCAAGGATCTTGCCGGTCTTGACTTCAGTGATTATAACTGCGCCTTTATATACTCCGAGTGAATCGTAGGCGACCTGCTGAAGGCGTGCGTTAAGTGTCGTATATACGCTGTCGGCAGTAGCATCCTGTCCTTCGCTGCCCGCTTTGGCCTTGTCCGAAACTGCCATATGACAGTTCAAAAGATAATAATTTGCTGCGCTTTCGACGCCCATCTTGCCGTGCGTGCTGTAACCGACGGAATGCGCAAACATATTGCCGTAGGGATATATTCTTTTCTGGTCTTCGGCCGTGGTTCCCTCTGAATAAGCGAGTACCTCATTGTCCGAAGAATATATGGATCCTCTTATATACTCTTTTGCAAGTCTGACAGAATAAGAGTTATAGGAGTTGTCGAACATCTCGATCTCATGAGTACGCGCATACCAGACCATATAGACGCACATTGAAATAAACACAAGGGATATGGCTATCCCCGTGGTTATGATCGCCGCATTGGACATCTTCATGTGTTTGAGAGCCTTACTCGGTTCAGTCTTCCGGCTCGGCTGCGGCCTCTTCTTCTTTAAGTTTTTGTTCGAAGTATTCTTTTTCATCATCAGCTATGAGGCAGACTCCCGACAGTACTTCAAATAACAATATACTCGTCAGCACTGAACTTCCGCCGTAACTTACAAAAGGCAATGTGACACCGGTCAGCGGTATGAATTTGACACCGCCGCCTACGGTCAAAAATACCTGGAATATGTATGCGCTTCCGAGTCCTACGGCAAGCAGCCTGTAGAACATAGAGTTAAGTCCCGCTCCGATCTTTAAGCATCGAAGGAAGCATAACAGACATACGGCAATGAGGGATATTCCGACCGTGAATCCCATCTCTTCGACTATCGCGGAAAAGACGAAATCATCCTCGACAAAGGGTATCGTAGAGGGTTTGCCGTTCATTATGCCGAGTCCCCATGCGGAACCCGAACTTAACGCAAACAGGGACTGGGTTATCTGGTAACCCGTATTGTCTATGGTGCTCCACGGATCTTTCCACGCCTGAAGCCTGATCTGTACATGGTCAAACAGCCTGTAGGCCATGATGCCGGCAAAGACGCCTGCGGCCGAACCGCCGAGAACATAGAGGATGTTTCCGGTAGCGACGTAGACCATGATCAGATAGACGACTGCATATATGAGCGCGCTTCCCAGATCGCGGCTTAACACAAGTATCAGAACGTGTACGAGAGCCATCGAAGCCGTGGTTATGACTTCAGGCAGTCCTCTGGCCCTGACAAATCCCGATGCTATGAAAAATACATATACTATCTTGATGATCTCGGACGGCTGGAAAGTGATACCGCCGACCGTGTACGAGATATTTGCGCCGTATGTCACCTGTCCCGCGATCAGGACTATACCGAGTATCGCGATACCGATTGAAGCATATATCCATTTGAAAGTATGAAGATATTTAAATCGTCTGATCACATAGGGGACGCCCATGCTTAAGA
>JAEEGL011314459.1_pt1 | contig 10415 bp, 9 predicted proteins | sample 9134231 | NCBI WGS metagenome assembly JAEEGL01 (sample SAMN16246548, study PRJNA631951) | gut metagenome | biome: gut microbiome; feature: rumen; material: fiber-attached | host: Bos | place: Iran: Karaj | collected 2018-10
ATGTTTTACGGTCTCGCTCTGCCGCTTCTGAAATACGGCGTCGGCGTACGGCCCGTACTTCTCGATAATGTCCGCAGATACGCCGGCTATCTTGATGATTACGACGTATTGCTTGCAAGTTATGAATTTCTCAAACCGGATTCCCCCGATATGAACGCTTCAATTGCGGAATGGGTAAAACGCGGCGGCACGCTGATCTACATCGGCGACGGCGCCGATCCATACCATAAAATCCGCAGTTGGTGGACGGATAAATACGACAATCCTGCGCAGCATTTGTTTGAAATGCTCGGCATCTCCCCTTCGGCAGAAAAAGGAATATACCGGTGCGGCAAGGGCAAGGCAGCCATATGGAACATAAATCCGTGCTTCTTTACCTTCAGTAAAAATTACGCCGATCAGTTGCGCGCATTTTTCTGTGAATCCGTACCCGACGTAAAATTCAAAAACCATTTACTGCTGCGCCGCAACGAATTTGTGATCGCGGCTGTTATGGACGAAAGCCTTTCCGAGACCCCCTTAACACTTCACGGCCTTTTTGCCGATATGATGACGCCTGATTTCAGCATCACCACCTGCAAATCCGTATATCCGGGCGAAAAGTGCATTCTGTGCGATCTGAATAAACTGCCCGACGAACCGTGTGTCATCGGAGCTTCCGTAAGAGTATTATCCCTCGAAGACGCAAAAGACGCTTGCCTTCTGAGAATTGCGGGCGCCGGTGACTTCACCGCAAATATCCGTTTGCGTATATGCGAAAAGATCAAAGGCGCCGCTTTTGAAAACAGCGACGTCTGCTGCTGCAAATACGACGATGAAAGCCGTACGGTGCTGCTTACGTTCAACAGTGTGCCCGGCGTTCGCAACATTCGGTTAATTAAGGAGAATTCTGGATGCTGACCGATTTCAGAAAACTGAACCGTGAAATCGGCATACTGAACGGAGCGCGTGTGCTTTTTGAAAAAAAGTATCATACTTCCGAGAGATTTATCGGAACGCCATGTACGGATTTGGCTCAGGACGACTGTGTTTTCACCTTAAATAAAACACCGGGCAAAGATTTTGTGATCCTGAACATCACGGATTCCCATTTCGCCGATTACGATATACGCGCACTGATGGCGGGCACTGAATCCGCCACGATCCGCAGACTTGTAAAAACTGTACGCCCGGATCTCATTACCGTTACCGGCGATCTTATTTGCAGCGATTACGCGGCGCATTCACTGAAACGGATCTGCGCGTTGTTTGAGAGTTTCCGCATCCCATGGGCGCCTGTGTTCGGAAATCACGACGATGAAAGCAATATGGACCTGAACTACATTGCCGACGCTTTCCTGCGTTGCCCGCACTGTATTTTCAAAAAAAACGATCCAGCCATGGGTACAGGCAATTATATAATCAATATTATCGAAGAAAATCGCCTGGTGGAATCCGTTTTCATGATGGACAGCCATCATTCTCAGGCTAACGATCTGCAGAGAGCCTGGTTGCGCCGTAATATACAAAAAATCAACAATGCCGCCGGTTCCTCCTGCGAGATCACAGTGATGTTTCATATTCCGCTGCCTGAGTACCAGTACGCATACGACGCTGCGTGGGATATTTTTCCAAGAAGATGGAAAAGCGAATACAAAGCATGCGGCGAACTGCATGAAAACATCTGCTGTGAAAAACAAGACGGCGTTCCCGTACAGCGCGGTTTCTTCGAGATTCTGCAAAACGCGAAAACCGTAAAATACGTTTTCTGCGGTCATGAACACCTGATCGACTTTTCCATTTTATATAAAGGCATCCGCCTTACGTATACGATGAAAGTCGGCAAAGCGTCCGGCGGCGGATTCGGTCTCAACGGCGGAACGGAGATCCGCATCGGATCTTCCGGCATATGCGCTATTTTTCAAAAGGCATCTTCGCTCGGCGTTATAAGAAATAAAGAAATCATTAATATAAAAGGAGAGCAAAAATGAACAAAATTCCAAAACGTAATGAAGTTGCGGAAGAAAACACCTGGAACCTCAAAGATATTTTCGCATCCGACGAACTCTGGCTTGAAGAATACAAATCGCTCGGTCCGCTTGCGCAAAAACTCTCCGGTTTTTCAGGCAAACTTTCAGAATCCGCTGAAATGCTGCTTGCGTTTTTCAAACTGGATGACGAAGTATCGCTCCGCTTATCAAAACTCTACGGTTACGCAAGTTGCAAAGGTGACGAAGACACCGCCAACGCGGTATATCAGGATTTTCGCGGTAAAGCCATGCAGGTTTACACTGCGATCTCAAGCGCTTCCGCCTTTGCCGTTCCCGAAATCATGAATATCCCGCAGGAAACGCTTGATTCGTTTTTCGGCGAATGTGAGGCGCTCGGGGTCTATCGCCGCCCGATTTACACCATCCGCAGAAGGGCCGCCCATATTCTTTCGCCGGAATGCGAGCGTCTGCTTGCATCCGCCGGCGAGATGGCAGATTCGCCCGATAACATCGGCAGCACGCTGCGTGACGCTGACATGACTTATCCGGACGTAACCGACAGCAACGGCGAAGTGCACCAACTTACCGACGGTTCTTTCGTACCGCTGCTCGAAAGCACCGACACCGCTTTCAGAAAAAACGTCTTCGAAGCGTATTACGGTCAACTCGGCAAATTCAAAAATACCGTAGCCGCGACGCTGAACGGACAATTCAAGCAACTCCTTTTTTTCTCCAACGCAAGAAAATACGATTCCACGGTTGAGGCCGCGCTTGATTCGCATGAAATTCCAACGGAAGTCTATTATAATCTGATCAAAGCAGTTCACGATAACCTTGATAAAATGTATGCCTACGTGCGGCTCCGTAAAAAAATGCTTCAAACGGATGACCTCCACATTTACGACGTATATACGCCAATCGTTCCGCAGGCGAGCGTAAAGATCTCTTTTGAAGAAGCAAAGTCCACCGTACTTACTGCGCTTTCCTGCTTCGGGGACGATTATACCGCTCTGCTCAAAGAAGGCTTTGAGCACCGCTGGATCGACGTTTACGAAAACGTAGGCAAACGCAGCGGCGCATATTCCTCCGGCAATTCATATCCGCATCCCTACGTTTTGCTGAACCATAAGGATAATTTGGATTCCATGTTCACTTTGGCGCATGAAATGGGGCACGCGCTGCACAGTTACCACAGTTGCAAGAACCAGCCCGTTTGCACAAGCGACTACGTGATTTTCGTTGCTGAAGTTGCGTCCACCTGCAACGAAGTGCTGCTGATGAAATATCTGCTTTCCCACACGGATGATAAAACGCAGAAGGCCTATCTCATCAATCATTTTCTTGATCAGTTCAAGGGCACGATCTACCGTCAGACGATGTTTGCCGAGTTTGAACTGATGATGGGACAAATGGCTGAAAACGGTGAAACCCTTACCGCGGACGCGCTTTGCGAAAAATACTATGAACTCAACAAACTTTATTTCGGTCCGGATATGACGCTGGACGACGACATTTCCCTGGAATGGGCAAGAATCCCGCATTTCTTTTACAATTATTACGTATTCCAGTATGCAACGGGGTTCTCCGCTGCCGTGGCGATAGCAAACCGCATTTTAAGCGAGGGCGAGCCTGCGGTTCAAGATTACAAAAAATTCCTCTCCGGCGGCTGCAGCCAGGATCCGATCTCGCTTTTAAAAATCGCAGGCGTAGATATGAGCACACCGAAACCCGTGAACGACGCCCTTCAACTGTTCGGTGAACTCATCGATGAGTTTTACACGTTAATATAAAAAAGTCCGGCGGGATCGGTTCCCGCCGGATATTTTTTTGAATGATCACATGATTGATTTAAGGTAGCCTATACTTTTCTCTGCACATTCCATAGCAGAAAGTCCCATGCTCGGCTCATCCTGCTCAACAACTACCCATTTCACGCCGGCGTCGGTCGCAGCGTCAAGGATACCGGGCATATCCTGCACGCCGCTGCCAACCGGACGGAATTCGAATTTGCTATCCGATTCTTTCTTTTCGCCTTCATCTATGCCGATCAGCGCATACATGTTTTCCGATTTGCTTCCGGCGTAATCTTTCAGATGAAGCACGTCAACCCGTCCGGCGTATTTCCGGATATACTTTGCCGGATCCTCCCCCCCGACACGCACCCAACAGGTGTCAAGTTCCGCCTGAAGAAGATCGGCGCTCACGGTTTCGTAAAGAATATCCAGCGCATATTTTTCTCCGAGTTTTGTAAATTCAAAATCATGGTTGTGATACGCAAGCGTCATGCCGAGGGCTTTTGCTTTTTCACCGAGGATTGCGGCGCCATTGATTACGTCGTTGAATTTATCCTGCCCGGGACGATATTCCTCGGTAAGATACGGAATGACGACGTATCTGCAGCCGATCCCGGCATATGTTTCAAGCAGAGAGGGATCCGCCATCATATCCGCAAACGGAACGTGGGCCGAGATAGGCTCAAGCCCGATGCTGCCGCATAGGCTCTTTACTTCATCTGCCGTTTTGTCAAATAGCCCGGCGAATTCTACGCCTTCATAGCCGAGTGCTTTCACTTTTCTGAGCGTACCGGCAAAATCAGCGGCCATATCGTCCCTGACGGAATAAAGTTGCAGCGCGATTGGAAATCTCATAATTATCAGCCTCCATTTTATTATTAATCAACGATTGCTATACGCAACCTATTTGTTCCTTCTTCAACGTCAAATGACGGATGAAATACGCTCGAAGTGCCCGCAACGAACAGATCCGCACCGGCAGCGCGCATTTTTACGGCATTTTCAAAACTGACGTTCCCGTCCACTTCAACGGAAATATTTTCATATCCGGCGTTATTGAGTGCGGTTCTGATTTCTTTAATTTTATCGAATGAACCGGGTGCTATTTTTTGTCCCGCAAAGCCGGGATTCACACACATCACGAGGACGCCTTTTACGCATTCAATTACATTTTCGATTTTACCGAACGGAGTTGCGGGATTGATTGCGACAAAAGGGACGGCTCCCCTCTCCGAAATGATTTTTATTGCTTTTTTCAGGGAACGCGTGCTTTCCGCATGAACCGAAACGATATCGCCGGCGCCTACCGGGAACCATCCGATTTTTTTTTCGGGCTGCGTAATCATCAGATGCAGATCGAGCGGGATCGAAGTGATTTGTTTCATAAGCCTGCAGAAATCCGCACTGAGAGCGAAATTCGGCACAAAGCAACCGTCCATAACATCAACATGAAGATATTCCACACCGCTGTTTTCAAGCGATCGAACCGTTTGTTCCAAATAAAGCGGATCGGCACACATAAGTGACGCGGAAATCCTCGCCGGTATCATACAGAACGCCTTCCTTGCATTTTTATAACTATTATCATTATATATTCTGATCCATTATATTTCAAGTCGTTTTTTCGTTAATTGCAAAACTGTGTAAGATCTTTATTGAACCTTTGAAAAAGTATGATATAATGAAACCGCAGAGGTGATCAAATGAAAAAACTGTATCTCATTGCGCGCAATCATATGGACCCTTCTTGGCTGCGCTGTTTTACCGAACCGTTTTCACATCCCGTATCCGGCGACGTTATTCGTCCGTATGCGGATATTGAAGAAACGCAGATCCTTGAATATATGGATTTTGCCGAACTTTACGGCGTAAAGTATCAGATCGAGCAATCTTTCGTCGTCAAAAAGTTTCTGGAACGCAATCCGGATCAGTTTGAACGTTTCAGATCACTTGTACAAAAAGGTCTTTTGGAACTTGCGGGCGGCGGTGAATGCGTGATCGACTGTAATCTCACGCGAGGCGAATCGTGGGTACGAAACCATCTGTACAGCAGGCTGTATTACTCTCGTGCGTTTAATCACAAACCGAAATACGCCATAACCCCCGATATATTCGGCCTGCCTTCACAGTTGCCGCAGTTATTCCGTTCGGTAGGCTACGACGCACTGATCATTTTTGACCGTGTGTTCAAAAACAACAAACCCGTCTGGAAAGGGCTCGACGGCACGCCGATCATTCTCGATTCCTGTTTTTTGCAGCCTCCGGAGCCGAATCTGCGCACGGCGGATTGCGTTAAACTCCCAGCCTGCAGTTTCTGCCGCGGGGCAGGCTGCGAATTCTGCCGCGGCAGCGGCATTGACGCCACTTACGATATGACGCGTCCGGATAAAGAACTTCTTCAATCCGCTTATTACGGAAACATGAGCGCCGACGTTTTTCTTGAAACGTTACTGAAAACGGATAAAGAAGCGTATTTCGTAATGATCACCACGGAAGAGCCTCCGATCGGCGGTTTCCTCTTCGGTCCGCTTAAAGAAGCCGCAAAACGCCACGATATGGAAGTAGTTTATCTCGGCTTTGAAGAGAACCACGAAGTATGGTGCAGCGGACAGGAAAAAATATTGTATCAACCTGAAATTCCCAACGATATCATTGACGAACGTATTGAAGGAAATCCCGCCGCTGCGGGTTGCTATACTTCACGTATTGAAATTAAAAAAGCAAACCGTGAACTCGAGCAACTTTTATTTGAAGCCGAATGTCTCTGCACTGCCGTTTACGAAAGCGGCGGATTCCGCAACGGCTTACTGCCGAACCGTGCGTATCCGCAGAAAAAACTTGAAACGCTTTGGAATAAAATGGCTTTCATCCAATTCCACGATTGCATCACAGGTTCTCATTGCGACGCTTCCTATGCGGAACTGATGCGCTATATCATGGAAGTCCGCCGCGGCGTTTATCAGATTTATTCCGATGCTGCTTTTGAATGGTGCAAATTACATAACGTACAGATTCCGGAGGGGTTTTATGCTGCGGTTCTTTTCAATCCCACCGCAAATACGATAAAAACGCCTCGAATCAACCTTCAGATTCCTGACGAGGCTTCAACCGTTGCTTTGTTTACACAAAATCTTTCTCCGATTAAACGTTTCGACTCGGAGGAAACGAATGGACTTGTTGGTAAATGCACATCCTATCGTATCAGTTGTCCTATCGGACCGTTCAGCGCAAAAATCGTTTTTTGGAAACCGATAAAAGATTCATCTGTTGCAAAGTTTTTGCCTGTGATAAATGATACGGTTACCATTGAAAACGAATCGTACAGAGTAACGGCCTCTCAAAAAGAAATTCTTGAAATCTACGACAAAAGGAATAACAGAAAAATGCTTGCAAACTGCGCGGCAGGCCTTTGTATCGGCGACGATTCCGGCAGCGCCTACGGGCGAGCCGTACCGGAAACCTATCACAAGGCTTTATGCGCCGACCGTGCGGAAAAATACGAAACATCCGATTACGCACGTATTGTTTTTTACGGTGTTTATACGGATACGAAAAACGGCGTTGAATCGCTCAGATGGCAGCAAACGGTAACGCTTTATCCCGGAGAAGAGATCGTCCGGTTTAATACGACCCTTAATTTCACCGGATGCGATACCCACATTTTCGCCTCTTTTATACCCGCGATTAAGAACGACGGGCTTTTATACTGTGAGGTTCCGTTTGGCACGATGGCACGTTCCGATCCCGAAAAGTATAATCTGATGGGAATAACGGATGAGTGGCCTTCGCTCGGATTTGCCGGTGTTTCGGACGGAGAATATAATATTGCCGTACTCAAAGGCGGCCTTCCCGGTTCAAGGCTGAAGAACGGGCTTCTGGAAATCAGTCTTCTCAGAAGCGTACGCGCAGAAGATCCGAAATACGCAGGGTTGGTGGATTGCGGACGCCACGATTATACATATGCCGTAACTTCGTGGGTGGGAAATTTCGCCGCCGGAAATTGCGCCGTGCGTGCGGACGCATTCAACTTTTCGGGCTTTACACATTCCATCATAGGTCCCGGGATATGGACGGACCCCAATATGATATCAACAGATCATTACGATACAGAGGAAGCGTTATTGCCGTTTCTTCATGCAATTCCGGAAGGGCTCTGCATAAGCGCGATAAAACGTTCAGAGGACGGAAAAGATCCGGTTATTCGCATATGGGAAACAAGAGGCCGCGCTTCATCGTTTACCGTAAATGACGGATATTTGCTTTTGAAGTGCGATTCTCTGGAAAAACCTTACGGCGATCCGGGTCAAACTGTCTATACGTTTCATCCGTTTGAGTTTTCTACGTTCCGCATAATAAGAAAATCAGGTACGGAGGCATAAAATGAAATTCAAATATCTCGGCACAGGCGCTGCAGAAGGAATTCCCGCCCTATTCTGCAACTGCGAACTCTGCAAAAAAGCCCGGTTACTCGCCGGCAAAAACCTGCGTTCCCGTTCGCAGGCGCTTATAAATAACGATTTTCTTATAGATTTCGGTCCCGATACTTACTGGCATGTATGCAGATACAATCTGGATCTTTCCGCTGTCCGCACGCTGCTCATTACCCACGCGCATGAAGACCATTACACCCCGAGCGAACTGGATTACCGCAGAAGGCCTTTTGCATATCTTGCCGGCTGTGAAGAGGCGGTAGACCGTGCGTTTCCGAACCTTGAGATCTATATTTCCAACGGTTCGTATAATTATAAAAATATCCTTTCATTCGAGCAGGAATATCTTGAAAACTGCGATGCGCTCCGTTTTCATTTCGTGAAAGCATTTGAACCTTTCACAGCCGGGGAATACACCGTAACGCCGCTCACCGCGTTTCACGCACCCGGCTTTGAGGCGCTGATCTATCTTGTTTCCGACGGTGAAAAAACAGTGCTTTACGCGCACGATACAGGTTTATTCCCGGAGGAAACGCTTCAATACCTTAACGAAAAGCAACCGCGTATTGATTTTGTTTCTTTTGATTGTACGGGAATGGCTTCCGGACATAATACCGGCGGCGGTAAACATATGAATCTTGAGCGCAACCGGATTATGCGGAGCGCGCTGATTTCCGCCGGATGCGCGCACGCCGAAACGATATGGTGCTGCAATCATTTTTCGCATAACGGCCACAGCACGCATGAGGAATTGTGCGAGATCATGGGAAAAGAAGGTTTCCTCGTTGCTTATGACGGAATGGAACTTGTTATCTGACAAAAAGCACAGTGGGATTCCCACTGTGCTTTTTCTTATTTAATTGGCTTATCAAACGCAGGATTGAACGCGTAGAAATTTTTTGCATTCAGGCGGTCCGTTGCCAGACGAAGGCCTTCACCGAATCTCTGATAATGTACAACTTCCCTTTCTCTAAGGAACTTAATCGGATCCGCAACGTCCGGATCATCCACAAAACGCAGAATGTTATCATACGTTGTGCGCGCTTTCTGCTCAGCAGCGAGATCTTCATGGAGATCCGTGATCGGATCGCCTTTCGATTGCAGATATGCAGCCGTAAAGGGGACGCCTGAGGCGGAAGCGGGATAAATGCCTGCGGTATGATCCACAAAGTATTTATCGAATCCGGCTTTCTCAATCTCTTCCACGCTCATTCCTCTGGTAAGTTGGTAGATAATTGCTCCAACCATTTCAAGGTGCCCGAGTTCTTCCGTGCCGATGTCGGTAAGCAGCCCTTTCAGTTCCGCGTGCGGCATCGCAAACCGCTGCGATAAATACCGGAGCGATGCGCCGATTTCCCCATCGGGTCCTCCGTACTGACTTGCAATAATCTGTGCGAGTTTCGGATTTGTTTTTTTGATCTTAACCGGATACTGCAGTTTTTTCTGATATGTCCACATACTCATTCATCCCCTTCGATATCCCAGGGCCATGGGTTTTTCAGCCATTCAAGGCCTTCGCCTTTTTGCGGAGTGAGCGGGCCATACTGTTCTTCATACTCACGGCGAAGTTTTTCAAATTTTACGGAATACTGTTCATGCAGCGCAATCGCTTCAAGATCAGCGGGGTGCGTATTGAGATAAAGATGCAGTTCCCATAACGCGAACTGTACCGCGGAAAGGCTTCTCAGAAGTTTTTCTTTTTTGTTCATTTCAACGCACCTCTGAGGAACGGTTTATTCAGATCGACGAAAAGAGTACCTTTGCAGAGCGCATCCATGTCGTCGTATCTTTTTGTGTTCAATTGAAACGGCACGTAAGCCATCGTTACGGCTGCGTCAACCGGAACAGCGGGAATGCCGTCAAATAAATAACCGGAACGATCGGATGTCATTCCGGCAGATTCTTCATACATAAATTAATCCTCCCGGAATATAGTTTTTGAGAATTTCTTCTCAACCGTATACTATTCCGGTTTTTATAAAACGTGCAGACGTGCAAAAAATGGTTGCAAAAAATCATCAGGCGTTTTATAATCAAATTATATTGGAAAGAGAGGTTCATCGTATTATGAAAAAAGCATTGAGTATACTTCTTGCGATTTCCATGTTGTTCACTTTGATGATTCCCGCTTTCGCGGCGCAGGATACCGAAGACGACATCTTGCCCGTGATTTCCGTGCGCGGTTTCGGTTCCACACTTTACGTAGAAAACGAAGACGGCAC
>JAEEGL012560903.1_pt1 | contig 10415 bp, 3 predicted proteins | sample 9134231 | NCBI WGS metagenome assembly JAEEGL01 (sample SAMN16246548, study PRJNA631951) | gut metagenome | biome: gut microbiome; feature: rumen; material: fiber-attached | host: Bos | place: Iran: Karaj | collected 2018-10
CCTGTGCCGACAACGTATTCGATATATGGCAGAAGACTATGTCAGACCGTTCGGCGCAGCTTGTATTCTGCGATCTTTCCACTCCGAAGGGAGACGGACACTTCAACGTATATGACGACCTCAAGGCGAAGCTCGTTGCAAAGGGTATTCCTCCCGAGGAGATAGCTTTCATTCACTCTGCAAACACGGAAGCGCAGAAGAAGGAGATGTTCGGAAAGGTACGCACCGGACAGATAAGGGTGCTTATCGGATCGACTCAGAAGATGGGTGCGGGAACTAACGTACAGAAGAAGCTAATAGCTTTGCACCATTTGGATTGCCCGTGGAGGCCCGCTGATCTCCAACAGCGCGAAGGTCGTATCATTCGTCAGGGCAACGACAATCCGGAGGTAGATATCTTCACCTACGTTACGGAAAACACCTTTGACAGTTATCTGTATCAGTTAGTTGAGTCAAAGCAAAAGTTCATCGGTCAGATAATGACTTCAAAATCGCCTGTGCGTTCAGCGGAAGACGTTGACGAGCAGGCGTTATCTTATGCGGAGATAAAGGCGCTTTGCACCGGAAATCCTTACATCAAAGAGAAGATGGATCTTGATATCGACGTATCCCGCCTAAAACTCTTGAAGGCAAACCACTTAAGTCAGAAGTATGCTCTTGAGGACAAGATACTCAAGGAGATACCTCAGAAGATCGCTTCTCTCGAACAGAGGATAGAAGGGTACAAGGAAGATATATCTCACGCTGAAGAGTGTACTCATCCGAACGAAGACGGGTTCTCTCCTATGGTGATACAGGGAGAAGAATTCACCGACAAGAAAGCGGCGGGCTCGGAGATCCTTGCGGTATGCAAGTCGATGAAGAGTCCCGATCCCATTCCTCTCGGAACGTACAGAGGTTTTGAGATTGAGCTTTACTTCGACACTATGGCGAGAGAGTATATGATAACTCTCAAAAACTCTTTGAGACACACAACTGCTCTCGGTACCGACATTTTCGGTAATATCCAGAGGCTTGACAATCTCATTTCTGCTTTTGGGGACAAACTGAAGGCTTGCGAAGCGCAGCTTGAAAACGAGAAGGTTCAACTCGAGGTTGCGAAGCAGGATGCGGAGAAGCCGTTTGCGCACGATGAAGAGTTAAAAACGAAGTCTGAGAGACTGGCAGAACTCAATGCGATGCTTGACCTGAACAAGCGGGATAATGAGATCGTGGATGATGAGAAGGATACTGACGACGGTCCGGAAAAGGAGAAGGATGGGAGAGAGGTAAGATGAAAAAGCGGCACGGGAAAACCGTGCCGCGATACTTGATACAAAATCATTCTTTTTTATCATCTGGGTTTGAAGATAGAATTTCTTGAATATCTTTCTTCTCAAATGTGCAATATTCTTTATCACATAAGAATTTAATTGTGACTATTAAAGCGGAAATAGAAAGTATTATAACAAATAGAGATATTATTGGAATAATTAAGTCTTTATAACTAACGGTTTTAATATCCTTAATGTTGACTAAAGGCAATACAATTCCGATAATACTTAGTGCTATTGCAATAGCTGAACCAAGAATGGAAAACACTTTATGTTTTGAGAGCCTTTTCTTAAATCTTTCTCGAGATATAAAAGTCTTACATATCTCTTCATATTTAGTAGTGCCGTCGAATTCTTTATATTTTTTCTTTTCTGAAAGCTTATTACAAAATGGTATGAAAACCTTAGTGAATCTAGCTTTTAGCGCATTGACGTCACCACTATTTGAAGCGATTAAACTGTCATTTAATTTGTCGTAAACTTCCCGAGTTGGGTCAGACAGCATTTTTATTGATCGTTCTTTAAAGAATGAAACCGGACTTCCGTCATCATATCCTTTTTCGTTGATATATGTTGCACTGTTCTGGTAATCAAGAATCGGCAAATTAGATAACGGAACTAAGATTAGCTGAGCCATTGACTGACCGCCGCGGATTACTATCGTATGGTTACTGTCGTTGGTTATTTGCAATGGAAAATACCCTTTGTAATTTGGATTGCAAAAATCGCCGGATGTAATACTCAATGATAGACGTGCATATGTGCTTTTAATCTCTATTTTTCCCGCACAATCACAAGGAATTTTAATTAAACTTTTGGTCCTTGTCAATACTGACTTCCCAGGCTTCAGTTTAATCGAAAAGGGATTTCCTTTTTGTTTGACACTTTTCCAGTAATCTTCAGCGTCAAACATATTATTAATGCTATTTACATCAAGTTTTTTTCTTTTACTTACGATAAAAAAGTTTTCTGAAATCTTTAGATCGATTGAACAAGAGCCAAGGTTTTTTATTATATCTTTTTCCTCATAATCATCTATACTTAGTTTATATGGCTCATCATATATTTCGCTTTTAGATAATACGGCTTTTCCGTCAACCATTGATAAGTAATATCCCATACGCTCGGCAATTTGTGTATCGGACAAATAGCCGGAACACCTATGAAAAGAAATCGGAGATACTTCCACAATGCCATCCTCCGTATTAATTGAAGAGATTTTATATAAAGATTCAGTTTCAGAGTGTTTAATATATATTGGGTTGTCTTTGCTGATTAATTCAACTAGTTTATTAATGTATTTTTCTTCTGAATAGTTTCTGGTGTTACTTGAGTTTCTATTGAATCTTTGAACCTTTTGACCATCTAATAATACTTCTTCAAAAAACATTTCATAAGGACGTATCCAAAAGTCTTTATCATCATACGATTGTTGATACAGAATATACTTTTGTCCGCCTTCATCATAAGCTACACAATAAACTAAATATGGTTTATCCTTAAAGTGCTTATACTTTCCGCTTACAAGTTCATCGGATGGCATCAAATACTCCTCCTTTCTCATAATTCATCTATAATTATATCACTTTTGGAGCCGAAGTTCAATAACAATATGATTATTATATGCAATTCTTCTGTATTTCACACCCGCTGGAAAAACCATCGGGTTATTTCATATAAAGAGAATAAAAATGCGATTTATGCAAATAAGATGATCGTTTATTACGCGTAAATTGTTCTAATGACTAGTATTGCGTTAAACTATAATTCTAAATTAATGGAGGAAAAACAAATGAAAAAGAATCTTAAACTCTTTGCTTTAATTATGTCAATCATATAGTGTTTTGAAATAAAGAATGAGCAAGTATGAATAATAAAAATGTTAAGTATGTTTCAATGCTCTATGCGAATAGATAATACTGATATGTGTCGATTGAGTATTAAAACAAGTCGAATATGCTTCGGGTGTTGAAACGTATATAAGGTTTTGTTATATTGTAATTAAACGAATGATTTATATGGGAAGAAGTAAATAATGGGAAAACTAATTATGAAAGTATATCACGGGACGGACGAAGAGGCAGCCAGAAGCATTTTAGAACATGGTTTTAAGTGCAAGTCAAATCCGGAACATTGGCTTGGCGATGGAATATATTTTTATGCCGACAAATCTCTGGCAGAATGGTGGACAACAATGCCAACTAGGAAATTTGGATCAGAGATAAAAAAAGCAGCAATCATTGAATGCACAATATGTATTGATGAAAGCCGTGTGCTGAACTTGTGTACAATAGACGGATACAAAAAATACATAATAATGTTTAATGAGTTTTACAAGGAGCAGTTTTATAAACATCGTGCAATTACTGAAATCAATTTCAATAAAATGCGAGCCATCTTTTTCAATTACTTGAAAATTCTTGATGAAATAGATTTAATAGTTGCGCCATTCTTGATTCCAGATCAACCATATATGCCAAGCGAAACAAGTCCGTACTCTCCTCAAATGCATATTAAGTACACAGAAGTTCAGATTTGTTTAAAAGAGGATAAGCAACAATATATAATTAATAAGAGAATACTAGAGGGTGATGAAAATGAATGACAAAAATAAAAGAGAGATGGCGTTTTTAAAAGCATGTGAAATGGTTGGTGTAAAAGTTCGAAAAGCTACAAAAGCAGAAATGTCTCGAGGTATAGTGCTTACAGATGGTAAAGAAAGATACATTGTTAATGAAGAAAAAGTGATTCGTCCATTAATGGACGAAAAAAGATTGTCAGCGAGAAAGGATTTTGCAAAAGAGAAAATAAAAAAAGCCGAAAGACGTTCAACTCGTTCAAGAATAATGCCCGGAATGGTATATAGCAGCGAAATAACATGTAATGGATTTGCCCCAAAAAGCGATTACCCGCTAACAAGAAAGCGTTTAAGAAGAAAAAAGAGAAGAAAAAGAAATAAAGCATGAATGAAAAATAGTAAACTCATAATAATTCAAGCACAACAAACACAAACAACAGGAGGTAATAAGAATCATGAAGAAAGCGATAAAATTGATATCGACATTTCTGGCAATACTTTTTTGTGTCCAGGTGATACCTGCATTGTCTTACAGGATATTTGCAGCAGATCTTGGGATAATCAAGCCGAATTTAGGCGGTGAAGTAGAAGAAACCGCAATTGCGACGATACTCTATGAAGACACAGAAAAAAGAAACGAAAACGAAAAGCATTTTGTTATGAGCGACGGAACTGTTACCGCCGTGATATATTCGGAACCGGTTCATTATCTTTCCGATGAAGGAGAATGGAAAGATATAGATAATACGCTCAAATATGAGGAAGCGGACAAGTCTTCGTCAAAAGATTTTGACGGATATGTTACTTCAAACTTCGACTTTAAGGTAAAACTTGCAGAAGATCTTTCTGATGGGACACTCTTCACAATTGGATCTGATGACGATCTTATGGCTTGGAGTCTCGCTGATGAGGTCTCAAGCGATGCACCTGTAGTATCAATTAAAGATCCATGCGATGAAGAAAAAGCAGATGATGAAATTAAAGCAGTTTCAGATACCATTTCTTCAAAAGCGGATTATAAGGACGCGCTTAATGGGGCGGATCTTTCCTACAAAGTCATTTCGAAATCCATAAAAGAAGATATAGTTGTCAATGAAAAGTCAGAGGAATATGAGTATTCTTTCATAATGAGATCCGATGAACTTGTCCCTAAAACGAATGATGACGGAAGTATAAGCATTTATTGCGGTGAAGAAGAAAAATATATAATTCCCGCACCTTTTATGTATGATGCGGGAGAAAGATATTCCGATTCGGCAAGATATGAGTTAAATAAGATTGAAGAAGGGGAGTACTCTTTAAAAATCATTGCAGATGACGAGTGGATCAATGATTCGGAAACAGTTTTTCCTGTTACGATTGACCCGACAATACACGTTTCCACCGGCTATTATGGATTGCATGACGCATATGTGTCTTCGGCTAATCCGACTACAAATTATGGGAATTCACCGACCGTTAATGTCGGCAAATCAAACAGCAGTACATACAGACTGTACATGGAAGTAACTCAACTTCCGGAATTGAAATCTACAGATGTAGTTGTTTCAGCTAAGCTTCGTTATGAATTTATTGGAGGAACGGTAACTGAACCATATTATGCATACAATGTGGCTGATAGCGGGTGGTCTTGTAATTCAGTTACTTGGAATCACCAACCTCAGGCGGAAAATAATCCAGCCGAATATGTAACTACGAAAACAAATAACGGTCTTGAATTTGATTTGACACGTCTTGCAAACGAATGGTATACCGACGGTAAAACAAATCACGGTATAATGATAAAAAGCGATGAGTCGCAAACATATTATGTTCAGCTTCTTTCTGCTCGTCTTGGAACGGGTTATTCATATTTCGCTGTAACTTACAGAACTGACAAGTGTATAGATAGTCAACTTTCGTATACAACAATCGACGCAGGCGAATCTGGTACAGTATATGTAAATAATCAAAGCGGTTTGATAATACTTACGAGAGATGATATTTCTTCAGACGGACGAACTATGCCATTCAGCATTTCCCATATGTACTGGGGAATATTGAATCGTACTTCCTATGTTGAAGACATGAGAGTTGGACTTGGATGGAGACTGAATATACAAGAAACTGTTGAACCAATATCAAACATTGGATATGTTTACATTGATAATAATGGCGCCAATCACTACTTTTTTGAAAAGAATAATACATATACCGATGAAGATGGATTAGGTATGACGCTCACAGTAGAAGCTAATGGTTTCGCTATCACATTCTCAGATGGATCTGAAAAGTCATTCGAGACTATGGGAGCTGTGGCATATCTTGTTACGGAAACAAATTCAGATGGAAAGACAATAACATATACATACGACACCAACTATTCTGGAAGGATTATTTCCATTACTGATCCTGACGGGCAGACAGCAGCATTTCAGTATTCCGGAAACAATCTGTCGTCTATCACATATAACGGCAGAACTATTTCATATGCATATGATTCCTTAGGAAAACTTTCGAACATCTCAGATACGCTTGCCGGTGGTGTTGTGGCGACATATACATATGATTCGAGTAATCCGCGTGGTGAATTAGCTTCTACAGTAGACAGAACCGGGATGACGGTTTCCATCAACTATGGCGATGGCACAAGAAGCCTTCCGTACAATACGAATTCCGTCAAATGGAATTATTCTGAGAACGGAACAGAGAGCGGAGCAGAGTTCTCATATAACAAAGGCAATTCCACAACAGTTCTGTACTATGGGCTTGACGCTATTAAAAACACTTCAGACGACATAAATACAACATATGTTTTTGATCACTATGGAAGAGCTATCAATGTGTATAATGAGGACATAAACAGAACAACTCTTGGAACGAATATAACCGGTTATAGCAGTAATACTTCACTTAATGGAAATAACAATATATCAAAAATAGCATCTACTGGCGCCCAAAATGAAAATCTAGTTGATGGAACTTTTTCGGCTTCTGATAATACTGTCAGTCTCAACCAATCTACTGATGAATTCTATCTTGGAAACAGTTCGACTGGGCTTGAAATCACGTCAGCCTTAAATAAAGCCGGAATGGAACAATCAGTTGCCCTTGCGACGGGGACATATACCCTTTCTGCATATGTTAAATCTACAGACGGTGTTACTAACGAAATCGGTATATGGGCTGATGATGAAAGCGGTAGTGAATTATCTTCCGAGTTCAATATATCAGAAACAAACGCAGATATGGACAACGGTTGGGAAAGAATATGTGTAACATTTTCTCTTTCCTCTGCTGAAAATGTCACTCTTGGAATCGGTGTAAATGGCGGCAGCGGAACTGTATTTGTGGATGGAATTAAACTCGAAAAAACGAACGGTTTTGCGCCGTCAGAATACAATATGCTCAAAAACACGAGTTTTGAGAATGGAACGGTTTCATGGAGTGGAGTTGGAGCAGTGTCTTACACAGACAGCAGAAATGGCGAAACATCTCTTTCAATAGTCGGTGACATTGCAAACGAAAAGAAGGAGTCTCAAACTGTAACGCTAGGATATATACCGAAAAACTCCTATGTTGTCTCAGGTTGGGCAAAGGCCTCGTCGATAATGAATGAAGCAGCCGTTTTCGGACTCGAAGCAACAGTTACATACAAGGCGCTGGGCTCAGACGGTATAACATATTCAGGACTAACGAAAACAACACCCATCTCGTTTTCTAAGGAAACGACAGATTGGCAGTATATATCCGGTATTGTTGAAATGCCTCATACATACATTGAGGACTCAACCGGCATTATCTACGATGTAAAAGAGATCACGTCTATCACGATCAGTTCTGTATATTCAAATAATATAAATACGGCCTACTTTGACGATATATCCCTCGTTCAGAGTTCGGCTGTCATGATCGACTATGATGAAAGCGGTAATATTGCTTCCTTTACAGTCGATAACGAGGAATCAGATGAATTTGAATATGAAGAAGGAACAGATAAGCTTCTTTACGTCAAGAAAAAAGACGGAATCATCGTTGAAGAGTATATTTACGATAATGACGATAATCTCGTAGCTGTTAAAGACGGTGAAGGAACTGTCATCAGATCTTATGTGTACGATTCGGACGGTAATATGCTGACGTCTACTGAAGATGGGGAAACAACCACGTATACATATGTAAATGATTTGATTTCAAATGTTACTGCAAACGGAGTCACAACGTCATATATATATGATGCAAATAACAGACAAACCGGAACGTCAAAGACAGCGTCAATAAACGGAACGACCTACACTTTGAATGATTTATCCTCTGTTTTGAATAGTCTCGGACTCACAACTTCCGAGACCGACGGTAGAGGAAAGACAGTATCGTATACATACGATTCGCAGAACCGTACGACGTCTGTAACCGATGCAAACGGTAATGTGACGAGATACACATATACGGCTGCAGGAGATCTTGCAAGTGAATATGTAGACCCAGATAACGACGGAGTCCTTGATTCGGGAGAGAGTTACGTCTCGTACACATATGACAGTCTCGGAAGAATATCTGGCATGGATGCCAACGGTATGGAGTACACCATTACTTGTAACGAAGCGGGACTTCCGTATCAAGTGAAGATTGGAAATGCGGCAATAGCAACGTATGCATACACAGGAGATTATTCCAAGAGAACGAATGTCACTTACGCAAATGGATTGACTGAAAGTTACGTCTATGATATACTCGGTAATGTAAAGGAGTATAACCGTGGAAACAACACCTTATGTACCTATGATTACGATGGTAATGGAAATCTGATTAAAAAGTATGATGTTGGTTCTGGAAAGATAACCGAGTATTTATATAATGCAAGCGGAGAATGCTTGCAGACAAGAATTACTCTTGATTCGACCACTCTTACAACGTATGCAAGTGAAAGAGGGCAGGATGGCGTATCATATACAGACAACGTATACCAGATAGGAAATACAAGTTATACGTACACAACTTCTTACGATGAAGACACAGATGAAACGACTTTTGTACTTCCATCCGGAGCGTGCGTATCAAGCGACGAAGATGTATTCGGTAGGAATTCATTGAAGGCGATAACCGATGCGTCGGATAATACGATACTGTCATATACATACGGGTATGAGAACAGAACCGAGAGCGGAACAAATTACACATCTGAAGCGGTATCTTCGGTAACCGTTTCTGACGGAACAGTATATTCGTACACATACGACGACAACGGTAATATTTTAAGCGTAACCAGGCCTTTTATTCAAGGGAAAGATTACAACGCAAGCAATCTGATTAATGGTAATTATGTTACAACGTACGAATATGACGACTTAGGCGAGCTGGTAAGAGAAAACAACCCGATAGTGGGAAAGACGTGGACTTACAGTTACGACGGGAATGGTAATATACTCACAAAGAAAGAGTACACATACACGACGGGAACACTCCCCGCAACCCCCTCAAGCACAAAGACTTACTCGTATGGGAACAGCGTTTGGAAAGATCAGCTGACGTCTTATAAAGGGACGACTATCACATACGACGCGCAAGGCAACCCACTTAACTGGGGAGACTATACGACAATTACATGGGATGGCAGGCGGCTCGAATCGCTTGACAATGGCGACGAAACAATCTCTTTCGTATATGATGACACCGGAAGGAGAACAAAGACACTGCTCGACGGATATGACTATGTTGAATATATATATGACGACGAAGGAAAACTGATAAAAGCTGACAATATCATATATTTCTATGACGATGACGGTGCTCCCATCGGATTCAAAAGAAGCAACGCATATTACTATTACAGATATAACCTTCAGGGAGATGTAACCGGACTTATAAATTCAAGCGGCAATATTGTTGCAACATATGAATACGACGCTTGGGGAAACGTAGATATCCCGTATTATACAAACGTAGCAGCATATGCGGTAGCGAGCAGAAACGTATACCGCTATCGAGGACAATACGGATACATCTACGACAGGTACACAAATCTCTACTATCTCCAGACGAGATTCTATGATCCAAAAGTCGGGAGTTTTCTCAATGAAGATGAAGCCGATTATCTTTGCGCTTCAGGTACTACTCTCGGCGGCAATCTCTATGCTTATTGTGAGAATAATGCTCTTAATGGTATCGATTCAAACGGTACATATTATAGTTGGAATAGTTATTCAAGTCTTTTTAGCCCATTGTATTATAATTGCTACGCATATGCTTTCGGAATCTACAATAAATGGTTACTTCCTGGAAGACATTTAAGGGATTCATTATATGAATCTATTTTGTTACAGTATTCACCAGAGTATTATACACTAAATGATTTTAAGAAAAGGGTGAAAAATGATTTCGGCAGCAAAGTCAGATTAGTGTCTCAATATGAAAGACTAAAATCAGGTGAATACAGAATTGCTGCAAGAATTTGTACAGTTTATTCGAGAAAATTTAAAAGATATGTTGTCTGCGATTTTCACTTTCTTAAACAAAACCCATATACTAATGGATGGTATTGTAAA
>JAEEGL013215367.1_pt1 | contig 10415 bp, 4 predicted proteins | sample 9134231 | NCBI WGS metagenome assembly JAEEGL01 (sample SAMN16246548, study PRJNA631951) | gut metagenome | biome: gut microbiome; feature: rumen; material: fiber-attached | host: Bos | place: Iran: Karaj | collected 2018-10
ATTGCGTCCCAAGCAATGGAGCAAGAACGTGTTTGTGTTCCTGCCCTTGTTCTTTGACAAGAAGTTCACCGACGTCAACTTGCTTGCGCTCACGGCATTGTGCTTCGTCATCTTCTCGCTGGCGGCGAGCGCAGTCTATTGCCTGAACGACATTCTGGACCGCAAGGCCGATGCCCAGCATCCCGTGAAGTGCAAGCGGCCCATCGCCTCGGGGGCGGTGAGCGTGGGTGCCGGCTGGGCAGCTATGGCGTTGTGTGCCCTGCTTGCCGTGGGCCTCACCCTGTGGCTGATTCCCGACCTGATATGGCTGTTGCTGGGCTACATGGCACTGAACGTCGCCTATAGCCTGTGGCTCAAACACGTGAGCCTGATAGATATGCTGGTGGTGGCTTCCTTCTATGTGATGCGCGTGCTGGCTGGCGCCATTACCGGCGATATCGTGCCATCGCAGTGGATTGTGGTGATGACCTTCCTGCTCGCCCTCTTCCTGGTACTGGGCAAACGGCGCGACGACGTGATGATTCAAGCCGAGACGGGAGCCACCGTGCGCCGCGGCATCGCCAACTACAACCTGCAGTTTGTCAACATGACGCTCACGCTCGTCGCCACGGTGACCATCGTCTCCTACATGATGTACACCATGAGCGATGAAGTCGCTGCACGCTTCGGCAGCAACTATGTGTACTGCACTGCGGTGTTTGTCCTGGCGGGCATCCTGCGCTACCTGCAGCTCACCATCGTGGAGAACCGCAGCGGCAGCCCCACCAAGGTGCTGTTCCGCGACCGCTTCATCCAACTGTGCCTGCTGGGATGGTTCATCACGTTCCTCGTGATCATCTATTTGTAATATAAGATGTTAGACTTTAGACACTAGACGTTAGTCATTAGACACTATATACTACAAGGGGTCCAAAAACTGAAAAAAATGAGACGCGTTGTTGCATTTGACTTTGACGGGACCTATACCCTCAGCGACTCGCTGCCGTTGTTCCTGAAGTGGAGTTTCGGCAAGTGGTGTTACTGGTGGGGGCTGCTGCTGTGCCTGCCGTTGCTGGTGCTGTTCAAGCTACGCCTGCTGCGTGGCGGCCAGGCCAAGGAAAGGCTCATCAGCCACTTTGTCAAAGGGATGCCGCAAGAGGAGTTTCAAGCCCTGGGCAGACAATTCGCTGCCCACTACCAGCCCACGCTGACGCGTCCCGAGGCGGAGCAAGCCATGAATGCTGCCCTCGAGAACGGCGATCAGGTGCTGGTGGTGACAGCGAGTATCATCGACTGGGTCAAGCCGTGGTTCAAGGACCGGGATGTGACCATACTCTCCACCGAGATGGAGGTGGATGCCGACGGCAAGCTGACGGGACGTTTTGCCTGCCCCAACTGCAACGGAGCCGAGAAGTGGCGCCGCATCGTTGAGGCGGTGCCCGACGTGGAGCAGCGCGAACTGGTAGCCTACGGCGACAGCGGTGGCGACCGTGTGATGCTCGCCCATGCCGACAAGGCCTACCTTGGCGATTTCAAGACCACGATGGAGCAGTTACCGAACACCCGCCGCCATCCGGGACGCCTGTTCTGGGCCGTCCTGCTCGTACTGGTGCTGTGCCAGATGCTGGGCGTATTCTTCGGCATGGACATCGCCGACGCGGGATTTTACCTCACCTTCTATGACAACATCTTCACCCACCCCGGGAGTGTCGAGTATAATTTCATGTATTACCTGAACGGTGTCATCGGCGGCACGTTCCAGTCATTGTTCCCGTCGATGGGTATATGCGGGATGCGGTTGCTGGGCGTGGCGTTCAACACGCTGTGTGCCATCATCCTGTATTACGCCCTGCGCCGCCATGTCGATGAGCGGGCCATTGCCTTGGGTTGCGCCCTTGTCGTCGCATCGTTCATCGCCCCACCCTACACCTTCTGCTACGACCTGTGCACCATCGTCTTCTACGTGCTTGCCATCACGCTGCTATGGCGAGGACTGGAGCGGAACAACACCTTGATGGTCGCTGTGGCGGGCGTCCTGGCGGGATTAAACATCCTGGTGCGCATCCCCAATGTGCTTGGCCTCTCAATGGCCTTGTTGCCCATCATCATGTGGCTGTGCGACAAGCGGGGACGCCATGGCTGGAAACGCATGGTCACCTATTGCCTCGTCTTTTTGGCCTGTGCGGCTCTGGCAGTGATTTTGACCATCAGCCTCATGCCCGAACTGCACCGCACCACGTTCTACAGCGTCATGCATGACCTGCGCTCGATTGCCAACGATGACTCGGGAACGGCATCCCATACCACCTCCCAGATGATATTCACCCAACTCAAGTTCTACGGCACACAACTCTGGACTGCCGTCAAGTTGGGGGTTCCCGTACTTCTGTACTGGTGGGCGCACAAGCAGGTGGGTAACAAGGCACTCATGTGGGGGCTCAAGGGCATCGCCGTTGCAGCCTTCGTGTGGTTTGTATATCGGATGCACCCGCTGCAGCCCGTGTGGCTGATGTGCCTGGTGGGCGGCATCATGGTCATGGTGGAGAATTGGCGTGACCGCCGTGGCATCGCCTGGATAGCGCTGCTGGGCATCGGCATGATGCTGGTGATGCCGCTGGGCAGCGACGGCGCCTATAACAACGGAACCATCGTCGCATGGGCTATCGCTCCTGTGGCTATGTCGTGGTGGCTGCACCGCAGCCGCATCGCCTTCCCGCTGGTGCTGATTGCAGTGTGCGCCCTGCGCATGGTAACCGGCGGAGCCTACTTTGACGGCGGCTCCTTGTGGGAAAAGCGCTACACCGTGGACAACCCACGCGCTGCCCACATCTATACGACCCGTGAGCGCGCCGACGTGATCAATACCATGCTGCACGGCATCGAGCCGCACGTCAAACCCGGCACTATGCTCATGGCCTATGGCAGCATCCCGCTGATCAACTACCTCACCCACACGCGCCCCTACATCGGCTGCTCATGGGTAGAGCAACTGAGCGCCTCGATGCTCGAGAAGAAACTGGCCAAAGCGCCCAAAATAGGCTTCCCTCTCATCTTGCAGCAGAAGTTCAGCTCGCTGGGACCGTACTGGAGTGAGCCGATGGAGGACTTCAGGACCAGCTACGGCGACCAGCAGAACACCTACCGCGACAACCGCAAGCTGGAAGTACTCAACCGATTCCTGGAATACGGGAAGTACCACGTCATCTATGAAGACTCCCACTTTGTTCTATATCAACCCGGATGGTAAGTGAGGAGTGAGGAGTTAGAAGTGAGGAGTTAGAAGTTAGGAGTTAGGAGTGAGGAGTTAATAAAGTTAAGCATGAAAGAATGGAAGGGCTCTTGCAATACATCTGGCAACACAAACTGTGGCTGAGCGAGGACATGGTGACCAACGACGGGCGCAAGGTGCGCGTCATCGACCCTGGCCTGCTCAACACCGACGCGGGTCCCGACTTCTTTAATGCCAAGGTGGAGATTGACGGCCACCTGTGGGTGGGCAACGTCGAGATACACGTACGCGCCAGCGACTGGAAACGCCACCACCATGATGAGGACCCCGCCTACGACAGCGTCATCCTGCACGTCGTCGAGAAGGACGATGCTCCCGTCACCCGCATCAACGGCGAACGTATTCCCCAAGTGGTCCTGCAGGTGTCGCCGCGCTTCAACGAGTGCTATGACAGGCTGGTGAATGCCCAGGTGGAACTGCCCTGCGCCGCACGCCTGGGAGAGGTGCCGTCGCTCACGGTCACCGAGTGGATTGAAGCTCTGGCGATGGAACGCCTGCACGGCAAGGTGGACCGCGTGCGGGAACTCTACGACCTCTTCAACGGCAGTTGGGAAGATATCTGCTATGTGTTGCTGGCAAGGACGCTGGGATTCGGCATCAACGGCGATGCCATGGAACGGCTGGCACGCATCACGCCGTTGCGCCTGCTGCACAAGCACAGCGACTCCATCCTCCAGGTCGAGGCACTCCTCTTCGGCCAGTCAGGGCTGCTGAACGGCGCCCACAGCGACGAGCCCTATTACCAGCAACTGATGCGGGAATATGCCTTCCTCGCCAACAAGTTCTCGTTACGCCCCATCGAGGGAACGGCATGGCGCCTGTTCCGCAGCCGTCCCCAGAATTTCCCCTACCGCCGCATCGCCCTGCTGGCCCAGTTCGTTCAGGGCGGATTTAACCTGATGAACAATGTCTTGGAGGCCAAGGATACCGAAGAACTGCGACAGCTGTTTGATATCGAACTGAGCGGCTACTGGACGACACACTACAGTTTCGGCAAACCTTCATCGAGTGCAGGCCGTGCCCTCTCGGGCAGCAGTATCGACATCGTGCTCATCAATACCGTCGCTCCGCTGCTGTATGCCCGTGGTGAACTCACCGACGATTACAGCCTCACCGACCGCGCCATCGCTCTGCTTGAGGACCTGCGCCCCGAGCAAAACAGCATCGTGACGCTGTTCCGCCATGCCGGCATCAAGTGTGACGACGCCCTCACGAGCCAAGCCCTTATCCAGCTGCGCCGCAACTACTGCGAGGCCCGCAAGTGCATCTACTGCCGCCTGGGCCACCGCCTCCTCGCCACCGATGCCCGCATGGTGTAGGTCACACAAGTGCAGCAAAGAGGGCACCACAGCCCGAAAACTGCGGCACCCTCCAAACTATAACAATTACGAAAAAATCAGTTTTTATTCAACAGCTGGGTGATGAGGGCGGTGACGTCTTCGATATTGACGTTGCCGCTGCCATCGACATCGGCGGCTACTGAAGATGCGCCGTCAAGAAGCATCTGAATCAGAGCGGTCACATCACTAATGCTGATGGCGCCGTCGCCATTCACATCACCGGGCATATCACCAGTGTCGATGCCGACGATGTTTTTAAACGAACTCCAATAGGCCGTTGAACTGTACTGTTCCAGCGAACGCGAGGGCACGTTGAGTGTCGCCGACGTATAGACTGTGTTGTTGAAAGAATTCTTGGTGTTGAGAGCCGGCGGCGTGACGGCCAGACAAGTGACGGTTTTGATGACATTACAACCCGTAAAGGCACGCGCCCCAACAGATGTCATGGCCTTTCCCATCGTTACGCTCGTCAATGGCGTACAGCCATAGAAGGCAAAATCGGAGATAAACTCGACATCGTCATCGATAACAAGTTCCTTGACTTGCTTACCGTTCAGCGACAGGCTGTGGGTAATGTTTAGCGGATTGGAATTCGCATCGGTGAACGTAGCCGTACACCAGGACTTGACGTCGGTGATGTTCACGCTGGTGAGGCCAGTGCCGTAGAAGCAGAAAGAGTCAAAGGAAAGGTCTCCGGTTCCGAAATTGACAGTATTCAGCCCACTGCAGTAGCCGAAAGCGGCATAACCAATGACCTTGGTGCCATTGCCAAAAGTCACCGTTCTCAAACTGCTACAGTTATAGAAAGCCCATATGCCAATCGTCGTCTCTCCGTCGCCAAAGTTGAGCAACCCTAAGGATTGGCATCCCATGAACGCATATTCGCCGATATTGAGGTCTCCGTTCACAAAGGTGGCCTTGGCAAGTTTGCTGCAATAGGCGAATGCAAAGTTGCCGATAGCGAGTGACGGGCTGCTTGTAGTGATGCCCAATAGGTTATGGCAACTCTCAAAAGCCGACATTTTGATTTCCTTAACCGAGGAAGGCAGCGTCATGTTGGTCAGGGCGGTACACCCAGCAAAGGCATTCGGGCCGATGGAGGTCACCGAGTTGCCCATCGTCACGCCCGTCAAGGCGGTGGCATTCAGGAAAGCGCTGTTACCGATGGTCTCCACCGCATTGCCCAGTGTAACATGGGTGAGTTCGTCGCAGTTGCGGAATGCGCTATTGCCGATTGACGTAACAGTCAGCGTCCTGCCGTCAACGGTGATTTGATCAGGTATCGTCACATCGCCCCTGTAGGAATTGAAGCGTGAGTCCTTGTTCACCACGGCAGCCTCATCTCCGTCAATGCGATAATAGATGCCATCGATGGCGACATCAAAGGCCTGGATGGGCTCGCCGCTTTCGTTGGGAGAAATCTGATAGGCCATCATCTGGTCCAGGGTGAAACTGTAATTGCCCACGATAAACGCATCGAGTTCAAAGTATCCGTCACCACTGCCGCTCCAGCCCCAATTGATGTGGTACTTGCCATCATCACAGCCGTCAACGACAAACACATGGCCGCTGGTGGGTGACACCTTGGCGTGATAGAGGATGGGACGACCTGCCTCCATTTCTTCCATCATCATCGCATTCCAGTCATCATAACTGTACTGGTCCCTCTCGGCAGACGTCGCATGATAGCCCAAGGTCATCATGGCGGCCAACATATATTCCATATCACGGGCATCACTGGCGTTGGCTGAATAGTCCATGTAACATGCCTGACCGCAATAGCGCATCAGCCAAGCGACAGCATCGGCCTGATCGGCGGTATAGTTCACATTCTTATAACTGTCCAGCATGTTATCCCAATCCAAGGGGATTGACGGCAACGCAGGCATGTTCAGTTGCGAAGTGCGGGTGACATAAGCGGGCAGTTCGGGTGCAACAGCAGGGAATTTCCAGCGATACATCACTTGAGCCATGGCTGTTGCACCGCAACCGGTGGCGCACCTCGTTCCTTGATCATTGGGGCAACGGTTGTTGTAGGGCGTACCCTGGTCCCATTGACAAGTCACCATGGGCGCTACCGTCAGCCCTTTGCCCGAAGAGCGCAGATTGGTATCAGCCGAAACCTCGGGGTGGGCCTGCAGGTATTCCATCTGCGCGGCATAGCGATCGAGCATCCACTGCATCGCTTCGGGAATACGGTTCATGTCCAGCCCGGTGTCGCCATATGCCAAAACCTCCTGAGCGCGGTCATCACCAGCCACGATGACAAAAGCGCTGCCATCATCGGTGGTGTACACATAGTAGTCGGCGACATCGGCGTTGACAGCAGACATCCTCGTACCGACAAGATGCAATGTGACAGAGGCGGCACCACGCATTTTCACATCCACCTTGTCCTGCAGGAAGCGGGTTGCAGTAGCCAGAGCGGTGGTCTCGTCAATACTTGCAGCACTCGCCGTGATGCCCACGAGGAGCAACAAAGCGGTAGCCAGCCATTTCTTAACAGTGCGATGTGAATGTGTCCTATTCACACACTTAAATCTGAATTGATGAATACAATGCTCCATTGTGATTTAGAGTTTTTAAATAATTGGTAAACAGTTTATTATCAATATATTCCACATGATAGAGATTGATTACTCGACATTCAACAGCATGTCGATGAGGGCGGTCACATCGACAATCGTCACCTGGCCGTCGCCGTTCACGTCGCAGTAGGCGGGTTGTTCGCCATCAGCCATCAATTGGCCGATCAATCCCGACACGTCGTTGATGCCCAACTTGCCGTCACCGTTGATGTCACCGATGGCCATAATATTCTTGAAGTTATGCCACTCCGAAGCCACTTTATAACGAGCCACCGCCTCAAAGGGCACACGTAGTGTCCCATTTTGATAGGTGCTCGGATCAAAAGCACCTCTGGCGAATGGACCTATAACGGGTGGTGTAAGGGCAAAACAAGTAACGTCCTTCAAATTGTAGCATCCATAGAAACAAAAAGTTCCCAGGTTATCAATGCCTTCTTTTTGCAGCGTACTCGGCAATATGACAGAAGTCAAGCTTGTACAGTCCTTAAACGCTTCCATGCCAATTTGTACCACACCCTCAGGGACTATAATGCTTTTTAATGAATGACAATTATAAAAGGCTGCATTATAGATGGAGTATAACGAACTTGGGAGTTCCATATTAACAATCTGGTCACAATCCATAAATGCGACACCGTCTATAATCCTAACACCATTGGGAACAGTAGAATTATTGCAGCCTACGATTAAAGATCCTGTCTGGGTTTCAATGATGGCGTTGCAATTATCACGAGAGTCATAAATCGTATTCGCGGGATCCACGGTTATGCTTGTAACATTGGTATGAGACACTAGACCATATCCAATCCTCATAACATTGGCGGGAATATGCAGGCTTGTCAGTCCGGAACAGCCATTAAACACACCACCGCCTAGAATCTCAAGCGATTCAGGGAGGGAGATTTCATTCAAGCCCGTGCAACCCATAAAAGCATGACCGTCAATTTCGGTCACAGTATTGGGTATCATAATGCTTGTCAGTCCAGGGCAACCTTCAAAAGCGGAAGTGCCTATGTATTCGAGAGAATCAGGAAGGTTCACTTCGGTCAACCATGTGAAGTCCCTGAATGCATCTTTGCCAAGCCGTTTAACCGTGTTTGGTATCACAGTATTGATACATGCTGCTATCAACTCATTCCTTTCTTTTCCTATAATGGCATTGCAATGCTCACGAGAATCATAATACCTGTTGTTTTCATCAACTACAATACTTGTCAACCCATGACAACCTGAATTGACCGATGGCTCAATCATTTCAACCGATGCTGGAATAAAAAGTTCGCTCAATGAGCTGCAATTCATGAATGCACCAATACCAATAAAAGTAACCGAATTTGGAATCTCGACATTAGTTAATGCATCACATCCTTGAAAGGAATACCTGCCAATCTGAGTTATTGTATTCGGCAAGTCTATATTGGTCAGTCCTTTGCAAGCATAGAACGCGTCTCCTGCAATGACCGTGACATGATAAGTCACTTCGTTGTAAGAGACTTCAGCAGGAATAATCACATGGCCACTGTATGTATTGCTGCTACTGGAGTAAGAAGAGCCCTTGTAGGTCACACTCACCGAAACTCCATCCTCATTAATCATGTAGTAGATGCCGTCCACCTCAAAGTCGTGGGCGACAAGGGATATGCTGCTCAGAGCAACCAGTAGCAACGATAAAATAATATTCTTTTTCATAGTCGTAACTGTTATCTGTTAATAATTTATTTCCATGCGAAATTACATGACCAGAGGCTGAGGTTGCAACTGTTCTCGATGAAAAATCTCAAGATGTCAAAAAATCATACACTAAAGTGTCTAATTATTTTACACTTTGGCCACTAAGTAACGAAAAAAGCTTGCGGGCTGGTAATGATTATCAGCCCGCAAGCAGCGTCAGTTGTTATCAAATATCTTTCTTGCCTATATGGAATCCGGACTTGCCGAGGGTTCCTCGAGTTTCTCGTCGGGGTTGAAGTCGTCGGTCAAGGGGATGGCGAGGCTGTCCTCGTCGAACAGCAACGTCGAATCAAGCTCCTCGACCGGAGCAATCGATGAGCAGCCCGAGTAGAGTGCCGCATCGATGGGCTCCTTGCAGGGCTGGAATCGCTGGTGATACTTCTGGAACTGCGGATCACTCAGCACGAGTTGCAGGAAGCGGCCGCAGATGGGCAATGCCGTCTTGCTGCCCTGTCCCAGTGCACCCCAGCGGAAGTGGATCTGACGGTACTCGCCGCCCACCCATGAGCCGCACACCAGACCGGGTGACACGGCGACAAACCAGGCGTCGGCATGGCGGTTACTGGTACCCGTCTTGCCACCCAGGTCCACGTCATAGAGGGGACGGGTGACATAGCCGTTGAGGGCCATCGCGGTACCTCCGGCATCAGTCCGACAGGCCATGAGCATCTGCTGCATGAGCCAAGCCGAGCGATAGGACATCGCCTGCTTCTGGTGGTCGGGGGCATGGTAAATCTCCTTACCGTCACGATCGACAATGCGCGTGACGATGACCGGGTCATGCATCATACCGTCGTTGACAACGGTACAGTAGGCATTGACCAGCTCCAGCAGGTCCACGTCGCTGGCACCCAGCGAGAGGGCTGGCTTGGGATCCATCGGGGATTTGATACCCATGGCACGGGCGAGTTGGGCGATTTCGCTGAAGCCCACCTCTTGGCCCACACGCACGGTAACGCTATTGATACTCTGGGCAAAGGCGCCACGCAAGGTCATATCAGAGCCGCTGAAGGTGCCGTTGGCATTGGTCGGCCTCCAGTGCTCCATCTCTTGCTTGTCCTCGTTATAGACCAGCGTGTCAATATACTCATCGGGACGGCGGTCACAAGGTGTCAAGCCGCGCTCCATCGCCATGGCATAGACAAAGAGTTTGAACGTCGAGCCCGGTTGATGCTTGGCACGCACCTTGTCATACTTCCACGTGTCGAAGTCCACATCACCGACCCATGCCTTGACATGACCGTTGCTCGGCTCCATGGCAATGAAGCCGCAGTGCATGAAGTGCAACATGTAGCGCACCGAGTCCATCGAACTCATTTCCATGTAGAGCGAGTCGTTCACATAGTCAAACAAGTGCACCATGTGGGGCTGGTTCATGTAGTAGTTGACCGAATCCAGGTCGTTAGGATAACGCGCCAGCAACTCATGATAGATGGGCGTGTTGCGTGCCTTGTCCTCGACAAAGTTGGCAATAGGCTGGTTATTGTC
>JAEEGL013959817.1_pt1 | contig 10415 bp, 9 predicted proteins | sample 9134231 | NCBI WGS metagenome assembly JAEEGL01 (sample SAMN16246548, study PRJNA631951) | gut metagenome | biome: gut microbiome; feature: rumen; material: fiber-attached | host: Bos | place: Iran: Karaj | collected 2018-10
CACCGCAAGGAAAAATAACGTCGAGCTCATTTTCGTGCAGCATGATGCAGGTCCCGACAGCGGCATGACTGCCGGAGACGAAGGTTTCGAAGTCATCGATAGGATCGCACCTGAAAAAGGCGAAAAGGTCTTCGTCAAGACGATCAACAGCTGTTTTGGTAACAAAGAATTCAAGCGGTATCTTAAACGGCAGGAAGACAAGCGTTTGATGATCATTGGTCTGCAGACGAATTACTGCATCGATGCCACTGTGAAATCCGCTTTTGAAAGAGGCTACGAGGTGATCATTCCAGAAGGTACCAACTCCACCTTCGATAATGATTATATGTCCGGCGAAACTACCGTCCGATACTATAACGAGGACGTCTGGGAGGAACTGGTCGATGCCGTGACCTTCGAAGAAGCCATAGAAATGTTAGGAAAGTGAGCGCTATTATGATCATCGCATTAGTCGGTGCCGGCGGGTACGGCGGCGCCTATATCCATTTCTTCCAGGAAGGCCTGCTGCCTGGTCTTACGCTCGATGCTGTCGTTGAGCCTTATATCGAAAAAGCGCCTGCCGCGGAGTGGATCCGTGCGCAGCAGATCCCCGTATTTCAGACGTTGGAAGAACTGTATGATGTCATGACACCGGATCTTACGATCCTTTCCACTCCGATCCCGCTCCATGTGCCGCAGGCGGTCTTTTGCATGGAACATGGATCTCACGTGCTTTGTGAGAAACCTTTGACACCTTCCTTTGATGACGCGATGCTCCTGAAGCTAGTTTCAGAAAGGACAGGTAAAAAGCTCGGCGTTGGCTTCCAATGGTCCTTTTCCGACACCATGCTCTCCTTGAAAAAAGATATCGCATCTGGTGTTCTGGGCCGTCCTCTGTTTTTCAAAACACACATTTCCTGGGTCCGTCCCGAATCCTATTATGCGGACAGCAATTGGAAAGGCCGCATCCGCAATGCTGCCGGAGATCTGGTCTGTGACAGTATCCTGACTAACGCGACGGCTCATTATCTGCACAACATCTTCTTCCTGAACGGTGCCTCGATGGAGTCTGCCTCCATGCCCACGGAACTGCGTGGTTTTCTGGGCCGGGTCTACCCCATCGAAACCTTCGATACTTGTTTCGTGGAAGGCCTCTTGCCCAACGGCTGCCGTTTCCTGCATATCGCCTCCCATGGTGCGGAGATCAATTCCGAACCCAAACTCGAATATACTTTTGAAAATGCGACCGTTTATTTCGACTCTAATACGGATCCGACGCTCTATGCTGTTTTCAAGGACGGCCATCGCAAAGAGTACGGTCAACCTTTATCTGAACGCGAAGTTTCACAGAAGGTCAGCCGCATGGTGGAAGCCATCACGAATGATACTCTTCCCTGCTGCGGCGTCGACACGATCCTGCCTCACCTTACGACCTGTGCGAAGCTGTTAGAGCAAGTGCCCATCCACACCTACCCTGTAGAGGATCAGTGCCTGCAGCTGCGCGGCGGATCATGGTTCACCTATGCCCGCGGACTTTATGAGCAGATGGATCAGTATTATCAAGATGGCACGATCCCTGAAAATGCCGTGACTGTACAATTATAAAACAACAGAGGACCGTCGCATGCTTTCCGCATGCTTCGGTCCTTCTAAAATTGCAGATTCGCGAATTTAGTATACGCGCCGAGATAGGCCAGTTTGACGGTTCCCACGGAACCGTTTCTTTGTTTGGCGATGATGACCTCAGCGATGTTCTTGTCTTCCGTGTCCGGATGATAGTATTCATCACGGTACAGGAAGATGACCAGGTCAGCATCCTGCTCGATCGCACCGGATTCACGCAGGTCGGACAACATCGGACGGTGGTCCGAACGGGCTTCCAACGCACGGGACAGCTGCGACAGCGCGATGACCGGGCACTCCATTTCACGGGCCAGCGCCTTCAGATTACGTGAGATCTCGGAGACCTCCATCTGTCGACCTTCACTGGCACGTGCACCACCGCTGATCAACTGCAGATAATCGATCATGATCAAGTCAAGACCATGCTCCAGTTTCAGCTTGCGGCATTTGGAACGGATCTCTGCGACCGTGATACCGGGTGTATCATCGATGTAGATCGGCGCCTCCGACAGCGGTGCCAACGCCTCCGCAAGATTCTGCCAGTCCCTGTCCTCCATACCGCCGGAACGGAACTTCTCCATCTCAACGCCGGATTCGCAGGACAGCATACGATTGACGACCTGTACCCGTGACATTTCCAGTGAGAACACGGCACAGGTCTTCTTTTTGCGCACCGCTGCATATTGTACCACATTCAGGCCAAAGGCGGTCTTACCCATGGACGGACGGGCACCCACCAGGATCAAGTCGGAATCATGGAAACCAGCAGTTTTACGGTCCAGATCCAAAAATCCGGAAGGCACGCCGATGACTTCCCCATTGTTTTTGGATACCTGCTCGATCTGGTCGAAGCTCTGTACCAGGATGTCTCGGATGTGCACGAAGTCCTGCGTATCCCGATTCTGGAGGATACCAAAGACCCTCTTCTCTACGTTTTCAGACAGATCCTCGATCGAAGGATCCATTCCGTAAGCCGATCCCAGGATCTCATTGCCCAGAGATATATATTTGCGGTACAAAGCGCGTTCGCGCACGATGCGGATATAGTTCTTGATGTGATAGGAGCTGGGAACGGCTGCCGCGATCTCGGTCAGATAGCGCATATCGCCGGCCGCTTCCAGTTTACCGGATGCCTGCAGACGATCTTTGACGGTGACCAGGTCGATGTCCCGGCCTTCCCGGTTCAGATCGACCATCGCCCGGAAGATCTCACTGTGCCGGACGTTGTAGAAATCCTCCGGCGTCAGGCTCTCCACCGCTGCGTTGACCGCATCATGGTCCATCATCATGGAGCCCAGGACGGATTGCTCCGCTTCCTCGCTGTGCGGCGGGACCCGAGGTACTCTTGCTTCTTCTGCCATCGTCTTACTCCTGAGGCAGGATCTGGACTGTCATGTTGCCGGAGGCTTCCGCCTGCAGCTTGATCTCGACACTATAGTTGCCGACCGCACGGATCGGATCTTTCAGATTGATCTTTTTACGATCTACATCGAGCCCATACTGCTTCTTAAGGGCTTCCGCCAGGTCCTTGGCTGTGACGGAACCGAACAGACGGCCGTCCTTGCCTGCTTTTTCTTTCAAAGTAATGACCTTGGTCTCCAGATCTTTGACAGTAGCGATGGCCTGCTGTTTCTCGATTTCCTTCCGATTGGCTTCGCTGGCCTTCTGCTGCTTCCAGTTGTTCAGAACGTCCTTGGTCGCCTCACGGCCCAACTTCTTAGGAATGATGAAGTTCTTTGCGTATCCATCGCTCACGTCGACGATCTCGCCCGCTTTACCCAGTTTTTTCACATCTTCCAACAGTAATATCTTCATGGTTCATTCTTCCTTTCTGAGCTGTCCTGTTTCTTCCAGATACTCTCGGATCGCGTTCTGGAGCATCTCCATAGCTTCATCCAGTGTATGTTCTCTGACCTGCGCGCCGGCCATCATCATATGACCGCCTCCGCCCAGTTTCTCCAGGATGACCTGCACGTTGATCTCGCCCAGGGAACGGGCGCTGATCCCGATATATTCCGGATTCTCCGTAAGTACGAACGACGCGTTGACGCCGGAGATATTCAAAAGTTCATCTGCCGCCTGCGCTGCCGCAACACCGGAGTTGCCCTGTGTATCGGTCCACGCAGCAATCGCGATACGTCCGTAATACATGGATGCCTGGCTGACGATGTGCGCCTTGATCTTGTACTCGTTCATATCGTTTTTGAAGAGCTTGCGGATCCTGACCGCATCCGCTCCGTTGCGGCGCAGGAACGCGGCTGCCTCGAACGTGCGAACACCGGTCTTGTTGGTGTAATTCTTGGTATCCAGCTGGATGCCGGACAGCATCGCGTCTGCTTCGATGGGTTTCAACGAAATGCGCTCCTCCGTATACTGCAGCAGTTCGGAGACCATTTCACAAGCAGATGACGCAAAGGGCTCGATGTACGAGACCGACGCGTGCTCCACATGCTCTGCGCTGACACGGTGATGATCGATCACTGCTACGTTTTTGGCCTTTTCCAGGAGTTCCGGGCACTCCGTGATCGACGGGCGGTTCACGTCCACGACGATCAGCAACGTACTGTCACTGATGCGCTCCAAAGCCTCCTCGTGGGTGATGATCAGACCTTCATAATCCCGTTCCATACGCGTGCGGTCCAGAAGCGTTTTGATCGCACCGTACTGGTCTCCCAGGACGATATGCGCCGGCTTCTTGGTTTCCGCCGCAAAACGATACATACCTAACGCCGCGCCGAAGCAGTCCAGATCCGGGTTCTTATGACCCATGATCATGATCTCTTCGCATCCGGCCATCAGTTCTCTGATGGCATATGTGATGAGGCGGGCTCTGGCGCGGGAATTCTTCTCCACGCCGATGGAGCTTCCACCAAAGAACGTATACTTTTCTTCATTTTTGACGACTGCCTGATCGCCGCCGCGGCCCATGGCCAGGTCCACAGCAGAACGCGCAAAGTTCTGGGCACGGTCCAAACGATCCGCGTCACCGACACCGATACTCAACGTCAACGGCAGCGTGTTGCCGACTTTGACCTGGCGGATGTCGGTCAGGATCTGGAACCGGCTCTCCTCCAGCATGCCCAGCGAACGCCGCGGGAAGATCACAAAGAAGCGATCTTTTTCCAGTCGTGTCAAAATACCATTCAAAGATTCCGTCATATCGTTGAGCCGGCGGTAGATCATCGCCTCCAGCATAGGCCTGCGGCCTTCCTCCAGCCCTCCGGCGATGGTATCGTAATTATCGACGTAGATCAGACAAACGACCGTCTTGATCTCTTCATTCTCGCGCTGCAGGGCCAATTGCTCAGTCACATCCATCATGCTGACCGCATACATCTGCACACCCAGATCCTGATCCTCCTCCCGGTGGATCATTTGTACCAAAAGATCGTATTGATGGTCCTTGAGATCGATGCGGGTCTGCGCCGGATACACTTCGGAAGCCGGCATCTCCACGGTCTGCCCGATGAGGCTGGCAAACGTTGCAGTCTCAAGGCTGGCAGAATTTTCAAAGATCGTACCAAAGGCTTTATTATACCAGATGACCTTGCCATCGTGGTCGATGACCGCGTAAGGCTGACTCCATTGTTCCAGATATTGGCGCTGCGTCAAACTGACCTGAACAGCATTGGCCTGGATCCGCTCTCTCAGATCCTGACGGAAACGGATCGTCGTGATGATCGTCAAAACCAAAAACGCCAGCACCACAACGGCGCCGATGATCCACAGATGATCGGCTCGTTTGGAAAAGAGCAGATAATCCGATATGGCCAGCAGGAGAAACATTGTATACAAAAGGCCGAAGATCAGATAAATACTCGTGATTTTGTTCTTCTTCATTCCGATCGTTTCTCCTTTCTATTTATTCGGGTTGATCTCGATCCCATCGCGGATGATGCGGCGGACCCGTTTTTCCAGTTTTTCCCTTGGCAGCATCACTTCATGGCCGCAGCCCCGGCACCGGATGCGGAAATCGATCCCGGTACGCAGTACGTCCCATTCTTTGCTGCCGCAGGGGTGCGGTTTTTTTAGCCGGATGATATCCTGAAGTCGAATATCCATAGCCCTTTCGGCCTCCTTTACCGGTAACAGACGACGATATAATGTCCGTTGTTGTCTCCCGAAACTTCCCTGATCTTGAGCGGGATCTCACTGAGCGAGTCAGCGAAATACACGATCAGATCCAGATGCATGGCACCAACGTCCGAAAAATAACTGGTTCCTTTATCCTCCAGATATGCCAGATACTCGTCCAGGCTCAGATGCAGTTTCTGCATGATGGCCGCATGGGTCTCTCCCACATATCGCAGCTGCCACGGCTTGTAGATCTTCGGCGCCCCTTCCGTTCCCCGGAAGACGAAACCATATTCCCAGGCATGCTCCATCAGCCATTGTCCCTGGGCTGTCAGTTGGAAATCCATATCCAGATTCAGCGTTTCGTCGGTACACACATCGACGGTAAGGCCCAGCTGATGCTCATCCGCTCCACCCGGGAAGTACTCATCGACGATGACCATATTGGCCCGCTCTTCCGTATATCCTTCTTCCAGATATTGCTGCCGTTTGCTGTCATAGAGATTCTGCTGTGCTGTGGCCGAGATATACCCATTAGCGACATAAAGCGGCTCTTCCATGTCCTGCGTCATACGCATATAGGCTCTGCCCGCTTCCTCCACGATCTGCACGTTGCTGTTCGGCAGATTCTCCAGTCCCTCCGGTACATAGCTTTGTGGGAGGATATGTTCCGCGTTGATCAGCCAAAGCAGTGAGGTAACTTTCTCGGACCACTCCGTGACCGAGCTTTCTATTTCATTATTCTGCGTCTGCATGTCCTCGGTCGCTCTTTTCCCCACGCGCAGTACGATCAACGTGATGAGCAGCAGCACGAACGCTGTGCCCCCAATGATCGCCGCGATCCGATTCTTTCCACGCAGACGGATCTTTCTTCTTTTAGCCATAAATGATTCTATATAAAGCAGAAAAACCGATCAAAGCATCTCCCGCTTATTCCCTTTACGTAAAATATTCTGATAGTCGATATAATCAAAGATCGAGTCCTCAAACAATGCAGAGAAACTCTTCAATTCTTCCAGCGTCAGTTCCTCGATGGCACGGCCTTGATCCTCACAATAGATCACGATACGGCCGACGATCGAATGCGCATCCCGAAAAGCGCATCCATGCGCCACCAGATAGTCAGCGACCTCCGTCGCGTTCAGGAAGCCCTTTCGTACACTGTTCTCCATGACCTCAGTATTGACGCGCAGCGTCCTGATGACCAGGGTCATGATCTCCAGACAGGCAGATACGGTATCCACCGCATCAAAGAACTGCGGTTTATCCTCCTGCATATCCTTGTTATATGCCAACGGCAGACCTTTCATCGTGGTCAGCAAAGCCGTCAGGTCCCCATAGACGCGGCCTGTCTTACCGCGCACAAGCTCACAGGCGTCCGGATTCTTTTTCTGCGGCATGATGCTGGAACCCGTCGCGTAGGCATCATCGATGGAGACGAAACGGAATTCCTGAGAACTCCACAGGATCAGTTCCTCGGAAAGCCGGCTCAGGTGCATCATGATGATGGACATGTCGGACATCAACTCGATCAAATAATCCCTGTCACTGACGGCATCCAGAAAATTATCCACCGGTTTGTTGAAATGCAGTGCTTCCGTAGTGATGGTACGGTCGATGGCATGGGTGGTCCCGGCCAACGCAGCTGCACCAAGCGGATTTTCATTGAGGATCTGTAATGCTGAAGCAAGGCGCTTCGCATCCCGGCTGAACATACTGACATATGCCTGCATGTAATAGCGGAATGTAACAGCCTGTGCCCGCTGCAGATGAGTATAGCCCGGCATGATACAGGGATACTCTTCTCCTTTGGCGGTCAAAGCATCCGTAAGGCCTTTCAGTTGCGCGATCAGGTTCTCCGCCTGGGCACGCGCGTACATGCGCATATCCACAGCGACCTGGTCGTTGCGGCTGCGTCCGGTATGCAGCTTCTTGCCTAAGGCGCCGAGCCGTTCGGTCAACTGCACTTCCACGAAGGTGTGGATATCCTCGTGGGCACCTTCCAACGGTAAAGAACCATTCTCGATATCCCGCAGGATCCCTTCCAACCCGGCACGGATGGCCGAGGCTTCATCCATGGTCAAAATGCCGCAGGCGCCGAGCATCATCACATGCGCGATGCTGCCCGCGATATCTTCACGATACAATCTATGATCGAAAGGAAAAGAGGTGTTGAAATCCTCCATGACACGATTTTCTTCTTTGCGGAAACGTCCGCCCCAAAGTTTCATATATTTGATACCCTTTCCAGAATTTATAACAAAACCGCCGTATACGGTCCGATAAGCGTTTTAAGAGGCCATGTTTGCATACTTCCTCATTCGAATGATTATACTATATTCTGTCAAATAACGCAATATCGAGAAGAAAAAAGACCGTTTTCCAACGGTCTCATTCATATTTCTTCATCGCTTGGCTGACGTCTTTGCGGAAGCCGTCCATGGTGTAGTCTGTTCCCATGGCCTTCCACAGGTTTTCCGGATCCCCATGGTCCGATGCGATCCCACGCTCGAAGCCTTCATGATGAGAGATCACGACACCATCCTCCAAAGGATCCAGGTCAAATCGGACGCAGAGCATCGCAAACAATTCTACCGCAGACGCATAGGTTCTGGCGACGGCTTCCCCCGCTTCCGCATCGTCGTAACATTCGATCGTATCCCGATCGAGCCAGTTGATATTCGGGGACTCACACATCTCCACGCCGATATAAAAGTCATTGCCGCATCCTTTGGGTCCTTTCCAGCAATGATTGGCCCTTGTCGTCCACGGCAGCGACTGGTACACGACACCCGTATCCGCATCGATGAAGGCATGGATCGAAGCTCTGACATATTCAGGATCGTTCCATCGCTCGATGAACGCCATGGCCGACGGCTGCGGGCAGTTGACACTGTGCAGCATAAGACCTTTGACCCTAAGCGTCCTGTTTTCTTTATACCGTGGATTCTCGGTCATATAAGCCTGGCACAGTTCCTGCTCACCGATCTTCGGCGCCGGCACCGTGACCTTGACGGTCAGCGTTTCAGCAGGCTCTGTTTCAGTGGATGTGACCGTGATCTCCGCCGTTCCGATAAACTCCTTGGCGATCGTGACCTTTCCCATGGGACTGACCCGTACCTGCTGTGTATCAGAACTGTACTTCACCTTGACGCCTCGATCCCTTAACTCCGTACGGAGTCTGAACCATTGCTTATACACCGAATATGGTCTTAGGATCTCCTCCTGATCCTCTGCGTACACAGTTTCCGCGGAGACCCTTGGTGCATACGGTACGCAAAAAACAATGATCAACAAAAACGTTGTTACCGTTTTTCGTATCCTTTGCATCTCGATATATATCCTATCTGTATTTCTCCATTGCTTTCTTAACGGCTTTCCGGAAGCTGTTCATCGTATATTTCATGCCCAGCATCTTCCATATATTTTCCGGGTCCCCATGATTGGATGCGATACCCATCTGGTTCCCTTCGTTATGAGAAATGACAACGCCCTTCTCCATCGGATCCAGATCGAACTGCACACAGAGCATGGCAAACAGATCCACCGCTGACTTATACGTCCTTTTTGCGGCAGCTCTCGCCTTTTTCTTGTTTGAGCACTGGATCTTATTCCAGCGGACCCATTCGATATATGACGACTCACACATCTCCACGCCGATATACATTTCATTGCCGCATCCCTTCGGCCCTTTCCAGCAATGATTGGCTTGGATCGTCCACGGCAGCGTCTGATATACTTCCCCGGTATTCGCATCGATGAACGCATGGATCGATGCACTGGTATAACCCGGATCATTCCAGCTTCTGATGAAAACGAGTGCCGAAGGTTGTGGACAGTTGACACTGTGCAGCATCAATCCCTTGACCTTCAGCGGGATCTTAGCCTTGTATTTTGGGCTCTTGGTCATGTACTTCTGGATCATGGGCTTTCCGCCCAGGACAGGCGCTTGGACCGTGATCTTGATCGTTTTGGACGTAGCGGCAGCATTACGTGTTTCCTCACAAGCGATGGTGATCTTGGCGGTCCCGATGAATTCCTTTGCGATCGTGACTTTTCCTTTGGAATTGACCTTAACTTTTGATGTATTGGATGAATACGTCAGCTTCTCCGCTCTATCGATGAGCTCCGGCTTCAAATAGAAAGACTGCTTACGCACTCTATATGGTCTGGTCACATTGCTCAAAGTGATCTTGTTATAGACCCGTTTGATCTTGAAGTATTTTGAAATCGATCCCGAATACTGACCAATGCCAGACACCTGAACAAGTGCATGCTTTCCTGCATTGACGTTGTTTTCAAAGGTCAGTTCATAATCGACCCCTTCCACAAGCGTTTGATCCCCATATGTCACAATGATCTCCGGGGTACGTTCTTTTCCATTATACTTCAGAGCTTCGATCGGTCCGATCACAGCTTCGCTCAGATCATATACGGGTTCCGGTTCTTCGACCGGCTCCACTGGCTCCGTTTCCGTTGTCTCCGGCTCGACAGATGTATCCTCTATAAGCCCAGAATCATCTCCAGGCTCTTCCGGCTCTGTAAGTGTATTTTCTTCCTCTTGACTCACCAATGATTCTTCGGAACTTGATGCCTCTTCAGCAAGTACTTCTGAGATCATACATATGGACAAAAGCAGAGCCAACAGTCCGGCTATTACTCTTCTTTGATTATTCTTCATAAAATTCTCCCCTATAAGAAATGTATTTCAAAAATATCGTTTTCTTTGCGTTTTGTCA
>JAEEGL014455571.1_pt1 | contig 10415 bp, 8 predicted proteins | sample 9134231 | NCBI WGS metagenome assembly JAEEGL01 (sample SAMN16246548, study PRJNA631951) | gut metagenome | biome: gut microbiome; feature: rumen; material: fiber-attached | host: Bos | place: Iran: Karaj | collected 2018-10
AGAAGGAAAGCATGGCCACTCTGGGCTCGATGCCGAAGGTCTGGGCGGTGCGGGCGGTCTCGATGGCCACCTCGGCCAGCTGCTGGGCGGCGGACAGGGTCACGTTGCCGTCCTTGTCCTTCTTGTCCTCATAGGAGATGTTGATGGCGCAGTCGCCCATAGCCAGCAGCTCCGCACCCTCCTTCTGCAGGATGAAGCAGGAGCTCACCAGATGGGCGCCGGGCTTGGTCTTGATCAGCTGCAGGGCGGGACGGACCGTGTCGGCGGTGGAGTAGGTGGCGCCGCCCAGCAGGGAGTCGGCCGCGCCCATCTTCACCAGCATGGTACCGAAGTAGTTGCCCTTCTTGAGCAGCTCCCGGCACTCGTCGGCGGTCATCTTGCCCTTGCGGAGAGCCACCATGGCCTCCACCATCTCTTCCATCTTGTCGTAGGTGAGAGGATCGATGATCTCCAGGCCCTCGATGTCGAAACCGCCCTTGGCGGCAGCGGCCTTGACCTCATCCACATTGCCCACCAGCACGGGGGTCAGGAAGCCGCCCTCTTTCAGCCGGGCCGCGGCTTCCAGGATACGGGCGTCGGGGCCCTCGGTGAATACGATCTTGCGGGGGTTGGCTTTCAGGATCTCGATAAGCTTGTCAAACATGGTCATGCCTCCATATTTATTATTGTTAGCTGTAAATATACTATCATTATTTGGGGAAAAGTCAACCTTTACAAACCTGTTCCCGACTGCTACAATACCGACTGTAATCAAAGAAACGGGGTAATATCATGGCAAGAGGTTTTTCGGATACCATGTCCGCCCTGCGGCGGGCGCGGGGCCTCTCCCAGCGCACGGCTGCGGCGGATCTGCACATCAGCCAGGCGCTTCTCTCCCACTATGAAAACGGCGCCCGGGAGCCCGGACTGGCTTTCGTCTGCCGGGCCTGCGAGTATTACGGCGTAAGCGCGGACTATCTGCTGGGCCGCACGGAGGAGAGCGGCTCGGATCGGGCCGCAGAGGAGCTGCGCGCTCTGGCAGAGGAGCTGCGCTCTCTTGCGGGCCGGGCGGAGAACGCCCTGAAGGACGAGGAATAAGCAATGATCGACCAGAAGCATATAAGGAATTTTTCCATCATCGCCCATATAGATCATGGCAAGTCCACTCTTTCCGACCGGCTCATCGAGCTGTGCGGGGCGGTGGAGAAGCGGGAGATGTCCGACCAGATCCTGGACAACATGGATCTGGAGCGGGAGCGGGGCATCACCATCAAGGCCCGGGCGGTGGGATTGAGCTACACCGCCGCCGACGGGGAGCAGTACACCCTGAACCTGATCGACACTCCGGGCCACGTGGACTTCAACTATGAGGTCAGCCGGTCCCTGGCCGCCTGCGAGGGGGCGGTGCTGGTGGTGGACGCATCCCAGGGGGTGGAGGCCCAGACCCTGGCCAATACCTATCTTGCCCTGGAGCACGATCTGGAGATCCTGCCGGTCATCAACAAGATCGACCTGCCCGCAGCGGACCCGGAGCGGACAAAAAATGAGATCGAGGATATCATCGGCATACCCGCCATGGAAGCCCCGGAGATCTCCGCCAAGAACGGGATCAATGTGGAGGCGGTGCCCGAGTACATCGTCCGCCACGTTCCTGCCCCCTCCGGCGATCCGGAAGCCCCTCTGAAGGCCCTGGTGTTCGACAGCCAGTATGACGCCTACAGGGGCGTGGTGGTGCTGGTGCGGCTCATCGACGGCAGCATCCGCCGGGACGACACGGTGCTCTTCTGCGCCACCGGCGCGGCTTACAAGGTGGTGGAGGTGGGCCATCTGCGGCCTATGGGCATGGACCCCTGTACCGAGCTCACCGCCGGAGACGTGGGCTACTTCACCGCCAGCATCAAGAACGTGGAGGACACCCGGGTGGGCGACACCGTCACCCTCCAGAGCCGCCCCTGCGACAAGGCCCTGCCGGGATATCGCCCTGCGCGGAGCATGGTCTACTGCGGCATTTACACCGAGGACGGCTCCAAGTTCCCCGACCTGCGGGACGCCCTGGACAAGCTCAAGCTCAACGACGCCTCCCTGTCCTATGAGCCGGAGACCTCCATCGCCCTGGGCTACGGCTTCCGCTGCGGCTTCCTGGGCATGCTCCACATGGAGGTCATCCAGGAGCGGCTGGAGCGGGAGTTCAATCTGGAGCTGGTGACCACCCTGCCCTCGGTGATCTACGAGGTCAAAAAGACCGACGGCAGCACGGTGTTCGTGGACAATCCCCACAACTACCCCGACCCTGCCTCCATCGCCGAGGCCCTGGAGCCATATGTGAAGGTCACCATCATCACTCCCAACGAGTTCGTGGGCAACATCATGCCCCTGTGCCAGGACCGGCGGGGCGAATACCAGGGCATGCAGTACCTGGACCAGCGGCTGGTGGAGATGACCTACCAGATGCCCCTCAACGAGATCATCTATGATTTCTTCGACACCTTGAAAGCCCGCACAAAAGGCTACGCGTCCCTGGACTATGAGCTCTCGGAGTACAAGCCTTCTGACCTGGTGAAGGTGGACATGCTCCTCAACGGGGACCAGGTGGACGCGCTGAGCTTCATCGCCCACCGGGAAAAAGCCTACGGCCGAGCGAGGAAGCTGTGCGAAAAGCTCCGGGACAACATCCCCCGCCAGCTCTTCGAGGTGCCCGTCCAGGCGGCCATCGGCGGCAAGATCATCGCCCGGGAGACCGTGCGGGCCATGCGCAAGGACGTGCTGGCCAAGTGCTACGGCGGCGACATCACCCGGAAGAAGAAGCTGCTGGAAAAGCAGAAGGAAGGCAAGAAGCGGATGCGCCAGGTGGGCTCCGTGTCCGTGCCCAGCGAGGCCTTCATGGCCGTGCTGAAGATGGACACGTGATGATGTCCCCCTGCGCCGTATACATCCACGTTCCCTTCTGCGCGAAAAAGTGCGCGTACTGCGATTTTCCCTCCTATCCCGGGCAGGAAGCGCGCTGGCGGGCGTATTTCGACGCGCTGGAGGCGGAAATCGCCTCCTGGGCGGAGCCCATGGCCGGCCGCGCGGTGCCCAGCGTGTTCTTCGGGGGCGGCACGCCCTCCCTGGTGCCAACGGAGTACCTGATCCGCGCCCTCGACGCCGTGCGTCGGCATTTTGCCCTGGAGCCGGACGCGGAGATCACCCTGGAGGCCAATCCGGGCACGGTGGACGCGGCGGGCCTTCTCGCCCTGCGCCGGGCGGGATTCAACCGCGTGTCCTTCGGCGTTCAGTCCTTCGACGATTCCCTGCTGCGGTTCCTGGGCCGCATCCACACGGCGGAGGAGGCGCGCGGGGCCGTGGCCCTGGCCCGGGAGGCGGGCTTTGACAACCTGAACCTGGACCTGATGTACGCCCTGCCCGGCCAGAGCATGGCCCAGTGGCGGGCCACCCTGGAGGAAGCCCTGGCGCTCTCGCCCGAGCACGTCTCCGCCTATTCCCTCATCCTGGAGGAGGGCACGCCCATGGCCGCCATGGCGGCGGCGGGGGAGATCGCCGCGCCGGGTGAGGACGAGTGCCTGGAAATGCAGCGCCTGGCCACCCGCGCGCTGGCTGAGGCGGGCCTGGCGCGCTATGAAATATCCAACTACGCCCGCCCCGGGCGGCAGTGCCGCCACAATCTGGTCTACTGGCGGGGCGGGGATTACCTGGGGCTGGGCTGCGCCGCCCATTCCCTCATGGACGGAAGGCGCTTCCACAACCCCGCCGGGCTGGAGGAGTACCTTTCGGGGGCGCGGATGCAGGAGGTCGCGGAGCTGACCCGGGAGGACCGCATCCTGGAAATGCTCATGCTGTCCACCCGCACCTGCGAGGGCCTGTCCCTGGCGGATTTCCGCTGCCTGGCAGGCATGGATTTCGTCCAATACGCGCCCAGGGCCGCGGAATTCGCCGCCCGGGGCCTGGCGGAGATGCGGGACGGCCGCTTTTTCCTCACGGAGCGCGGCATGGAAACGCAGGACGCCATCATACTGGAACTGTTGCGTTGAAAGGAAGTTGCACAAATGAAGAGGATCCTGGCTCTGGCGGTTGCCCTGGCGCTGCTGCTCGCGGCGGCGGCCCAGGCGGATACGGTGAAGGACATCACCCGGAAGGTGAAGATTTCCGCCAGTACGGGCGACGTCAGCAAGCTGACGGACGGCTATATCCGCACATATTGGCACTGCAGCCGCCAGACCGGGCAGATCACCGTTACCATACCGGACGGTCTGGAACCCGGCGGGATGATGCTGGAATGGTTCGCAGAGCCCACGGATTACGACATCGCCATGTACGACGCGGCGGACAACCTGCTGGACCACTACACACTGGCGGACGAATTCCGCTGCATCGCAAAATACTATTCTTTGAGCGCGCGGACGGCCAAAGTCGTCATCCAGGTGCCATACGATACCACCATTGCATCCCTGAGTTTCTGCTCCCAGGGCGAGCTGCCGGCGGACACGCAGGTGTGGCTGCCCCCGGTGGAAAAGGCGGACATCATGCTGGTGAGCACCCACCAGGACGACGAAGAGCTGTGGTTCGGCGGCTGCATCCCCTATTACGACCTGGTGCGGGACATGGACATGGTGGTGGTCTACATGACCAGCTGCGGCCGCTCCCGCCGCATGGAGGCGCTGAACGGCCTGTGGAAGATGGGCGTGCGCACCTATCCGGAATTCCTGAACATGAAGGACGCCCGGGTGGGGAGCATTACCGGCGGCGTGGAGCTGTGGGGCGGCGAGGAGCACATGCTGGGGGTGCTTGCCCGCACGATCCGGCGCTACAGGCCGGAGGTCATCATCACCCACGATCTCAAGGGCGAATACGGCCATCGCCAGCACATCATCACGGCCATGTACATGCAGGCCGCCATCGAGGCCGCCGCCGACCCGACGCGCTATCCGGAATCCGTGGCGGAATACGGCGCGTGGCAGGTCAAGAAGCTGTATCTGCACCTGTACAATGAAAACACGCTGTACATGGACTGGTCCCAGCCCGCGGAGGCGCTGGGCGGCCTGACGCCGCTGGAGGTGGCCACCCTCGGCTTCGCGGAGCACAAGTCCCAGCAGGAATCCTACAACATGGCGTACCACGGCACCCGCTACGACAACACCAAGTTCGGCCTGGCGTTTACCACCGTGGGCCTGGACGTGAACAAAAACGACCTGTTCGAGAACATTCCGGGCTACGAGACGGAGCCCACCCCCGAGCCCACGCCGGAACCCACACCCGAACCCACCCCGGAGCCCACCCCGGAGATCGTCGTAACCGCCGCGCCCACGGAAGTGCCCGTCTCCACGGCGGCCGTGCAGCCGGTAAAGACGGAGCGGGCCGGCACCAAGACCATGCTGGGCGTGCTGGCCGGCCTGATCGGCGCGCTGCTGCTGTGCTCCATCGGCCTGGCCGGCCTGCAGTCCGCCGCGCGGAAGCGCCGCAGGAGCAGGCGTCGCCGGTAAGGAAGGTCCGAAAATCCCATAAACAGAGCGTCCGGCAATATTGCCGGACGCTCTTGTGTTTCATCCGCAGGGAAACGCGTTCCCGTATATGGCGCAGCAGAAACGATTGAACCAGCGAGCCCACGGCTTCCCCGGACGTCCTGTGCTTCTGCCGACAGCGAGCGCCCGGCAACATGCCGGACGCTCGATTTCTTGAAGCGCATTCATTTTTGCATGAGAAAAAGGACCGCGCCGTTTCCTACCGGGCCGTCACACGTCCACTTCCCCCTCCGGCGGCAGGCCAACCTCGGGGAGCTGTTCCAGGGATTCCAGCCCGAAGTGCTTCAGGAACGCGTCCGTGGTGCGGTACAGGATGGGCCGCCCCAGGGTCTCCCGGTGGCCGCATTCCTCGATGAAGCCCTTGTTCAGCAGCGACTGTACGGAATAATCGCACTTCACGCCCCGCACGGCTTCGATGTCGCCCTTGGTGACGGGCTGCCGGTACGCCACGATGGACAGCGTCTCCAGCACCGCCTGGGACAGGGGCATCTTTTTCAGGGGCTGCAGGAACTCCTCCACCTGGGGCGCCAGTTCCGGCTTGATGGACAGAAATACGGTCTCCCCGCTGCGGTTCAGACGGATGCCGTGGTCCTCCAGCAGCAGGTGGTCGGACAGCGCCTCCAGCACCTCCTCCAGCTCCGAGGATGTGAGGTTCATGGCGTGGGCCAGTTCGTCGGTCCGCACGGGGTCCCCCGCCACGAACAGTATGGCCTCGATGACGGGGCCGAGGCTGCCGCTCATTGGCCCTTCGCCTCCCCGTTCTCTGCCTGCGCGGCTTCGCCGTCCCCCTGCGCGGCGGGATGGTTGCGCTTCCACTCCTCCTCGTCCGCGCGCATCTTCGCCTCCGCTTCCTCCCGGGCCAGTTCCTCCCTGTGGCGGATGGTGTACAGCATGATCGCGCCTCCGATCGTGGAGAGCACCCACAGCAGGACGCCCAGCTGGAAGAAAAAGAACAGCATAAAGATCAACCCCACCACGTTGCACAGCACCAGGGCGACGGCCAGGATCGTTCGCGCTTTTTTCACACGCATCTCTCCTTTTGCAATACTGATTGAATACTATTATACCAAAATCTGTGCCGTTTGCAAACACCCCTATACCAGCGGCGAAAACACCCGCAGCACGGCGCTCGCCAGCCTGCCGGCCAGCCCGCGCCGGCAGTCTCCCGGCCCCACGGGGCGGCTGGCGGCGTATGTTTCCAGGCAGTCCCGCTTCAGGTCGGCGATCATGGGGGAATCCACGATGAAACAGCTGCACTCATAGTGGAGGTACAGGCTGCGGTAATCCAGGTTGATGCTTCCCACCGCGCCGATGTTATCGTCGCTCACGAAGCTCTTGGCGTGCAGAAAGCCCGGGGTGTATTCGTATATCCGCACGCCGGCGTCCAGCAGCGGCCCGTAATAGCTGCGCGTCAGCCGGAACACCAGCTTCTTGTCCGGGATGCCCGGCGTGCCGATGCGCACGTCCACGCCGCGCTTGGCGGCGGTGCACAGCGCCGTCTGCATTTCGTTGTCCAGGATCAGGTACGGCGTGAAGATGTATACGTATTCCGTGGCCTGGGACAGTATTTCCAGATACACGTTTTCGCCCAGCGCTTCGTCGTCCAGAGGGGAATCGGCGTAAGGCTGGAAAAAGCCCTGCCCGGAAAAGGGCGCGGGATGCCACGCGCGGGGGCGGAAGCGCTCGAAGTCCTCGTCGGTCTTCCGGAACGCGTTCCACATCTCCAGGAACATGAGCGTATAGTTCCACGCCGCGTCGCCCCGCAGCATCAGGCCGGTGTCCTTCCAGCGGCCGAAGCGCTCCCAGCGGTTGATGTACTCGTCACCCAGATTCACCCCGCCGGAAAACGCCGTGTGGCCGTCCACCACCAGGATCTTCCGGTGGTCCCGGTTGTTCATCACCACGCTGGCCAGGGGGATGAACGGGTTGAACGCCATGGCGCGGATGCCCCATTTTTCCAGCTGCGCGGCATACCGGGCGGGCAGGCGGCCCAGGCTGCCCATGTCGTCGTAGATCACCCGCACGTCCGCGCCCCGGGCGGCCTTTTCCTTCAGGATCTCCAGGACGGAATCCCACATTTCCCCCTCGCCGATGATGAAGAACTCCAGGAACACGAACTTTTCCGCGCCCCGCAGGGCCTCCAGCATGGCGGCGTACATGTCCTCGCCGGAGGCAAAATACTCCGCCTGTGTGTTCCGCCACATGGGATAGGGCCCGCGCTGGGCGATATAGCGCGCCGTGGCCCGCGCCCGGGGCGGCAGCTTATCCAGGATGCCGGGCTGCTGCGCCATCAGGGGCGCCATGCGCTCCCGCTGGGCGGACAGCCGGGCGCGGTTTTTCTGCGTGGGCCGCTTGGAGCTGAACAGCAGGTACATCACCCCGCCCAGCAGGGGAAACACCCCGATGAGCAGGATCCACGCGATCTTGTAGGCGGGATTGATGTTCCTGTTCAGGATGTACAGCACGATGACGAGGCTCAAAAACGTCATGGCGGCGCTGACGATGGGCGAAACGCTGGCCAGCCGGGAGAACAGCAGCATCAGCCAGCCCATTTCTGCGAGGAGCAGAAGGGCGGTGATGGTGAACCTGCTCGTGAGCTTTGCCAGCAGCTTTTTCATAGGAACCTCCGCGGCGCGCGCTTTCCGCCTACCATTATAATGCTGCGCGGGCGGGATTGCAATATGGGCGTATTGACAAACCGCATGAAATATGCTATATTTCCCGCACAGGCCATTGACAGACCCCGGAGAGGTTTGGAGAGGCCCGCAGGCTTTTCCATTTTCAATCATTTTTGGCGACATGTGCGGCAAAAATGCATTTTCCGGGAGGGATCGCTTGCGATCCCGGAGGAAAATGAGCTCCTGCCAGTCAGGAAATCCGTGTGCGCAAGGCGTGAAGCCGGAGGCTTCACGGTCTGGCCTTAGCCAGACTGATTTTTCTGAATAAGGCTTCAGAAAAATCACCGTAGCACGCGCGGATTTCCGCAGCTTCCCTTCTCGTTGAAAAACCTTTGGTTTTTCAACGAAGCGGAGCGCGAAAATAGTCCAAAGCGGACGGATACACAGCCGGAAAAGGCATTGACTCCGCCGCCGCCCGGGCTATAATGAAGGTATATCAACGATATGGGGGAACCGCGCATGAAGCAGCTGAATTATCAGGTCCTGAAGGAAAGCGGGTATGAGGGCTATATCCTGGAATCGGCTCCGGAGAAGGTCCTGCAGTTCGGGGAAGGGAATTTCCTGCGCGCCTTTGTGGATTACTGGTTCGACATGGCCAACGAACGGGCGGGCTGGAACGGCAAGTGCGTGGTGATGCCGCCCCGGGGCCACGGCCCGGTGGAGCAAATCAACGCCCAGCAGGGGCTGTACACCCTGTACCTCCGGGGCACGGAAAACGGGCAAAAGGTGGACCGCCGGCGCGTGATCTCCTGCGTGTCCCGCTGCCTGAACCCCTACGTCGAAGCCGACCTGGACGCCATCATGGAGGTGGCGGCTTCGGATGACCTGGAATACGTCGTCTCCAACACCACCGAGGCCGGCATCGTCTATGATCCCGCGTGCCGCCTGGAGGACCGGCCCTGCGCGTCCTTCCCCGGCAAGCTCACCCAGGTGCTCTATCACCGCTGGAAGGCCGGCAAGGGCGGCCTGGTGATCCTCTCCTGCGAATTGATCGACAACAACGGCAGGGAGCTGCTGCGGTGCGTCAACAGCCATATCGCCCAGTGGGGCCTGGAGGACGGCTTCCGCGCCTATGTGAACGAGGACTGCGCGTTCTGCTCCACCCTGGTGGACCGCATCGTTCCCGGCGGCGTCCGCGACGCGGCGGAGCTGAGCCGCATGGAGGCCGAAAACGGCTATTCCGACGCGCTCATCGACGTGGGCGAGGTGTTCGGCGTGTGGAACATCGAGGGCCCTGCGTGGCTGGAGCGGAAGCTGCCGTTCAGGGCCGCCGGGCTCAACTGCCCCGTGGTGCCGGACGTGACGCCTTACAAGAAGCGCAAGGTGCGCATCCTCAACGGCGCACACACCGGGTTCGTGCCCGGCGCGTTCCTGGCCGGCTTCGATATCGTGCGGGACGCCGTGCAGAACCCCGACATTCTGGCCTTCATGAACCGCATGCTCTACGACGAGGTCATTCCCACCCTGCCCCTGGACCGCGCGGACCTGGAATCCTTCGCCGCCGCCGTGCAGGATCGGTTCAACAATCCCTTTATCGACCACGCCCTGCTGAGCATTACCCTCAATTCCACCTCCAAGTGGCGCGCCCGCAACCTGCCCAGCCTGCTGGACTCCCTCCGGCTCACAGGCCGGCTGCCGAAGTGCCTCGCCATGAGCTTCGCCGCCTGCGTCGCTTTCTATACCTCCGATATTCAGGCCCTGACGGACAAGGGCCTCGTCTGCCGCCGGCCCAACGGCGACGAGTATACCGTCTCCGACGACCGGCGGGTGCTGGAATTCTTCGCCGCGCACAGGGACGATACCGTGGAGGGCCTCGTTCACGCCGTGATGGCCGACGCCGATACCTGGGGCCAGGATCTCACCGCCGTTCCCGGCTTCGAGGCCGCTACGGTCGAGAATCTCCGCCTCATCCGCCGGTCCGGCGTCCTCGCCGCCTTCCGCAGCTGCGTGTGACGGGGGAGGCGGGAGTTACGGTGGGGCGCCGCCCCTGGAGGCGCGGCGCTCGATCCGCAGGATCGACCGTCCGCGGTCCGGCCGCAGGCCGGACTTGAATTGCCAAAGGCAATTCAACCTTTACCCCGCCAAAGGGAATAATTCCCTTTGGAATCCCTGCCTCTGACTGCTGCGCAGTCAGGAGAAAAAATACTCATTGCGCTACAACTTTTGTCCCGGTCATACCCAAAGACCGGGACAAAATTGTTGATAGAGTATACCTTTCCTGTTATTTTATGATTATACCATG
>JAEEGL015060172.1_pt1 | contig 10415 bp, 9 predicted proteins | sample 9134231 | NCBI WGS metagenome assembly JAEEGL01 (sample SAMN16246548, study PRJNA631951) | gut metagenome | biome: gut microbiome; feature: rumen; material: fiber-attached | host: Bos | place: Iran: Karaj | collected 2018-10
CAAAGGGATCCATATCTCCCGTCATCTCGTCTCTTTGTCTGTCAGGCATGAAGCACAGGACCTGAAGGTATTTCCTGGCGCCTGGACATATTCGGTTCCTGAGGCGCCCGGCGTCCTTTTCGCTCAGATCGTTTCTGATCAGATCCTCCAGAGCAGTCTCTACCTCAGTCTCCGTCATATCCTGACCGACTTCCTTCTTGATGGCCAGAACGATATCTTCGAAAAAGGCGTCGTCGGTTATCTCGAAGATAGGAAAGTCATGGCTTTCGGAGTATTCGATGACCTCCGCGGGCAATTCCCTGAAAAATATAGGTTTGTAGCTTAAACAGCTGACTCCCATCTCATCAAGCTGCTTCAGGGCTCCAAGGATCAGCTCGGGCTTGTTTCTCGCAAACATAAGGCTGGTAAGCCCGATGCTGTGACCGTAAAACATCTCTTCCCTGGTGAATTCTATTCCCTCAGCGAACTCGAAGTCGATGATTTCTGATGAATCAGCTTCCTTATCCAGCCCTCCCTCTCCGGATATCAGTCTGAATCCGGAGAGTTCCGGCAGTTTTATCAGGTCTCTCAGTTTCAAAAGAAGCTCCTCTTAAGGCGACCTCAGCCTATTGCTTAAGTTCGCTCTCCTTCTTAAGGATCTCAATCGCTTCGACCCAGGATATCCTTGACATATGCGTATAAGGCACTGTATCGTCTGAGTCGGTCTCGTTATCCTTATCGACATTGAACACTCTCATGTAAGCTTTATCGATAAAATCTTCGTCGAATTTTCTCATAAAAGTCATCTCGGTACCTCCTTATCCTCAACACTTGTCTTTCGTTTGGTACCTTAAGTATAACCTTGGGTCGGATGACTTTCATTATATCCGCTTACAAAGATATTATATCATTTTTTGTACGATCGTACAACGTATATAGTTGTTTAAAGCAAAATATCCACATCAGAGGGGCTTATATTTGTTCAAACTTACTGAGACTTCCTCCAGGTCTTCCCTTTGGCAGACTCACAGGTGAGAGTCTCATAAGATGTAGGCTCGCCGTTTTCGAAATATACGATATATCCCAGTCCTACCACCGGAGTCCAGTCCCAGAAAGTTTCTCTCTCATCGGGGAACCAGTTCACCATGGCAGCCGAGATGGTGCCTCCGTGGCATATCATGACGGACGCTGCATCCTTCCCGCTGTGTCTGTGAGCGAGTTCCTGAAGCCTGTGATAACCCACCAGCTCCCTGCAGCCTCTGTTGATCCTTTCCGTGTAGCCCTGCATGCTCTCCCCTCCCGGGAAGACGAATGTTCCGTTGGCGTCTGCCAGCCACTCGGCTCCGCCCTCCTTCTTAGAAAGCTCGTCGAAGGTCTGGCACTCCCACTCTCCGAAATTGATCTCCTTCAGATCGGGGATCTCCTTATATGGCACGTCCCCGAAGAGAGCGTGGAGCGTCTGGGTCGTTCTCACAAAGCCCGTGGTATAATATTTTGTGTCATCCGGAAGCTCAGGATAGGCGCCTTCTTCCTTATACTGCCTGAGCTGCTCATACCCCTCCTCTATGATGGGAAGATCAGTCCAGCCGTAGAACCAGTGCCTCTTGATGCCCTCCGTGATGCCGTGTCTAATCAAAACGATATATGATCTCATAATTACAAATCTAACCTTTCTGCAAAAGATTTTTTGCAGACAACTTCTCCTATTTCAGTTTCATGCCGATGCCGGCAAAGATCCTGAAGACCTCCTTGGCCTCCTTAGCCAGATAAGTCGTGGTCCTTCCCACGGCTTCTCTGAAAGCTCTGTCGTTCTGGTCCATGGGCACAAGTCCGCAGGAGATGTCGTTAACGATCATCACAGAATTATCCCAGCGGCTCTTTCTGGCCGCAAGGTACTTCAACGGATCCCTGCTGTTAGCCAGACATGCCCAAACCAGGTCCTCAACGTTATTTATAATGGGTGCTCCGTCGGGCATCTCCACCTTATCTCTGGAGCAGGTATATACGTCTTTTCTGGAAAGATCGTAGTTTTCGCACGCATAATCAAGTTTGCCCTGATATGCTCCCCCTATCAAAAGAATCATTTCGTCTCCCTTTCATATCAATAATCAGATCACTTCAGGCCGCCATCAGCCATGAAGCATCATGCTCACTATTCCCATCAATTCGCCCCAAAGTATGCCGTAGCCGGCGATATCGCCGTTCATACCCTGAAGATCTCTTCTTGCGATCGCCATAGATATCAGCGAACCTAGTATGCACATTACAGAGGTGAAACACATGGCGCTTACGCCTACGTTTGAGATAAGCAAAAGCATCACCGCAAACAATATCACCGCCTGAGCCACCAGGAAAACAGCAGCTCCGGTATTTTTCTTCATCTCAAAATACTGGCTGGTATCCATAGGCTTCGCGGTCATCATGACAAACCCGGAAACCGCTCTTGGCACCATCATTATTACGATGAGGCGGAACAGGCTATACAGATATACTTCAAAGGAATCGCGGTACCATAAATGCAATCCGCCGTAAACCGACGCCATGCATCCAAACTCTATCAGTATCAGAAAGATCAGGCTTACTATGGCGAAAGTCCCGCAGCGGCTGTCCTTAAGGATCGCTCGCTTCTTCTCAAGGCTTCCTCTGGACATGACGGCATCATTTACATCCATGTAACCATCCACGTGCATGAAGCCCGAGAGGATGAAAGGCATCCATACCAGTAAAGCTGATCCGGCCATATCAGGGATGTCATAGCGCAAAAATAAGCGCAGGCACAGCGCCCAGATGATGCCCATGATAGCTCCCACGGTGGGAAGCCATGCAAGCATGTAAGGGCGAGCCTCTTCATCCCATTTTTTAGGCCCGGGAATGTAGCAAAACATTCCCCAGCACATGCAGAAGCCCGTTAATATTTTTTTCATTTCTCAGGGGCCTCCTTGTAGTCTATGGGGAATCCATATGTCATCTCCACTACTCTGTCGCATACCTTGGCCAGGGCTTTGTCTATTATGGCCAGTCCCTGGATGTATGCATCAGTCAGTTCGTCATAATTACCGCCGTCGGAATAGATATAGTCTGAAACGAAGATAAGCCCATCGTGGTTTTTAGCGAGTCTGGACAGGTTCTCCGATATCCTTATGGACGCCTCCAGATCCACCTTGCCGTTGGGTCTGAACATCTCGTTTGAGAGAAGCGCGGTGACGGAATCTATAAGGAAGACTCCCTCTCTGCCTTCGATCTCCAGATCTATGTCATGACCGCACTCTATCGTCCTGAATCCCAGTCCCTGACGGTCGTTCCTGTGGCGCTCTATCCTGGCTCTGTCCTCGTCATCGTGAGGGACCATGGTAGCCATATAGTACAAAGGGCATTTGCGCTCCCTTGCCATCTTGACCGCCAGATCCTGAGCAAACGTGGACTTGCCGTTTTTTGCTCCTCCTGAAATAAATACGTTCATCAGAAGAAATTCCCTTCCTTTCTCTGATCCAGATAGTCCGCGTCTATGGCTCCTTCCGCATAGGTAGCCATGCCGTTCATGGTCGCGCAGGCTGTCTCCATTATCTTGAATGTTATGGGGCATCCCGAGCCTTCGCCAAGCCTCATGCCAAGGTCAAAGATGGGCTTGATCCCAAGCTCCTCCATGGCCAGCACGTAGCCGGGTTCCTTGGACTTATGGGATGCGAACATGTAATTTACTGCCTTCGGCTGTATCTTTGCCGCTGCCAGAGCTGCTACGGCGGAGATATATCCGTCGATGACTACGGGCATCTTGTATCTGGCCGCCCCAAGATATGCTCCTACCATTGCGGCGATATCGAAGCCGCCTACTTCCTGGACGATCTTTATGGGATCCATGCCGGATACTCTCTCCACGGCCTGATCCACGATCTCCAGCTTCTTTCTGAGGCCTTCATCCGTAAGCCCGCCGCCTCTTCCGACTACGTCAGCTGCTTTCTTACCTGTCAGAGCTGCCAGAACGCAGGCCGATGTGGTGGTGTTGCCGATCCCCATCTCGCCTACTCCAAACACGTTATATCCCAGGCGCTTGAAATTCTCAGCAGCCTCAACTCCTGTAAGGATGGCTTTTGTAACCTCTTCCTCGGTCATAGCGGGTCCTTTGGCAAGATTTGCCGTACCTGCTCCAAGTCTGCGGTCCACGATCTTCTTTGTAAGAGTATGCCTGCAGACGTCTCCTTCACAGCCTTCACAGCCCAGTTCCGTCATCTCCGGCGTCATTAGCTCTTCGGGGATGTCCATCTTGACACCCATGTTCACCACGAGAAGGTCGATGCCCCAGTATTTTGCCATTGAGCTTACGCCCGTTAGTCCCCTGGTGAAGTTGATGGTCTGCGAGAAGGTTACGGACTGGGGAGCAGATGCAACGCCCTCTTCACAAACGCCGTTGTCAGCGCTGAATATAGCTATAGCCTGCTTTTTCATGTCATTCTTTACGAGACTGGTTATCCCTGCAAGCCTGACCGTTATGTCCTCAAGATTGCCCAAAGCACCCGTAGGCTTAGCCAGCTGTTCCTGTCTGGCTTCAGCTGCTTCTATCGCTTCCTGATCCAGATCTCCCATCTCCTCAATAGCATCCAAAATCTCTTCAATTCTCTTATCCATCATGTCTCCTGTTTCATCTATTATTCTAAGCATATTATTTGTGTGGCGCGCCTTTCCGCAGGAATGTCGGATCGGCCCGCGAAGGAACGCAGCTGAGCGGCCCGGAGTCTGAAACTGTCTGAGCGCCATAAGCTTGAGCGCGGGGTTTTCTGATAAGCGAGATACGCCGCAAGCTCGCTTGCAGGGTGTATCGAGCGATCAGAATGCTGAACGCAGTTCAGCGCGCTCAAGCTTTCGGAGCGAGTTTTTCAGACTCCCCGCAAAGCAAGTTTCGAGCGGCGCGCCGATCCAAATGACGAGGACCCGTGCGGCGCACAAATAATATGCTCTATATAAATCCTTTATCACCAAGCCACTGAAGACAATCATGCGCCTTCCTGGCTTCGATCGTATAAGTCACATCTTCAGGACAATAGTCCTCGATGGCCAGAAGCGTCTCCTTAATGTCCAGCGTTCCCTCATCGAAGGCGCTGTGGGAATCACCCGTGCCATCATTGTTATGAAGATGAAAATGAGTGATATGCGGTCCCAGTACTTTGATCCAGTCGAGAACCGTACAATCCTTGATAGTCATAGCATGAGCATGACCTATGTCAAGGCAGATGCGGATCCTGGGATCCGTGATCTTGTCAGTCATCTCTTTTATCATGTATGGCTCGTCATCCAGCACGTTTTCCACCGCAAGGATGAAATCCTGAGCCTTGTCCGCCATGAATTCCTGCCAGAATTCGGCGCCTTTTTCGGCCTGATATGACTTGAAATACATAAAGGGCATCCAATCCGTGTGTACCACCATCTTCTTGAGCCCAAAGTGATCAGCCACGTCATAGGCTTGATTGACCCTCACCATCGCCAGTTCCCTGAATTTATGGTCGATGGCCGCCGGGATCACCTCGGTGAAAGGGCCATGTATCATGACGTGCGAGGGCTCCGAAGCATTTATGTCCCTTTGGATGTTGCTGAGCAGTTTATCTCTCTTGCCGTCCTCTTCATCCAAAAGATGGGAGATGCAGGTGTGATTGATCTCCATGCCTACGCCGAAAGCCCTGATGGCTTCTCTGTATTTTTCACAAAAAGTCGCCACATAAAGCTTGTCTTTGATATTTCTCATCGTTTTATTTCCTGACTTTTATCCTGGAATACCCGTCAAGGAAGGCCGCCATTATCTCAAGTATGGTCTCACAGCTGCCCTCGGTCACCTCGCAGTTCAGCGGCATGATCGGATCATGAAGGGACTTCCTCAGAAGGCACCAGCCCCTCACCTGTGGAAGGTCGAAGTTGATGCGCACGCCCTCGTAGTTGGGCACCACAAGGCTCAGCCCTTTGTCTTCCTTGGCTTTGACCCAGACCTTGAGTCCTTCCAAAACCTGATCGCCGTATACGGCGAAATCACGATCCTCGATGGGGAACCTTACTTCAATGGCTTCCTTGGGCTCCCTTAGGCTCTCTATCATAACGCTGATATCCACGCCCTTCTGATGAAGCTGAGCTTCCTTGATAACGATTTTGGTAGCGAGGTACGCTCCGTCATCAAGGAAATAGTTTTCCTTGTATGCCGCGTGGCCTGAGGTCTCTATTGCAAGCTGTGCGTCGATCCCGAGAGAATTGAGTTCCACAGCCTTGTTGATCACGTTTCTGTAGCCGCGCTTGAATCTGCGATGCTTCAGTCCAAGGCAGTCGACCAGATAATCGGTCAGTTCATCCGAAGTGATGGAATCCGTTACTACCGTGGTACCGGGGTGCTCCACCGCGATCAGAGCAGCAGCAAGCGCTACGATGCCGTTACGCGCTATCTCCCTGCCGTTTTTATCCACGGCTGCCGAGCGGTCCACGTCTGTATCGAAGATCAGTCCCAGATCCGCCTTGTTATCCAAAACAGCCTTTGATATGGATGCCATGGCTTCCTTGTTCTCAGGATTCGGCTGATGGTTGGGGAAGTTGCCGTCCGGTTCCAGGAACTGGGATCCGGTAATATCTGCTCCCAAAGGCTCCAATATCCTTTCAGCATAGAATCCGCCTGCGCCGTTTCCTGCATCCACCACGATCTTAAGACCCGTGAGCGGTTTATCAGGATATTCGGGATGTGCTACTTCCTTTATTATCTTGTTTCTGAGATATTCACTGTACGCTCCTATGAGGTCTGTTTCTTCAACTGAACCCAGACCGTGAGCTTCAGGCGCTTTGCCGGCTTCACCGTATTCGATTATCTTAGATATATCCTTCTTGTCCAGACCTCCGTCAGGGCTGAAGTACTTGAAGCCATTGCGGTTGAAAGGCAGATGTGAAGCGGTGATCATGATCGCACCGTCGCACTTATACTCATCAAAGATAGTGGACATGAACATGGCGGGTGTAGACGCCAGTCCGCAGTCAAACACGTGGATACCTGACTCCATCAGAGTATATATCAGGGTCTCCTTCAAAGAATCCGCGCTGATCCTGGAATCGTGACCCACGGATACCCGCATTTCAGACGCTGACTTTCCGGTCTTCTCCTCAAGCCAAAGCACGAAGCCTCTGGTGAGAGCAGCAGCCTCGCCGCTTCCGAGATTGATGGATTCTCCTTCTATTCCTTCCATGGCGACTCCTCTGATGTCGGAGCCGTTCTGAAGTTTCTTAAGTTCCAAAGACATAATATCTCCTGTCTCCGGCGCTCCTCAGGCGCCGGTTTTTTGCATACCAAAAACTCCCCCATAGTAATTAATATTTTACTACAGGGGAGCCTGTTTTGCAATTCATTTAGATGTTGTTAAAAGCATTATTCGCCTTTATATGCAGAGGTCAGCAATCAGTAACGATCCTGTCCTGAGATCATTTCGCCTAATCCTCATCGCCAATCGGGTCGGTCCTCATGATGAAGCGCACTGAGCTGTCACCGTCAGATGACCCTGCGAATGATCTGTAATCCTCTGCCAGCGATTTCAGAGCTTTCAGTCTGTCTATAAGCTGACGTCCGTCGCCTTCTAGAAGGTTTGTAAGCTTGTGGATGCCCTCTCTGTCAAATTTTGCCATGCCGTTCTTCAATTCTCCGGCTCCTTTCAGAAGGGCGCCTGTTCCTTCCGTCAAAGTCTTGGTTCCGTTCTTGAGTTCTGAAGTACCATCCTTAAGATCGCCTGCCCCGTCAGCAGCCGCCTCAGCGCCTTCCGATAATGTTTTTGCTCCATCTTTGAGCGTTTTTGTTCCTTCCTTAAGACTTGCTGTTCCTGTAGCTAAGGCAGTCGCTCCGTCTGATAACTGTGATGCTCCTGTATCAAGAGCATCTGCGCCATCCTTGAGCTGGGATGCTCCGTCTTTAAGTGTGCTTGTTCCATCCTTCAGGGCAGATGCGCCGTCCGCAGCGCTCTTGGCTCCGGTTGCCAGCTGATCTGTTCCGTCTTTAAGTGTCGAAGCTCCTGTTGCTACCTGGGACGCTCCGTCTGCAAGGCTCTCCGTTCCGTCTTTAAGTGCGGATGCTCCTGATGCCAGCTTGTCTGTACCTTCCGAAAGCTGTGATGCTCCATCCGCGGCGTTCTTGGCTCCGGTCGCTACCTGTGACGCTCCGTCAGCAAGACTGCTTGCTCCGTCTGCAGCGCTCTTGGCTCCGGATGCTAGCTGACCTGTTCCTTCCTTAAGGGCCTTGGCTCCTGTTGCGGCGGAATCAGCTCCCTGTGAAACGGCGGCAGCTCCTTCTGAAAGCTGTCCTACTCCTGATACAAGTGCTTTTGAACTGTCTTTAATCTGTTCAAGTCCGCCAACTACGGTCCCAAGATTCTCCGCAGCGCTGGATATGCCTCCCGCCAGAGTGTCCGCTCCGGTTGCCAGTTCATCAGCGCCGCCTTTAAGCGATGCTGCGCCTGATGCGATAGCATCTGCTCCTGCGGAAATGCTTCCTGCACCTTCACTGATGGTTCCTGCTCCTCCTTTGATAGCGCTCAGATATTGCTCTATTGCCGCTACAGCCTCAGCATTTTCGTCTGTTTTGATCTTGTCGAGAAGGTCCTCTGCAGCTCCCGCTGCCTCGCTGATGCTTCCTGCTCCTGATGCGATGCTGTCTGCGCCTCCCTTTATGGCTCCGGCGGAGTCTTTGATGCCCGCCAATCCTGAGGATACGGTTTCAGCGCCTGATTTAAGGCCCGATGCTCCGTTGTACAGGTCTCCTTCCATCGCTGACTTTATCTGGCTTGCTCCGTTATACAGCGCTTCTGCGCTTTCAGGAAGAGATGCTACCTGATCCTTCATTTGAGACAGCCCGTCGCTTACCTGCTTGGCGCCGGAGTTAAGGGAATCTATGCCATCTGAAAGAGTTCCCATATTCTCGGATACCTTAGATGCTCCTTCTGAAACAGCTGAAACTCCATCCTTAAGGCCACTTGCGCCTGTTGCTACCTGTGATGCTCCATCCGAAAGGTCTGACGTTCCCTGCTTCAGGCTTGCTGCACCCTGGTTGACCTGATCTGCTCCATCATAGAGGTCAGATGATCCGGTCTTGACAGAGTCTGCGCCTGCGGATACCTGAGATGCTCCGTCCGAAAGATCGGAAGCTCCCTTATTGACTGCTGCAGCTCCTTCTGATACCTGATTGACACCGTCGGAGAGATCTGAAGCTCCATTGTTGAGATCCTCGGCCCCTTTAGCAGCGTCCTTCATACCCTTTGCAAGTTCCGAAGCGCCGTCGGACAGATCAGAAGCTCCCTTTGACAGATCAGAAGCTCCGGTATTAAGATCCTTTGCGCCTTTATTAAGAGTAACGGTTCCATCAGCTAATTCCTTAGCGCCTGATGCCAGCTGCTTGTTGCCATCTTTAAGATCCTTTGCGCCTTTATCCAGTTTATCCGCGCCATCGTTAAGATCGGAAGCACCGTTATCAAGCTTCTTCACACCGTTATATAATTTCGCAGAACCATCTGTCAGTTTGCCGGATGCTGAAGTCAGCTGGCCAAGGGCCGCTTCCAAATCATCCAAAGTCTTTACGTTATCAAGATCTATATCATCAAGCAAAGAATTCTCTATTATCGTCATCGAAGTCATCAGAGAGAAATCTTTCACGTCAGCTTCTATAACGACTGACTCGGGGATATCTATAGCGATGTCTCCCAGTCCCAGGCTGTCCTTAAGACCCGGCATAGCCATGCCTACTACAGCGGTTTTATCCCCGGTATTTATAACTTTTCCGTTTGAGACTGTAACTCCGGAAACTTTGGAATCATCCAGGAGCAGTCCTGATATCACAAGGAAGGGTTCATATAATTCAACCTCCCTGCCGTCTATCATTCTTTTTTCGGAGATATTATTTTTATAACTGAAAGTGATCTTCAGATGTCCGTTAGCTCCTGCAGCTTCCTTAGGGGAGATTTTTTTGCCGTCAAGTTCATAGGAGATCGAAGTGTTTACAGGAAGCTCCTTGTTCGTCCTTCCCTGATAATAAATATCGTTTCCGTTGGCATTCCAGATCACTTCGCCGTCGTCGCCTTTTGTGAACGTCTCATCACCCTTGACGTTTTCGATATTTTCAAGATCCGCATTATCCTTAATGGTATCTTCTCCATCCGGATTTTTAAGCCATGCGCTTACGATGGTCTCTCTGGGAGTTCCATCGGGCTCCGTGATCACGTATACGGTCTCTTCCTTTCCTTCATTCTTGGAAGAGTTGTCCTCACCGGCCGATCCCAGAAGTGACTGGGCTGCCTCTGTCAGCTGATCCGCTTCAGATGAAGTATCCGCGTAGGCTTTATCTATATTTACTATCTCGCACATTTCTCCGGCAGTCATGAGCGCGAAGGTCAATACCGCCAAAGTCAGGGCTGTCAGTTTTTTTGCTCTTTTTTTCATTTGAA
>JAEEGL015357880.1_pt1 | contig 10415 bp, 9 predicted proteins | sample 9134231 | NCBI WGS metagenome assembly JAEEGL01 (sample SAMN16246548, study PRJNA631951) | gut metagenome | biome: gut microbiome; feature: rumen; material: fiber-attached | host: Bos | place: Iran: Karaj | collected 2018-10
ATAGCCACAATCTCTTGTTTTTGTTCTTCTTGTTCGTCTTTACAAACTAGATTATAGATAATGTCTTCTTTAGCGATTTTAGAGAAATCGTTATAGCAAGTTTTAAGAACACTGTTTTGTGTACCAGTTTTATTAAAGAAACTATCAGCGTCTATCTCATTAGTATTTAATCCTAAGTTAGTAAACAAAGCATTAGCGATTGTCTTTGCAGATTCACCAGCTTGTCTAACGTTCTTATTTTTGTAATAAGTACCATTCTTATACCAAGAACAGGCATCTACTTTATATTCACATCCTTCATTAACGTAAGCATAAAAGTCTTGATGACTAGCGTCTTTCACTAAGCGATGATCGTTATCCATGCAGAATTTTCTCCATTCATTAATTTCGGAGTTCTTAACTTCTACATAATCATATTCATATGTATATCTCTTGTAATATGGCAGTTCTCTTTCATCATTCTCTGTCACCATACTCATTGTGTAGTTAGGAGAGTTATTAGCCATATCATAGTCTAGTTCTATTCCTACATACCATTTGGTGGTATATGACTCACTACCTTTTTTAAGATTAATATCAAATGATACATCCGCGGTAATGAGGTTATTATCATCGATATTAATATCCATACCTAAAGTGAAGGTGTAGTTATATTTAAATTCATCACCTTTTTCTTTTTTAGCTCCTGTATTAATATCGACATACATTTCACCAGTAATAGTGTCATAGTATTTCTTATCAAACTCATACCCGTTGCCAATCTTTTCTAATACTTTCTTAATGTATTGGAATTGAATCATTGGTGGTTCATTGTATGAAACATCATCTAAGAAATCATCTCTTTTATCTTCTTCATTATACATACTGAAGATAGTATCTAAAGCACTTGATGGATTAGATCCCCCTATCTTATTTCTTTTTAACAATAATGGTTTATTTCTTTTAACTACTTTAGGAGACTTAAATGATTTCTCCACACCGTTAAACGCAAACTTAACTTTCTCATATTGAGTAGTAGGTAACTTATTAGTGTTACATCCTATTAAGCCTATAGTTAAAAGTCCCACTAGTGAGGTCACTAAAAATTTTATCTTTTTCATATAGTTAAAAATCTCCCTTTGAATCTATATGATTCTTGAATTATACGTATATGCTGGTTATAGCCTTATCATAACATGGATTTAGGAAAATAATAGAGGAATATATTAAATTATAGAATATTTAATCTCATTTATATTTTAGAAACAAGTTATACTTTATTAAATAAAGTATCTCTTCAGTTTTTTAATCTATTTAGAAAAATGTGTATTTTTTATACGCTTTTTCTTGTTTTTTATATAGACCATGGTAAGATTTAAATGTAGAGGGAACAATTATGAGCAATTTAGGAACTGTCAGACTAGAAAGATTAAAAGTTCAAAACATCAAGAACGTTAAAAACGGAGAAATCTTTTTTCCTGAACAAAAAAAGTTGGAAAGAGGAGATTTTTCAGATGACGACTTTGGTTCTGTCATAGGCATTTATGGACAAAATGGTAGCGGTAAAACCACAACAGTGGATGCGCTTAGAATCTTGCAGCACATTTTGTGTGGAACGCCACTATTTTCATTCAATCCTAATTACATCACAAATGGAGAAAATAGCTGCGCAGTTGAAGCTGATTTTTTAATTGATAGTAGCGACAATACGTATTATGTTAATTACCTTATCGAATTAGGATCAAATGATAGACTTACTTCTTTCATTAAAAGAGAGAAAGTTTCGTTCTTCAGCAAAAAAGAGCCTAGAAAGAATAATTATTATTTATTCAATAGCCCTAATTCACTTAATGGCGTTTTTGCAAACGCTTTAAATGACAAAGAAAGAGCTATCTATTCCTTTACTATTGGAATTGAAACAAAGTCCAATATAAACACCCAAGCACCTCTTTCATCTTTATTTAATAGAAAGACAATCGATATTATTTCTAAAGCAAAGAATATCAACGAAGACTTTAAAATTATCTGCTTAAGTCTATCGGCTTTTGCTTCTTATAAATTCGCTATCTATTCCTTAAGTTATTTCAACGATAATCAAAATGTCGGAATGAGATTTAGAGTAATGCAATCAAATACGGAAATGCCAATTGTTAGCGACATATTTGTGCCTTTTGCACCAACCGTGTTAACAATCGATCAATTTAATTCATTTAAAAAAATTGTTAATCAAATTAACAAAGTAATCCCATCATTAATTCCAAATTATAAATTGGACTTCCATATTCTCAATTCAGAGATAGAAAGAGAATATTCAAAGAGCGTTCAATTCATTCTTGTTTCCAAAAGAGGCGACGGCGCCCCAATTCCTTTATCTTTAGAATCTAATGGTATTAAAAAGATTTTATCTATCTTAAGTGGCTTCATCGATGCTTTTAATCATGAAGGATGCCTAATTGTCATCGATGAACTTGATAGCGGTATTTTTGAATACTTACTAGGAGAAATGGTTTATGCTTTTGCTAATTTCGCTAAGGGACAATTAATATTCAATTCTCACAATATGCGAATCTTAGAAAAGGTTGATTATAAGAATTTCTTCTTCACTACAACTGATAGAAATGATGCTTTTGTGCAAATCAATAAAGTTAGAGAATCCAATAATTTAAGAGATATGTACTATAAGTATTTAATTAACTTCGAAGAATCCGACAAGAAATTATATGATGCTGTCAGAACCGAAGAAATGATTAATGCTTTATATTTAGGAGATTAACGGATATATGAGTAAGAAACGTTGTTTGTTTTTAGTGGAAGGCGCAACAGATAGACAACGTTTTTCTGTGCTACAAGGATTATTTGATAAGAGCAATCTAGTAATTGTTCCTTTTCAAACTGATATCTTAACTAAGAAATCGTATGCAAATAGATATAAGACAAATATCAAAGAAGTGTTGAACAAGGAAAAGGTTTACGATTTCGAAAGCTTTGATGAAATTATTCAAATCATTGATACAGATGGATGTTTCTTATCAGATAGTCTAATCCAAGTTGACCATAGTGTTACTAGTATCAAGTACACCACTACATCAATCATTTGTGAAAACCCTGAGCCATTAAAGCAGCAAAGAGAGAACAAGAGAAACAACATTGCCACTATCTTAAAGAGCGGAAAAATTAAACTATACTACGTCTCAACTAATGCAGAACATGCTTTTGACAATATTCAAAACGCAAATAACAAGCAGAAGAAACAATTGGCATTAAAGATGTTCGCTAGATACTCTAATAACTTAGGTGCCTTATTAGAAAAGTTAAAAGATGCTTCGCCAGATGTAAAAACATTTGAAGAAAGTTGGGACTTTATTATGAAAGACAATAACTCGTTGTTGCCTTATTCAAACGTTATCTTTTGGCTATTAGAGAATGCTGAATTTATGAAGGAAGAATATAAAACGCTATTGGTTTAATAGGGGGTTAAAGGTTTTTTAGTGATTATTGTTCTCTGGATAATGTAAACACAGCTCATCATTGATTTTAATTATTATCATCCCTAGGATTTTTAAACCTTTAAGATAATCAGAGAACAGTTCGTTATCTTTTGCGTTCAATCTACCCGTGTGCTCATAAAGGTTTCTTAGACCTAAAGAGTTTGTAAAAGTTTTGTTGTTTAAGTAATAACTCAAGTAGTCAGCTTCCTGCTTCGAAAACAATGAATCGCCAAACTCAACCCATCCTTTATTCTCAAGAACCTTCAATGCACCATCATAGAAACTTTCTAGATGGTTGATATCAAGAAACCCTCTGAAATACAATTCCTCTAAAGTTTTAGCGACACTATAATCCTTTATGGTTATATCTCCACTATCGGAAATGTTTAAAATTCCATTATCTTTTAGGAAGAATAAATCATTATGGCTATATTCACGATACTCATTAATATTTAATTCACTATGCTTTATCAATTTGGAGAAGTTGGTATCACTCTTACCTTTTTCAACATAATTAATCATTGATTGGTCGTTAAACAAAAGGAAACATATCTTATTAACTATCTTGTTATTAGATAAATAAAGATATTTTCTGCCATTTAGAGATTTTAAATCGTGATATTTGCATAGTGATTCTGCCAAAAACATCTCCGATTCAATGGTTCCGTATTTTTGCAATAGCATGTATGACTTCAGCAGTTTGTCAATCTCGCTGAAGATGTTTTTGCATTTGAAGTTGAAATTATCACCTTCTATTACCAAAGACGCTTCAAACCCATCAATATTGAATTCTGTTTTGATATATTTATTAACAAACCATTCGTAAATCTCTTCGAGTTTAATTTCTTTGTGCAATAGATAATTGTAATAGGCATAGAAGATAGTGTTGCTAAGGCTATCTAAACTATGAAAAGTAAAATCACCATATTCGTATTTATGTCGATTATCAAAAGCATCTAACAAGCCATTCCCACTATTAGATGCAGGCAAGAAAGAAAATCTAAAATTACCATCAACAAATCCAAAAATATAAATTAGATTATTTAAAAGCGTTGGTTTGCTGTCAACATTATCGCTTATCCATTTTCCGCCATAAGTAAGAACCTTAACTTTGCCTTCTTGTCTAAAAGTCCCTGGTTCCTCTTGATTGGGATCTATTATTATTTCATAATCCTCAGAAAAAGTTGTTCCATCATTATATAGCTTGTCCTGTAGTCTTTTGTAAGCTTGTTTGATTTTGATTTTCATTGAAGGTGAAATGTTGTAATTGCCTTCTCCGTTTTTATGATGCATTAAGCAATTCACGATATTCAAATTAGCGTAATCGTTATTTATATATGCATCAATCATCTTTTCAACTTCTTTATCTGAGAATAACTTTATAGGAATATGGTATTGTTTATGGCCAGGACGATGTTCTTCATCATATTCGCTCACAAAAAGTGTTATTGTAGATGGTGAAGTCACCATATATTCTTTAATTGGTTTCTCAAATGCTTTACTTATTTTCTGTTTTTCTAAAACAAAATATAGCGGTATATAATCGTTTTCTAAAACCAAAAGGAATGATGCGCCAGGAATTGTTGCTTTTTTAAAGTACTTTTCAAAGGCATCAAAATAATTGTGAACAAGCAAAGAATCAATATCGAATAAAGATTTAATATCTTCCACAAAAGATTTATCATTCAACGAGTAAAAGTACTTACTGAGCTTCTTGTTTAGGATGTCTGTTTTTGGTTTTCTAGAAAGAAACATCTCTTTAGCTTCCTCGTTAAGAGAAGATAAATCATTTTCATAATTAACTATTGGATAAAGTTCAAAAATGTCTGCCAAAGAAAGATTATCAAAATCTTTTTCATCGATAGCGTCCATCGCTTCATCGAAACAATAAGAATAAAGCATATCCGAAAGTGGTAAATGTGTGATTTGTTTGCCCATTATTTAATCCCAAAACCATTATAAATCAAAGATTGTTATATTAAGAATGGTATTTAGAATAAAACTTTTTAATCATCAAAAGCATCATAAAAGCATTTCATTGAATAATTATTATTATCTTTAAGATAATTATACAGATCATGGTCTTCTTTATCTATCTTCTCAAATTCTTCTATAATTTGGTAGATTGAATAGTATTGGGAGCCTTCAAATGGCTCAGACCCTATTTCAACCGCATCCATATAATCATCAGTTTGAAATAACGTAGAATCTATAAAGTATAAATCTATCAAAAAAACTCTTTTCACTAAATCAAGGAGTCTCAATAAATCCTTAACCGCTTCAGTAAATCTATCGTTATTCATATCAAAAATATCATTCGAAATAAAAGATGGCCCATTGGAGTGAACGTAATTGTTTAAGCTATTATCCATTTCTGAAAAAAGAACATGCAAATACTTATCGTGACATTCTTTGAGTTTTGGATATTTATTTTCTATATTTCGTTTGTAACTCTCAAAAGAAAAATGCTGTCTTCTAGAATTCCGAGAATCTTTTAAGGCGTATTCTCCATCAAACCATTGATTAATGTTTTGAATATTTTCGTTTTTTTCTTCAGCCTCGAGAACAGCGGAAACATATTGCATAACTTCTTCAAACATTTCTTCTTGGCTCATATCAGCCAAAGACTTTGAAAACTCATAATTAGTTGGCTTGTTATTTAGGGATTCGCTTATGAAAAATAAATCTAAATAGAGATTGTCTCTAATTTTCCTAACAAGAGTAAAAGCGTCAACAATGTCCCCTATTTCGCATAGCTGCACTATCCCTTTTAGACTATAGACAGAAGCATCCATGCCAATAGATTGGCAATAGATTTTTCTTTTGTTGTTTATAAATTTAGGCTTTAAAAAGTTTTGTTGAGCCAATCTTTCTATCAGTTCAATAAAAGCTATAACCCGGCTATAAAAACCAATAGATTTAAGCAAAAAGGCTCTGTGTTTTCGTTTTTCTAATTCGAAATCAAATGTGTCAATATCGTTTCCCATATAATAATCACTTATGTTAATTATTTGGTAGCAAAATAGTTATTTAGCTTGTTTTGTTTTTTGAGTGCTGTCGATGGCTTTAGCACGATGCTCTTTTTAAATAAATCTGAGACATTGAAGAAGTAGAGAACAACATCTATTAAACAAATACTCTTTGTGGCGGTTATCCACTATTTCTATTTTGTTCGTTTCGTGATGACGGATACGGAAATTGTTTCCGATAATAGTCAATTGATTAAATTCATTAAGCAATAGTTTTTTATAATTCTCTTCACCATTAGAAACAACTTCTATTAACTTATCGGCAGATTCGTTTTTTTCTAAATCAGTATAGGTGGTTTTTATTCTTTCAAAAGCATCCCATATCTTTTCTAAGGCTATCTGTATATTTGATATATCCGGTTTTAGATAAAAAGATATTGCCGAACCAATTAATTCTTTTAAAGAATGGTCACCGCTGTGACTAGATTCTTCTTTTAACTGACTTAAAACCGCTTCATTAGAAACAGCTCTTTCAATTTCACCATTATCGTTCATATGGTAAAGTAACCCAGTTTTTTCAAATAACTCATTGAGTTTATATCTAAAGTTCCCTTTAGCGTACCACTTCTTGTTAAAGCAAATATGAGTGTGGCCATAGAATTTATGCTCTTTAACTCCTTCATAATCTTTGGCGTTCTTATAAACGAATTCCGCTAAATCGAGAATAGCATATTGATTGTAATTACGAGTCCATTCTTTTGTATGCCAGTTTTGCGTTATTTCTGGTCTCACAAAGTCATCATATTCATTATCAATTAAATCTGGTATTTCAAACTTTAAACCTCTGATAAGTTTATATTTAGCATAGTTGTAAATACTGACTTCATCATCTGGGCAAAATAAAGGGTATTTCCACGCTAAGTTGATGAAATACTCACTGCATAAATCCAATATCAAATCATATCTATCTGGATCGATGTCGTATGTCTTTTCTATTTCTTTTCTTAAATCATTTCTTTCGGTAAATAAAGTCATAATATTTTATAAAGTCAAAAGAATAATACCACGTTTAATAATACAATACTAAATAATAAGGGTGCTGTTTTCAGCGCTCTCATTATTCTTTTTTATATATTTAATTAAAAAATCTCCCTGGAACCAATGTTTATATTTGATTTAAATTATACGTATATGCTGGTTATAGCCTAATCATAGTACGTATTTAGAAAATATATACAGGAATATACTTAAATAATGAAAAAACCACCCCGAAAGGTGGCATAGTAGTTTATAACGAATGAAAATATTACCCAATAAAAGATGGCTGAGTCACCAACGGAGAGCCTCCATTTATAGAGGTGCTATTAGCAATGATAGTAGATGCATATGCAGCTAATGGTGTATTATTAACTATTTTTTTAGCCAATTCCTCGATATAGTTTGTATCGAAAACTTTTCCTTCATTTTGCAATGTGTTTAGTGACTCTCTTTGTATAGTGGCGCTGTATACAAACTCAATAGAAATATCAAAGAAAGAATTTGGTTCGAAACGCGCTTCTCTCACATAAGAAAAACTAAAATTCAAACCATTAACAACTATATTTTTTATACTATCCTTAACTATTAATTTTGGCTGAGTCAAACTCAATTCAAATCTAGAAAAAGCTATCTTGGCCAAAGCCATTTTTTGGTTTATTAAATCTATTTTACTCATAATCTCATCCTTGATGGTTGAACCATCACTCCTTCATTTGTAAAAAATGGTCTATCATCTCTGGTTGTTTGTTGGTTTTCTTTGAAACACTTTTCCATAGATGGAATCTCCCATGTACTGAACAAGCCGCCATAATTAAAATTAATAACATTATCACTTATCAAATCAATAGTCTCTAACAATTTAAATACTGCTCCTTGTTGGACGCTCAAAATATGATCCATAATCGCTTCATTCAAAAAAGAATTTAGACTAATTCCTTCTGAGCTAGCTATAGTCGCAGCCCTCTGATGCAAAGCTTTCGACATTCTTAAAGTTACCTTGCCACTAAAATCATTTTCTGAATAGTCAGATAAAGTTGGCTCAGGAACAGGAATTGAATTTCCATAACAGTAATCGAGATAGGCATCAAGATTTTCCATACCTTCTTCTATAGCTTCCTCAGGAGTATCGCCGGCGCCAATTAAATTTGGAAAGTCGTCAAAAACAGCTACGTATTCTATGACATCGCCATATACTTTTTTCTTTACAGAAAAATTGTAATCTCTACTATTCCTTTTCATCGTTTGCATTCTCCATCTTGTTATATTCTTCTATAGCCATTTGTATTTTATCTATATACGATAGTTTCATTGTCTTTCTACCACCATGTGGCATAGGAATTGAATCTAGTTCAATTTGAGGATACTTCTTGTTCTTAAATATGTAGTGGCTCCCACTAATTCTTGTGCAGGTAAATCCGTGCATTTCCAGCACCTTTTTAACCTCGTCGAACTCGATATCTTTTCTCGGAGGCCGCTCCATAACTCTTTCTAATGATTTTTCTTTTGTCGACATAATGATACCATATATAGTGTCATAATAATACAAAAAGGCTGAATGTTTTTCAAGAAAAACACAAAATAATTAAAAATCAGCACTCTTTAAAGTTGTATATAACTGCATAAGTTAAAATATCCCAACATATATTCATATCATAAGTTGGCTTCAGCTCAACAGACTTTAGGCATTATTACCGTCTAAATAGAAAAGGCAGCGCTTGCATTAAACGCTGCCCTCTTTATCACATCAAAACAAGAAATTAGTCACTTCTAAATAAATCTCTTGTATATACTTTATCATCTACATCATCTAAACAACTATCATATCTATTAGCGATAATTGCATTAGATAATTTCTTAAACTCTTCTAAGTTATTAATTACTTTGCTACCAAAGAATTCAGAATTATCTTCTAATGTTGGCTCATAGATAATAACTTAACACCTTTAGCTTTCTTTTCGGCGAGTGTTGCGCATCCTATAGCAATGCGAGCCACCTATTGTTTTAAAAATAACTACTTATTCTCTGATGTATCTTGATAGTCTTTTTGGTAATTATCATATATTTCATCCCAAGAGGAATGCTTTCTATTATTCTTCATCTTACCAACTGTTTCTAATTTAATACGTTTCCATTCTGTTTGAATGTATAAATCCATTTCTTTTATGAATTCTTTTCTTTTACAAATAAGGTTTTCCTTATTGGAATCATTATTAGAATTCATATAAGAAATAACACTATCTTTTAATGATTCGGTAACGCTAATTAAATCTCTATCACATCCAAATATTTGAGAATATTCAGATCTAATATCCGCGGTTACTTCCACTAATTCCTTCACAGTGGCTTTCTTACCTTCTTTATCTAAAGTATCAAGATATTCGATACTAGATAGCTTAATCATCTTAGCCATAAGTGCTTTAGTCTTTTCTCTTCTATTCAATCTAGTCTTAGTAATAACACTAATGGAATTACTCTTTCTTTGAATAAAGGAATTAATAATAAAACCAATAACGCCTAGTAATAGGGTTACACATACTGCAACAAGAGAAATAACGTCTTTACCTTCCATACCTATTTTCTATTCTTATAGTTCTTTTCTAGCCACTCTTGGTTTTGTTTCATACATTCATCTAACCAAGTAGAACCTTTTTCAGATAGATACCATTCTATTGTTTTCTTAATGCCTACTTCAAATGTAGTTATTGGATCCCAGCCTAATTCTTTATTAGCTTTCGCGGGATCAATCGCATATCTTTGATCATGGCCATGTCTATCAGCGACATGTTCTATTAATGATTCTGGCTTATTAAGTTCAGATAATATACGTTTAACAATATATAAGTTATTTCTTTCGTTATGGCCACCTAAGTTATATACTTCCCCTACTCTTCCTTTTTCTAGGACTGCTAGGATACCTCTACAGTGGTCTTCAACATATAAC
>JAEEGL015755229.1_pt1 | contig 10415 bp, 13 predicted proteins | sample 9134231 | NCBI WGS metagenome assembly JAEEGL01 (sample SAMN16246548, study PRJNA631951) | gut metagenome | biome: gut microbiome; feature: rumen; material: fiber-attached | host: Bos | place: Iran: Karaj | collected 2018-10
AGCTTCGGCATCTGGGCGACGGCTGTGATGTGTTAGCGCTCATATGATGTGTAAATGAGACTATCACAGAATCGATTTGAAATACCCTATGAAATACCTGCGGAGGAGAACACAATGAACGCAGATAATCCGATCGTAGAAAAAGCCGCGGAAGCAGCAAAAAAGAAAAGAAGGCCCTTCGGCTATCTCTTTTACGGCGACAGCCTTAAGGACATCAAATGCAGACCGGTCCCGCAGTTCCCCGGCGTGACTACGCTGTTTGAGCTTTTCGCGGTATTGGAGAAATGCTGGAGCAAGGTGACGGCGTACCCTTCCTGTCAGGCGGAATGGGTGCCTGACGACCCGTCTTACGGACAGTGTGCGATCACGGCGATGCAGGTGCATGACATGTTCGGCGGAACGATACATAAAATAAGGGTCTCAGGCGGCGGCACGCACTACTTCAACCGGATAAACGGAGAATACGTTGATCTGACCCGCGAGCAGTTCGACTTATACGGCCTGCCGGTGAATTACGAGCCTAATCAGGAGATTTCGCGTGAATACTGCGGAAAGAACAAGGACACTTACGAACGCTACAGACAGCTGCAGCGCAATATTATCCGTTTTCTCAATGCTGAAAAGAAGTGAGGCAAAATGACTGTGACCGACAGCCTAATCGATGAACTGGTCGATAAGCTGCGCGAATTGCCTGACGGTACGGAAATATCTGTTTATAAGCTTATAGAGATGTGCGGATATGACGCAAAGAAGCTGGCGCAGTACGGGGGACTGGCCGACGTTTGCTGCGATCTGCGCAAGGCGGCCCGCAGGGCGCGCATCACGCTTGGCTGGTTCAGGAACACGGATACAGCCCTCGACCTGCCGGGGCAAGTCCCTTTTATTATCAGGAAAAACAGCGCATATAACGAGTGTCCGTTCTGCGGGAGCAGAAACACGGCGAGGATTCTTTACGGTATGCCTGCTATGGACGAAGAGCTTGAAGCAAAGGTCAAAGCGGGGAAAGTCTGTCTGGGCGGATGCTGTGTGACCATGTTTGACCCTAAGCGCTACTGCAACGACTGCGGCAAGGAGTTCTGAACGGCACAATACCGGTATTGCCGCAGACGGCGTGAACGGCAAAGGTGTTTTATTGCCATATGCAGCACAGCGTAGTATATTCCGTATGGTTTGGCTATTTATAAATTCGTAAAGGGGAATACGTGAAATGAAGAAATGGGTATTTATTTTGGCCGCGGTCATGCTGATGCTTGCAGGGATGACGTCTGCTTCAGAAGCGGAAAATGCACCTAAGCCTGAGATACTTGCTATATATTCGAGCCCCGGTGATCAGATATTGACCGGTGAAGACGATATCGATGATATTGTCAGCACGGTTCTGTACCTTTACAAGGATTTCACGTACAGTCAGCACGGAATTCATGACGGCCGCTGCGAGACCTACAGCACAGGTCGTTTTCATATAAACTTCGATTGGGACAAGGCCGGACAGGATTCCGGAAAGCCGCATATCATGACGCTTCATGTGAAAAAGCTGCATAATGATGATCATCAGCTGAAAGATGTCAAACTTTCCTATAACGTTGACCTGGACCGGCTCAGCGATTACTGCCTGTACTCCGATACCGGAAGCGGACCGAAGCTGACCGCGGCCTTCATGCAGGCGGATAAGCAGCTGCTTGTCCGGCGTGACGGCAGCAGGACGTACCTGCCTACGATGTGGCTCTATTATGACGATGGTTCTTTTAAGCAGTATGCCCTTGATGACAAGAAAGATATACTCTTCAGCAAGGGAGACTACACACTTACCGGCGGAAAGTTCGGTGATGAAGGCGTGGTGCTTACGATTCACAGAACGGGGAAATATCAGGATGGTACAGGTATGGCCGCCTATAATTCAAGGCATGACTATAAAGTCAATAGTCTGGGGTTCATCCGCATATATCCTTAAACCGGCGAAGATCTGAATAACGATAGACAGACATTTTTCCCCCGGCTTTCCCTGTCTTATGGGAGTCGGGGGCGTTATAAGTATGGCGGTTTGAATCAATGCAACATAAAGAGCCTGTCTCTGACAGGCTCTTTTCATGATAAACGCTGATCTTCAGCGATTGATTTTAAGTGGTGTCAAGGAGGGGAATTGAACCCCTATGAGCGTTATGCCCACTAGATCCTGAATCTAGCGCGTCTACCAGTTCCGCCACCCTGACATGCCTTTTTTGGCACCTCAGTATTCTATCAATTAATTTTTGATTTGACAAGGACTTTGTTTTGCGGCTTTTCGCGCTTTTTGCTGCGCATAATTGCGCGGGACGAAAGAAGCGCCGTTATCCTTGACGCACTTGAAAAGATCTGATACTGTCCTGATACCAGATACACGTTGTGAGCGAAGCAGAGGCGAACCCCTTACGGATTCTGAATCAGCCGGCCCGCGTGTATCTGTTTTTTTACTTTGATTACGTTATACATTTCTTCGGCGAATGCAGGCTTTTGCTGCACATGTCTTGACCGGCCCCGGTGCGCCCTGTGCATTCTTTTCATATCTGTGCTATCGCCGCTGCTGATATATAATATAAAAAGCAGGCTGGCAGAGAGGCCGGGCAGAAGGGTATAAAAATGATAAAGGGAATAGGCATAGACCTTTGCGAGATAGAGCGAATCAGAAAAGCAGCTGAGCGCGGCAGCTTTGCGGAGCGCGTCTTTTCCGCCGAAGAAAGAGAGTACGCTGGAGAAGGAGTTCACGCTGCGGAGCATTTTGCCGCCTCTTTTGCAGCGCGTGAAGCGCTTGCGAAAGCCGTGGGCTGCGGCCTTGCCTCTGCCGGGCTTGACGCCTGCATTGTGCGGCGCACCGAGACAGGCCCGGTGTTCGTTTTCAGCGAAGATTTCAGGCGCCGCCTTGAAGATCGCGGCGTTAAGAACGTGTTTCTTTCGATCACGCATGAAGCGGGAGTCGCCGCAGCCGTGGTCGTTCTGGAGGGAGACTGATGCAGAAGTATTACTTCCCGGCGGATATACGCAGGGCGGATGTTATCGCGTCTGAAGAGCGCAGCGTGCCTTCCGTCGTTTTGATGGAAAACGCATCAAAGAACGCGTCAGATGAAGCTTTTGCGATGGCTGAGGGGAACGCCCCGTTCGTCCTTCTTGCCGGAGTTGGCAATAACGGAGGCGACGCATTTGCCGCAGCCCGTCATCTTCTGATAAAAGGCGCGGATGTCGTCGTTCTTAAATGCGCGGCGGATGAAAAATATAAAGGAGACGCAGCCGTCAATCTTTCCGTGCTGCGCCGCATCGGCTGCGGCAGGCTCAGGCTGCTGGATACCGCCGATATGACAGACGATGAGATAGCAAAACTGCTTGACTGCGCAGCCTGTATTATCGACGGGCTTTTGGGGACCGGCACGAGCGGCGCCCCCAGGAAGGAGCCGGCGCGGATCATCTCTCTTCTTACAGGCCGTAATAATATTCTTTCGCTGGATATACCTTCCGGGACAGACCCGGAGAGCGGAGCAGTTTATGAGCCGTGCGTCAAAGCGTCTGCCACAGTGACGTTCCTTGCGCCTAAATTCGGTATGGCCTTTGAACCGGCAAGGTCTGCCTGCGGAAGGATAAGCACGGCGGATATAGGAGTCCCTCCCTATGCCGTCCTTCCGGAAGAGCCGGCCGTCACGCTGCTTTCACGGGAGGATATGAAAGCATTTATGCCTGCTCTGCCGCGCGATATACATAAAACAGAGCGCGGGAACGTACTTATAATAGCGGGAAGTTCCGAATACAGGGGGGCGCCGCTGCTTTCTGCGCGCGGTGCGCTGCGCGCTGGTGCGGGACTTGTATTTCTCGCTGTTCCGGAATTTATAGCTCCATTTGCTTCAGAAAAACTGCCCGAAGCGATAGTTATACCCCTGCCTGTAAAAGACGGGGAGATATCTGTTCAGGAAGCAAAGGATATGCTTTCCAAAGCGATGGAGAAGTGCTCCGCCGTCGCTGCGGGACCTGGCTGCGGCCGTTCGGCATCCGTGGAAGAGCTTTTTGTATGGCTCTGGCAGTCCTGCAGGCTTCCTATGCTGCTTGACGCGGATATGCTCTGGTTCTTTGCCCGCCGTAAAGATACACTTGCGCCAAGAAGCGACGTGCTTCTTACGCCGCACAGCGCCGAAGCCGGGCGTATACTTGGAATTACTGCCTCAGAAGTGGATATGAACAGGGCTGCTTCCGCGCGCGCGCTTGCTGAAAAGACCGGAAGCGCATTGCTTAAAGGCAGAAACACACTTGTTTTTTCGAATAACGGGCTCATGATGATAAACGCCGGGTCTCCCGCGCTTGCCGTCCCCGGTTCAGGCGACGTGCTGAGCGGCGTCATAGCTGCCTTTATAGCCTCCGGCAAGAGTGTTGCTGACGCGGCAGCGGCCGGCGCCCTTGCCCATGCTCTGGCAGGGGAAGCGCTTGAGGAAAAGTACGGCACGCGCGGTGCGCTTGCTTCGGAAATAGCCGATGAGATTCCAGCGCTGCTCTGATAGCTCTTTTGTGCTGACAACAGGATCCCCCGACGAGACTTTTGCCGCAGGCAGAATAACGGGCGGACATCTCTGCCCGGGGATGCTGCTTCTTCTCAAAGGCTCTCTCGGCATGGGCAAAACGAGATTCGTGCAGGGGATAGGGGATGCTTTAGGTCTTCATGGAGTCAAAAGCCCGACTTTTATTATCATGCGCGAATATAACGGGAAAACGCCCTTTCTGCATGCGGACCTATACCGCATAGAAAACAAAAATGAAGCGGATTCTCTGGGCATTGAAGAGTATCTCGACGACGGTTTTGCCGCCGCGGTCGAGTGGGCTGAAAGATGGGAGACGCCGCCTTCCGAAAAGCGCATCGATATAGAGTTCAGCGGAAGCGGCGATGAGCGCCTGCTTGTTTTCACTATGAACGGCTGCAAAATACGGGAAGAGTTCACCGCTCTTGCGGATGATTTAAAAAGTATTGCTCTGACGGAGGAATGACAGGAAATGATCACTTTAGCGGTAGACTGTTCCGGCCGCTGGACGAGCGTAGGGCTTGCGTCAGGCGGCGCCGTTCTTGCCGAACACAGCGCGATGCTCGGAAGGAAGCAGTCGGAGGCGCTGCCTCTTATTGCCGAAGAGGTGCTGAAACGCGCGGGGGTAGGGCTTTCCGATATAGAGCTTATTGCTGTAGCTGCAGGCCCGGGATCATATACAGGCATCCGCGCCGGCATCGCGTATGGAGCCGCTCTTGCTGAGGCGCTTTCGATAAAAGTAGTTCCCCTTTCCTCCCTTAAGGTCTTCATATGGGACATGCCGGGGGAAAAAGGCTGTCTGGCGCCCTTTTTCCGCGCAAGGCAGGGGCACTGCTATGCCGCTGTCTTCCGCGGCGGAGAAGAGATCGTTCCGCAGGCATTCCTTTCGGAAGATGAATTTGTCTCTCTGCTTGGGAAATATCCGGATGCCGCCGCGGTGACTCCGGATCTTGACCGTTTCCCGCTGGTTAGAGAGTGCGGGCGCAGTGTAACAGAAAAAGAATTTTCTTCCGGAGGGAGCGCGGCGCTTTTGGGCGAGGCCTGCGCCGCATCAGCCGCCGTTCCCGCCTCTGTCCGCGGCGTGTATCTGAGAGCGCCCGATATAGGCCCTGTCGGCAGATAGCCGGTCGTTTCCCGTAAAATATCATATATTTATCAGAATATAAAGAAATTAATGCTAAGCTTGAATAAATTATAAAGTTTTGGCATAATACAGTGAGTTATGCCAATCTTTCAGCATGTCTTTGCTGACAGACAAAATCGATTAGAAGTGTGGAAGGAAGGAAGGTGGGTCTTTTGGCGAAGAAGTTCAACATCGAAGTTGTGGAGAAATGGTGCAAGGGATGTGGCCTCTGTATCGCTATATGCCCCAAGAAAGTTCTTGAACTTAACGACAAAGTTAAGTGCGTAGCGGTTCGTAGTGAAGACTGCATTGGCTGCCGCCAGTGCGAGAACACATGCCCGGATCTGGCTGTTACTGTTAAGGAGTGTGAATAATCATGGCCCAGAACGAATTCTGGCAGGGTAATAAGGCTATAGCGATGGGTGCTATCGCTGCCGGCTGCAGGTTCTTCGGCGGCTATCCTATCACCCCGTCAACAGAAATTATGGAAGCTATGTCTGAAGAGCTTCCGAAGCTCGGCGGCAAATTTGTACAGATGGAAGACGAGATCGGCGGTATAGCCGCAGCGCTCGGCGCTTCCATAGCCGGCAAGAAAGCCATGACGGCAAGCTCCGGCCCCGGCATTTCTCTGAAACAGGAACTTCTTGGCTACGGCTACATCGCTGAGATTCCTCTTGTAGTCGCAGACGTAATGCGCGGCGGTCCGTCAACAGGACTTCCGACAAAAGTTTCACAGGCTGACGTTATGCAGGCCAAATGGGGCACGCACGGCGACCACGGTACCATCGCCTACGCTCCCTGCTCGATCCCCGAATGCTACAACATCACGATCAAAGCTTTCAACATGGCTGAGCGTTTCCGCCAGCCGGTACTCGTTATGGCCGACGAAGTTATCGGACATATGCGCGAGAAGATAACCATCCCGGAACCCGGAACATATAAGGTGGTAGACCGCAAGAAGCCGACAGTTGCTCCCGACGACTTCATTCCCTATCGCCCGGACGAAGACGACGTCCCGCCGATGCCCGCATTCGGCGACGGATACCGTTGGCACGTAACAGGCCTTACGACCAACGAGTGGGGCTTCCCGACAAACGACGCCCCCGACATCGACCTCAAGGCCAACAGAATAGTCCGCAAGGTCGACCGCTTCCGCGATGAGATAGTTGAATACAGAGAAGACTTCATGGAAGACGCAGAGATAGTCGTAGTTTCCTACGGCTCGGTCTCCCGCTCGTCGCTCCGCGCCATTCGCGAACTTCGCGAGCAGGGCGTAAAGGTCGGACATTTCCGCCCCATAACGATTTGGCCGTTCCCGGACAAAGAGATAGCCGCGTTCTCGAAGAGAGTGAAATGCATCATCGTTCCGGAACTCAACGCCGGTCAGATGGTCCGCGAAGTAGAAAGAGCCGTCAAGGCGAACTGCGAAGTCATATCGAAGAGCCTCATCAACGGCGAACTTTACAAGCCGGCTGAGATTATGTCCTTCATCAAGGAGGTGGCGTAACCATGCCACGCGAAGATGTAAAGAAACTTCTGCGCTCAAAGTTCATGCCCCATATCTGGTGCCCCGGCTGCGGACATGGGATCATTATGCACGCGATACTGCGCGCGATAGCCGACCTTCAGATACCGAAGGAAAAGGTCTGCATCTCGTCAGGTATAGGCTGCTCAAGCCGTATGCCCGGATACATTGACGCCTGCACGCTCCACACAGCTCACGGACGTTCACTCGCGTTCGCGACGGGCGTAAAGCTTGCCAACCCCGAACTCACGATAGTCAACGTCATGGGCGACGGCGACGGCACCGCGATCGGCGGCAACCACTTCATCCACGCCTGCCGCCGCAACATCGGCATCGCCGCTATCGTTATGAACAACAATATCTACGGTATGACCGGCGGTCAGGCTTCCCCGACGACGCCGGAAGGCGCTTTCGCAGCGACAGCTCCGTACGGCGCTATCGACCCGACATTTGATATCTGCAAACTCGCTGCCGGCGCAGGCGCTACATACGTCGCGCGTACGACAGTCGCCAACCCGATGCAGTGCACCCAGTTCATCAAAAAGGCGATCGAGCATCAGAAGAAGGGTTTTGCCGTAGTCGAGATCATTTCTTACTGCCATACGCAGTTTGGACGCAAAAACAAGCGCAGCCGCCCGACGGACAACGTCAAATGGCTGAAAGAGCACACTGTACTTAAGGCACAGGCCGACAAGATGACGCCGGAAGAACTCGAAGGCAAGATCATCTGCGGTGAATTCCTGAATGTAGAGAACGCGCGCGAATACACGGATCGCTACAACGACGTTATCGCCCGCGCTCAGGGAAAGAAGTAGGAGGTACGGATCATGGGCGATCGTTTTGAAATTCGCGTTGCAGGATCCGGCGGACAGGGAGTCATTCTCGCCGCAGTGATCCTTGGTGAGGCGGCTGCACTCCGTACAGAAGGCCTCAATTCGGTTCAGAGCCAGGCTTACGGTCCGGAAGCCCGCGGCGGAGCCTCAAAGTCGGAAGTCGTCTATGACCGCGACGAGATAGACTATCCGAAGGCGTCGCACCCCAATCTGCAGATAATCCTTACGCAGAAAGCATGCGACACATACAGCCATGACACGGCAAAGGGAGCTACGGTCATTCTCGACGACTTCTTCGTTACAGATCCTCCGAAGCTCGATGCTGAGATCTACATGCTGCCGATAGTAAGAACGGCCCGCGAAAAGCTCGGCCGCGAGATCGTCGTCAACATGGTTGCGCTCGGCACAGCGGCGAAGGCCCTTGAAGACAAGGGACTTACAAAGCCGCAGGCCATCAAGGAAGCCATCCTCGCCCGCGTACCGAAGGGCACCGAAGAGCTCAACGAGAAGGCTTTTGAAGAAGGCTACAAGATGATGTGCGAAGCGGTAGCAGCGAAAAAAGCCTGCGGCTGCGGCTGCAAATAAACTGCAAAACAGCAGAAAAGAAGCAGCTTTCTGGCAGCTGTATTTTTCAGGGAGCCCGACAGGGCTCCCTGTTTTATGCGCGCAGGGAGCTTAGGCCTTGTTTTATTACCTGCACGATGAGTCCGACGGCGTAAGTGTCCTTCCGCAGATCCTGCCCGTCTTTCAAACAGCCATTTGAGCAGTATGAGAGAGCGCCGTGAGCGGCATGTTAAAGTGCCTGCGTGTTGACAAAATCAAAAAATACTGTATAATAGCACCTCGTGATATGTGAGCGAGCCGTTAGCTCAGTTGGCAGAGCACCGGACTTTTAATCCGGGTGTCCCGGGTTCAAGTCCCGGACGGCTCACCACCTTTTGACGGTCCTATCGTCCAGAGGCCTAGGACACCGCCCTTTCAAGGCGGCGACGCGAGTTCGAATCTCGCTAGGACCGCCAAAACTTTTCCGCCGGTATTATTTTCCTGTAAATAACAACATTGAAATATTATAATTACGCAGGATGGCCTTATGCCGTGCCGCACGAAAATTATAGTGTGTTCAAAAAAGCTGTGCGTTTTTGTCATATATTCTTCACATTTATGTGGTAGACTTCAGTTAATGAAACATTAAGGGGGTTTTGCCAATGAAAAAGACATTGTCATTAGTTATATTGACTCTTCTGGCACTGACAGTGACCTGCTGCGCGGCTTTTGCAGACACGCCGCTGATCAACAGGATCCAGTACACCGGAAACGGCAAGGTCATCATCAGCTTTGACCGCGATATCCACGTAGATGAGCACAGCATCACAGTATATGATTACGCCGGCAGGATCGTTCCCTCGATAATAGCCGGTAATTATAAGAGACAGATCGTCTTGAGACTTCCAAATGCCGGATACAACCAGAGGTATACGTTTGAAATAGACGGCGTGAATTCAGGCAGCAGCGGAGGCCTTTTCTATTCAAACTCTTTCTTTACAAGAGACAATTGGTATGAAGACTGGACAAGTATTGCGAGGGATCTTCTGAAACATCCGGGAAGGCCCGGCAGACGCAGCGGTTCAAGATACAACGGCCAGAATCAGCAGTGGGACAACGGCAGTTACGGTATGGGTGAGGGGCATGACAACAGGCAGAACCGGCCGTACTGGTATGAAAACAAACCGGGACAGCAGCCTTATTGGGACAACGACAGGCCGGATCACAGACCGCGGAGTCATGACTTCAAACCGGGACAGCATCCTCAGTGGAATGGCGACAGACCCGACCAGCGGCCCGGCGGCCGCGACGGCAGACCGGAACGTCAGCCGCGCAGCCATGATGTCAGGCCGGTACAGCCGCCGCAGCCGGGACAGCAGAACAAGCCTGTACAGCCGCCTCAGGCACAGAACAATCAGCAGCAGCTAAGACAGCGCGTCAGCGATAAATAAAGTACGATCATTTAAGGCTGGCGAAAATAATCAAAACAAAAGGCAGGGATATAGCCCCTGCCTTTTAATTTGAGCAACAGCAGCCGGATGGCAGCCAGTTACTAAAAAAGGACTTCCGCTGACCGCGAAAGTCCTGTATTTGCAATGGTGGGCGATATTGGGTTCGAACCAACGACTTCCACCGTGTGAAGGTGACACTCTACCGCTGAGTTAATCGCCCATAAAAATGGTGGATCGTACAGGAATCGAACCTGTAACCCCCTGATTAAGAGTCAGGTGCTCTGCCAGTTGAGCTAACGATCCGGCCTTAAGGCTGACGCATATCAAAAAATGGTGGATCGTACAGGAATCGAACCTGTAACCCCCTGATTAAGAGTCAGGTGCTCTGCCAGTTGAGCTAACGATCCGGCC
>JAEEGL016056091.1_pt1 | contig 10415 bp, 10 predicted proteins | sample 9134231 | NCBI WGS metagenome assembly JAEEGL01 (sample SAMN16246548, study PRJNA631951) | gut metagenome | biome: gut microbiome; feature: rumen; material: fiber-attached | host: Bos | place: Iran: Karaj | collected 2018-10
ACAGATTCTATGGCAGCTACTAGTGGGACTAAGGAACCTTTTGAACAATGAACGAGCGTATAAGAAATAATACGGTATTATCATGCTGGGTCATATTTGCGATCCTGATATTAGTACATGGAACTGAGGCTATCGTGCTCAGGATGGATGAAACTGTTTTCGGAGAGAACTTCATCAATAAGGTTTTTGGGATCCTCGTCATATTCATAGTATTACGATGCCTTGATCAGAAATGGTCCGATATAGGGTTTGCTGGATACGGTTTTTTAAAATATACCGGAATAGGATTGCTGATCGCGCTGTGCTCATTTGCTATCTCATATAGTGTTGAGGTGATCATCCTTAAGAGCCGCGGTGATGAGATAGGATTCGGGATATTTACAACGGGATTTTCGCTTACCGGGGAAGCAGCCATACATACCGGTATCGGCTTTATACTTATGTGTGTGTTCTTCAATATCATAAACGTGATCATGGAGGAAGGCACATTCCGGGGTCTTTTCTATAATATTGCCGCTATCGATCATTCATCGAAGTATGCTCTGTGGTTCCAGGCGTTTTTGTTTGGAGTGTGGCATATCGTAACACCGCTTCATAATCTGATCGATGGAGATATCAACATGGCTTCATTCATAGCGCTTGGCATAGGATACATCATTCTTGCCGGGATGATGGGTATAAAATGGGAACTTCTTTATCGGATGACCGGCAGCCTGTATGCCGGAATGGCCGATCATTTTTTCAACAACTGTATTGCCACAAATCTGCTTCATATAACTACAAAGAGCGGGGTAGATGAGATGATGATCATCCGCGTGGCGATCGCACAACTTCTTTCATTTACTGTTGTTTTGCTTGTCTGGAAAAAAGAGCGGTGAACGAGATCGGATACGATGCAGCGCAGAACAGAAACAGCAACTTCTTTTATTTCAGAAAACGAATGAGACGTTTTTGAAAGTCCTTATAATACGGTTTCTCTATATATGCAACATGAGATGCACCGTCTATGATCTCAAGTGCGGAACCGGATGGCAGTTCATCAATCGAACCGTTTACCAGATCATAATTCAGATAGGGGTCCTTACTCCCGCAGATCACGAGTGTCGGAACTCTTATGGCAGACAGATCTATCAGCTTTTCCGAAGCCGGAACACAGATGTCCCGCCTGCCTCCGTTCGGACTTGATCCTCCGTCGTATTTCCAACAGCCCGAGCAGAACATTTCGATGACAACAGGATCGGTAACTGAGTGATCGAAATCACCGCTCTGATCTTTGTGAAAATCATCCGCCGCATGTTCCCATGTATTGAGATGAAAAGGTTCGGTGATCTCGTATGCGCCAACTCCGCACAGGCTCGGTGCATAAAGGATCAGGCGGTTCACATGCTCAGGATGTTTTGCGACAAATCGGCCTGTCGTGACAGTACCCCAGCGCCATCCGAGAACGTCTATCCGATCAACTCCGGTTTCATTAATGATCGCCTTTACAGCAGCATTGATATCTTCGGCAGCATAGTCGGAGTCCGGCAGGAAACCGTCTTCAACCTGCTCTGACTGTCCGAATCCGGCAATATCAAGACGCCATACGGCATATCCTTCGCCGGCAAGACGTCGTACAAGGCTGTAATCCTTATAGTCAATATCAAACTCGAAAGAGGAGTACGTTACTCCATGTACAAGTAAGATATTTTTTACGGGTGTTTCACCTTCTGCGATCATGCGGTCCAGGTGAAGAGCGATCCCGTTTCGCTCCAGGGGATATTCGGAATATTCAAAAGATTGTCCCTGTTTCTGACAACCTGCGATAAGAAAGCAGCAGAACATCAGTATCAGGATTGTGGCGGTTTTTATAGTTTTTTTCATATTTCAATACCTTGATAGATTGTGATACAGAGGCATTATACCACGTTGGGATAACAGGAATACAGTAGCCGCGGCCAATAAGTGTATATCGGTTCGTGGAAAATATGATATAATGCTTGTTAGGCGTGATACGGTGATAAAGACAGTTCCAAGGGAGGGACGTGAATGACACGAAAATATATGGCATTTCTTGCATTGTTTGCAGCCGTGGCACTTGCAGGATGTAAAGATAAGGCACAGGCGGATGCAGGACAGGCTGAGCCGCTCCGGCTGGCGATGAGTGCGGATATAGTTACGATGGACGTGCACAAAACGTCCATCGATTACATGGTCCCGATGAACGTGTTTGATACGCTGTTCACGTTTAAGAAGAATGAAGACGGTTCCACACAGATCGAAAACGGTCTTGCCGAGGAATATGAATTGTCTGCAGACGGACTGACGTATGAGTTCACGTTAAGAGACGGTGTTGTATTCTCGGACGGGACTCCGCTTATGGCGTCGGACGTTAAGTATACTTTTGAGCGTATGCTCACACTTCCCGACAGTGCCCAGACAGATTATGCGCTTGTTATAGACGGCGCACAGGATCTTATGGACGGTAAGGCGGATTCGCTTCGCGGGATCACGGTCGAGGATAACCGGCATTTTTCTATAAAGCTTGCGAATCCGTTTGCAGGGTTTATCGCATCGCTTGCAACTCCGTCAACGAGCATATTCTCAGAGAAGCTTGTAACAGAGGCGGGGGATGATTTTGGCTCGATTCCCGAGAAGACCATAGGAACCGGTCCGTATATCATCAAGGAGTGGACCAAGGGAAGCGGTCTTGTATTTGAGTACAATCCCCGTTACTGGGGAGAGGAGCCTTCGGTGAAGCGGGTCGAGGTCTCGATCATGGATCCCCAGGTAATGAACATGGCGTTTCAGAAAGGGGATCTTGATATTCTCGATTGCATGCTTATCGATTCGGCTATCGTTAAGTCAACATATAAGACGGATCAGTACAAGGACCGTATCGTATCCATTGACAGACTGGGACTGAACTTTTTGATACTCAATGAGAAGATCGAGCCTTTAGGAAATGTGGATGTGAGACGTGCGATCCAGAAGGCGATAGACCGTGAATCCATACTTTCATCCATATATGACGGAGACGGTAAGCTGGAGGACGGCATGATCCCGACGGGTTGTCTGGGGTACAGCCAGAACAACCAGGGGTGGCTGACGTATGATCCCGAGGAGGCAAAAAAGATACTTGCGGATGCGGGTTATGCCGACGGCTTTGATATGGAGATAGCCCTTGACTCATCAGCCACGGACTCTGTGAAGAATTCGATCCAGGTGGTTGCGCAGAATCTTAATGACGTCGGGATACGCACAAATATACGCTCACTCGATCATGCAAGCTATCTTGATCTTAGAGGGAGCGGAGACATGCCTTCTTATTGGGCTCTGTGGATACTGGACTTTAACGATCCCGACAACATACTGTCCACATTCTTCGGCAACAATGAGAATACAAAGATAAGATCCGACAACTATGATGATGACGCTGTGATCGCGAGGGTTGCCAATGCAAAGGCCATAGTGAGCGAAGGTGACCGTAACATGGAATATGAAGCGATCGAGAAGAAGCTCATAGAGGATGATGCTGTCTGCGTTCCGATGTTCTCGCTGAAGCATCTCTTTGTTATAAGCGAGCGTGTGGAGAGCTTTGTTCCGCACTGGGCAGGATGGAGCGACATCTACTTTGCGAATGTCACACTTAAGTAAGGAGGATCCGGCACTTTGAAGGAACTGTTCAAAAGGCTGATAGGAGTAGCCTTTGTACTGTTCGGGGTGATCGTTCTCGTGTTTGTGATGCTCCGTATCATCCCCGGCGATCCTGCGACCGTGCTGCTTAATGAACATGTCAGTCAGACAAACATAGATCGCCTGACACAGACTATGGGTCTTGATAAGAGCCTTCCGGAACAGTTCTTCGGGTATATCACGAAAGTTGTGAGGGGGGATCTGGGTAACAGTTATTTTATGGGTCGGAGCGTGTCATCACTCATAGCTGAGGAGTTCCCGTATACGCTTAGGCTGACACTTCTGGCCATTCTGTTTTCATGGACACTTGGGATCATCTCCGGTGTCATTTCAGCAATATACAACGAAAAGATTCTTGATTATCTGTTTCGCGGCACCGCACTCTTCGGGATATCGATCCCGGTGTTCATGGTGGCGCTTTTTGGACAGTATCTGTTCTATTATCGTTTCTCTGTATTTCCACTCACATATGACGGAACGACATTTTCCCTCATATTGCCGGCCATAGTCCTAGGCTGGAACAGTGCGGGAAGTATTGCAAGACTGATGAGATCGGAGCTCATCGGTCAGCTTGATGCGCCCTATATTGATACCGCAAGAGCCAAGGGACTGACATATAATAAGGCTGTCATCACGCATGCGCTGAAAAATGCTATGCTGCCTGTTATCACTATGATGGCCATGCAGCTGTCCTCGATGCTTTCGGGAGCCGTGATCACAGAGAGCGTGTTCTCGATACCGGGTCTTGGAAGACTTGCTCTTACGGCACTACAGACAAGGGATATGCCGCTCCTTGCCGGTACGGTACTGTTCACTGCGTTTGTCATCGCGGTATTCAATATCCTCGCGGATATGATAAACACACTGCTCGATCCGAGGCTGGGATTCGAATGAAGAAACTGTTACAGAACAAAGCGGTCCTTGTTTCGGGATCGGTCATACTGATCATAACGGTACTTGCCATACTGGCACCTTTCCTTACTGCCTATGATGAGACAAGTCAGGACCTTGCATGTAGGCTGATGCCGCCCGGTAACGGACACCTTTTCGGTACAGATGAGCTCGGGAGAGATGTGTTCACAAGGATATTCTACGGAACAAGAGTATCACTTCTTATAGCGGTTGTTCCTACGGCATTGGCTGTTGTGATCGGAACGGCGGCAGGTGTGAGCGCTGCCATGTTTCGCGGGGCATGGGATTTTCTGATAATGCGGTTTGCGGAAGTGATGTTCTCGATCCCTTCTATGCTTCTTGCAATGGTTGTTCTGTATACGTTCGGAGGATCGCTTGCTTCAGTTGTAGTATCACTTGTCCTGATAGAATGGGGAGGGGTCGCGAGAGTTGTCAGATCTGCCGCATTGGAGATTCGACAGAGTGAGTTTGTTGAAGCCGCATTCTCGGTCGGAGCGGGCAAGATGCGAGTGATATTTCGCCATATTCTTCCGAATCTCATACCTACCCTTATCGTACTGTTTACGCTCAATATTCCGTCTTCGATACTGTCGGAGAGTGCACTCAGTTTCCTCGGGATAGGAATACAACCGCCCGATGTATCACTCGGTCTCATGACGGGTACTTCACGTCAGTATCTGTTCCAGATGCCATGGCTTGCACTCGCTCCCGCAGGTATGATCATGGTGCTCGTGCTCGCGTTCAATTTTCTCGGAGATGCTCTGAGGGATATGCTTGATCCGGGGAGGAAGACAAGATGAGCGATAATCTTCTTGAGATCAGAGGACTTGTGGTATCGGTAGCGGATGGAAAAAGGAGCTTACCCGTTGTCAAGGGTATCGATATAGACATCCCCAAAGGACAGATAGTAGGTCTTGTCGGAGAGAGCGGATGCGGCAAGAGCATGACCGCAAGATCGATCATGGGTATACTGCCTCCGGGGGCCTCTACACATGGGAATATTATGTGGCATGAGGATGACGGTTCGGTAACCGATCTGACCGGGCTTTGCGAAAGGGACCTTCGTAAGATGTGCGGCCCGAAGATGGGAATGGTATTTCAGGAGCCGATGTCGTCATTGAATCCGATGATGCGCATCGGAGATCAGGTAGCGGAGGCACTTCTTATACATAAGCTGGCAGCAAACAGGGACGAGGCAAGGCAAAAGGTGATCGGTCTCCTTCGTGATGTCGGTATATCGGAGAGCGATAAGCGATACAGATCATATCCGCATGAACTGTCAGGCGGTATGAGACAACGTGTGATGATCGCCATGGCGGTGATATGTGCTCCGAAGCTCCTTATAGCGGATGAGCCTACTACGGCACTTGACGCAACGACCGAAGCACAGATACTGAAGCTTATCAGGCAGATGTGCGAAACGTATCATATGAGTGCGCTTGTTATAACACACAACATGGGTGTAGTGTCGCAGCTGTGTGACAGAGTGTATGTGATGTATACGGGACGTATCGTTGAAAGGGCAGATGCCGAAAGGATATTTGTTAATCCCGCACATCCGTATACACGAGGTCTCATGTCATCCATGCCGCGTATAAGAGAGAACCCGGAGTATCTTCCGACGATACCGGGCTATATCCCGGGACTCGGCAAGGAGCCCGTCGGATGCGAGTTCTGCTTAAGGTGCAGTGACGATATACGAAGATGCTTCTTCGAACGTCCCGATGAAACAGAGGTTGAAGAAGGGCACTTCGCAAGATGCTTTTTCGGTCGGGAGGAAGGAGAACAGGTAATATGAGCGATCATGTACTGATATCCGCCCGTAACATAACAAAAAGCTTTGCCGTCGGAAAAAAGGGCAGGCATATCGCGGTCAATGACGTAAGTCTTGATATGTACAGAGGTGAGACTCTTGCACTTGTCGGAGAATCAGGCTGCGGTAAGACTACGCTTGCAAGGATACTGATGAGGCTTGTAATGCCGGACAGCGGGAATGTGATGTATGACGGCACAAATATTATGGAGTTGTCGGAGAGTGCATTCGGTCCGTACAGGCAAAAGATGCAGATGGTGTTCCAGGATCCCGCAACTTCGCTCGACCCCCGGATGAAAGTGAGAGATATCATAGCCGAACCGCTCGATGTTTGGCACGTTTATAAGAACAGGGAAGAGAAGGAAAAACGGGTGGAAGAGCTGCTCGAGATGGTAGAACTGTCACGGGGCGAGGGCAACAGATATCCGCGAGAACTGTCCGGAGGACAGAGACAGCGTATAGGCATAGCAAGAGCAATAGCGATAAAACCTGAGCTGATCATATGTGACGAGTCAGTCTCAGCACTTGATGTATCTATCCAGGCACAGATACTTAATCTCTTAAAGCGCCTGAAGCAGGAGCTTGGCCTGTCATGTCTGTTCATCAGTCATGATCTTGCGGTTGTTGATTTTATCGCTGACAGGGTATGTGTCATGAAGGATGGCAGGATATGTGAGACGGGAGATACGGCATCAGTATTTGGCGCCCCGCAGAGCGAGTACACAAAATACCTGCTCGATCCCGTTCGCCAAATGTGAGATACCATACAACAGCGGTCATCGTACCTCGAATACGGCAGATACACCGCCTATGTCTATCATGTATTTTCCTGTCTTAAGATTCAATTCGTTAAGGTCTATGGATATATAGTCATCCGCTATTTCCATATGTTCGGACAGATCTGCAAGAAGGCCCTTTGATATGTATTCATCCTTATCAGCTTTAGCTGCTTCTTTTATAGTATATTCCTTATCAGACAGATCATCGGGAACAGAACCTTGTGTAAATAGTAACAGCACTCCCTTTCTGTAGATCGTATCGCTTACAGCCCATGAGGCAGCAGCTTCCTCGCCTGCGGTTACTGCAACGTTGTCATTATTGAATTCCAGTGCTTTATCATCACGCTTTGCGTGATCTTCGGCATCCTCGGCTTCTTCAGCCATTGCAGTTTCCTCAGTCGCTTCGGCTTCGGCAGACGGTTCCTCAGCAACCGCATCATATGAAGCATTGGCGGCCGCCTCGGCAGCAGGCGCAGCAGCTTCCTCAGCCGCTTCGGCAGCGGGCGCAGCCTCAGCATCGGCCATATCCTCGGCAGCGGGCGTAGTATCAGATGCCATGGATGCCGAGTCGGACTTTGAGACTTTAAGTATCGCCGGCATCGCAACTGCAACTATAAGTATTATCGCGGCAACGGACGGAAGGGCCACATATATGAACTTCCGGATACGACGCTTGGAAGTTATGTCAACCACACGATCGCCGGCTTTATCTGATCCGACAACAGCGCCGGTGCCGTGAAGCTCATAAGCCGCTTCGTCTATATATTTACCGTCTATCCCCGAGAGGGCATTAAAGATATCATGTTCGTTCACAGTTCGTATCCCTCCTTTTCGAGGAGATCCTTAAGCTTTTGGCGCAATCTGAAAAGCAGTGATTTTACGGCCGCTTCAGACATCGAATATGCCTTTGCGATATCGGCGAGGGAGTCGACGTAGAAATAGCGCCTTACGAATACCTTGCGGCTGGTTGCATCAAGCCCTTCAAGAAATCCGTTTATGTGTGAGGTAAGTATTGAAAGGTCAGCTTCATCTTCGGTAAGGGACGAGCCGGCTACTTCCGTAAGCTCATCAAGCGCGAGGGGGACCTGACCCGCCCCGCGCTTTTGAGAATGTGATCTTCTGTACATATCGAGTGCATGGTTTCGCGTGATCGCCGCAAGGAACGGGGAGAGCGGATCGGGGCGCTCTTCGGGCATCGAGTTCCAGGCCGACATATACGTATCATTAACGCATTCCTCGGAATCCTCAGCCGATGCCACGATGTTCATGGCTATCCTGCGGCAGTAGCTGCCGTACTTGATATCCGTCTGCGATATTGCATTTTCGCTCCGCGCCCAGTAAAGGTCAACGATCTCGTTATCCTGCATTTCGGTCATTAAAGCTGCCTTACCAGCTGTGCAAACTCCTCTTTGTATTCGTCGGAAAGTGTCAGCTTTGCTAACTGGCGTGATATCGTGTTCATGCTGATGTTTCCCGTGTAGTCGCTGTCATTTAATATCATGCCGCACTCCGCAACGTATGCTGCAAAGAGTGTATCACAATCCGGGCAGTTCGTGTAGCACTTACTGCTTATCGGGAATGTGAGGAGCTTCGATCTGTTGCCTTCGGGCTCTTTGTAGCGTACCGATACGGTCATCCACTCGTCCGTGTCGTTAGCGTATTCCGAGAGGTTAGCACTCTGATACTTAAGCTCCGGCACCTCGTCGCGGTCAGATCTTTCGTCATTTAGCTTTATCTCATACATTACCGTAACTTCGTGTCCGCTGCCGATCTCGCCGCCGTCCTTAGTATCGTCGTTAAAATCCCTTGCTGCCATCTGACGGTTCTCATAACCGATCTGGCGGTATTCGCTCACGTATTTCGGATTGAACTCTATCTGGAACTTGACATCCTTTGCTACGGTAACGAGTGTTGAGTCAAACTCGTCGATGAGCACCTTCTTTGCTTCAGACAGGCTGTCTATGTATGAGTAGTTGCCGTTACCCTTGTCAGCAAGCGTTTCAAGTGTTCTCTCGTTATAGTTGCCGGTACCGAAGCCGAGGACCGAAAGGAATACACCGCTTTCCTTCTTGCGGTTGATGAGGTCTTCGAGTTCATCTTCTGAAGTGATGCCTACGTTCAGGTCGCCGTCGGTAGCCATGATGACTCGGTTGTTCCCGCCGTCTATGAAATACTTTTCAGCGAGTCTGTATGCTGACCTGATACCGTCGCCACCATTCGTGGAGCCGCCTGCCGACAAGCTGTTGATCGCCTTTTTTATCGTTGTGTGTTCGTTTCCGGGAACGCCCGCGATCACCACGGATGAGTCTGATGCGTATGTGACTATCGATACGCGGTCATTTTCGTTGAGATCATCGACCAGCATGTCAAATCCCATTTGAAGTAGAGGGAGCTTGTCGTAATCGTTCATCGAGCCGGAAACATCGATAAGGAACACTATGTTTGAAGGGATATCCTTCGTATCACCAAGCTCTTTTGCCTTTACGCCCAATGTTACGAGCTTTGAGTCTTTGTTCCAGGGACAGTCGGTGATCGTTGCGTTTACCGCAAATGCATCATTTCCTCTCGGGCCCCTGTAGCCGTAGTCAAAATAGTTGATCAGCTCCTCCGTGCGAATGGAACCTGCAGGGATATCATAGAGTGAGCAGCCGTCGTTGATCATCCTGCGAAGGTTAGCGTAGCTTGCCGTATCAACGTCTGCCGCAAATGTTGACAGCGGGGATGAGACCACGTCCTTAAAGGTGTTCTCGGACACTTCAGTGTACTTCTCGCCGCGAAGATCGTTGTATCCGTAGTAAACGCCGGGGCAGAGAGTTGATTCGCATGCATTGTCATATGCGCCTGAGTTCTTGGCATAGTCCGAAGCGGGTGCCTCTTCGGCAAACCATTCTTCATATGCTTCTTCAGTCTCGGTGCAGTAGGAACCTGCTGATGCCGCGTAGTCTCCGTTTGAACTTTCCGCCGCCGGATATGAGGGCTCGATGTAAGCCGGACTCTCACAGGCAGTAGCTGTGTCCTTGACTATAGACAGACCGCCGCATCCGGTAAGGGCTGATGTTGCCATTGCAGTTAAGAGTAATGTTGAGATGATTCTTTTCTTCATGATCTTTCCTCCGTTTTCTTCTGACAAATACTTTTTCGTTTATGAAGCGCTTTTTTGCGCCTTCACTTATAGAAACGTAAAACGATACGGGGAGGTTTCGAAAAAAATAAAAAAAATTTTCAAAACCTCGGAT
>JAEEGL016086046.1_pt1 | contig 10415 bp, 1 predicted proteins | sample 9134231 | NCBI WGS metagenome assembly JAEEGL01 (sample SAMN16246548, study PRJNA631951) | gut metagenome | biome: gut microbiome; feature: rumen; material: fiber-attached | host: Bos | place: Iran: Karaj | collected 2018-10
CAAAGACCGCGTCGTACAGCGATCGAGTTTTCAAGACGGAAATCGATTCTTCCTGCTCGACGCCGAATCAGGCGCCCCGATTTCTAACGCCGACCTCGAATTCATCTTCATTACGACCAAATGGGGTAATCGCGGTCCAATCGTCGTTTCGGTTAAGAAGGAAATTAAACGCACCGACGAGTCGGGCGCCGCGCTGATTCCGTATAAAGAGTACGACCACAACACGAACGAATCGACTTCCGTCGTTACTATTGCGCCAAGCGCCGATCCACAAGCGCCTAAACAGTACTCGTTCCTCGACGCGCAATCGGTTATGCGCGTTTCCGAAGTCAATGAAACTTACCTCAGACTCAACGCGTTCTTTCTTTCCGATCGACCAATCTATCGACCTAACCAAAAGGCGAATTTTAAGTTTTGGGTCGGAACCGCCGCTTATGATATCGACGTCGAGAAGAACGATTGGGCTGGTCAAAAGGTCGCTTACGTCATTCAGTCGCCGAACGGCGAAAAGGTCGTGCAAAAGGGGAACGTCGAGCTCGACGCCTACGGCGCCTTCAGCGACTCCTTTGATATTCCCGACGACGCGCAACTTGGCGTCTACTCCGTCATGTTGGGAACGAGTCTCGATCCTAACGGCAACATTCAAAACTATTTAGGCTCCGGTTCCTTCAGACTCGAAGAATATCGCAAACCGGAATTCAAAGTCGCCGTCAACGCGCCAAAGGATCCCGTTAAACTCGGCGATAAATTCAAGGCGACCGTTAAGGCGGATTATTATTTCGGCGCGCCCGTCTCAAAGGGTACCGTTCACTATACCGTTACCCGCAATACGCATCGTTCAACCTATTACCCCGCTCGATACTGGGACTGGTTCTACGGACCCGGATACTGGCAATTCACCTACGATTGCCTGTGGTATCCCGGCGCTTATCGATGGTATTGCCGACGCCTTCCGCCTTTCTACTCGTCTTTCCCGTACGCGCCCCCGGAGGAAATTGCGTCCGGAGAAGCGCCTCTCAAGGAGGACGGAACCTTCGAAATCGAGATCGATTCCGCCGTCGCGCAGGCGATCTATCCCAACGACGATCACGTCTACAATATTACCGCGCGCGTCGTCGATCAGTCGCGACGTGAAATCGTCGGCGTCGGCAAGGTATACGTTACTCGCGAACCGTTCCAGACTTACGCATGGTTTGATCGCGGATACTACAAAGTCGGCGATAAAATGACGGCGGCGTTCCAAGCGCGTCGCTTAGACGGCAAGCCGGTCGTCGGAAAAGCGACCGTCAAACTCTATAAGATCGCCTATGCGAAAACGGAAGACGACGTCGTCAAGCCGACGGAAACCGAAGTCTTTACCAAAGACCTCGTCGCAGACGAGCAAGGTTGCGGCTCCGTCGATATGACCGCGACCGAGCCCGGACAATATCGTCTCTCGTGCGTTCTAACGTCCGAATCCGGCGTCGCCGAAGAAGGCGGACAGCTTATTATGGTACGCGGCGACAAGAAAGCGTTGAATGCGTCGCAACCGCGTGGAGATTATCGATTCAGCGCGCTCGAAATTATTCCGGAGAAACCGGAATACGCCGTCGGCGACGTCGCGAAAATTCAAATCGCGTCCAATCGCGCCGACGCGACCGTTTTCGTTAAGCTCCGCACGCAGAATAGCGGGCTCGGCGACGGCAAGCCGATTATGCTCCAACTGAAGAACGGGCTCGCCGATTTCGAATTCAAGATCGAAGGAAAAGATCAGCCAAACTTCTTCCTTGAAGCGACGACCGTCTTTGAAGGACGATGTTACGACGAAACCAAGGAAATAGTCGTGCCGCCCGCTAAGAGAATCCTCGATATCGCCGTCGAACCGAGTAAGGAACGCGTTAAGCCCGGCGAAAAGGCAAAAGTGAAACTTAGACTGACCGATCCTGACGGCGAGCCCGTCGTAGGTCAAACGGTCGTTACGATTTACGACAAGTCTCTCGACGACCTAGTCGGCGGTTCCAATATAGAGGATATTCGAGAATTCTTCTGGAAATGGCGACGTTCCTGGGGCGGAGCCTCCTTCACGTCAAGTCTCTATCAGGAATCGTATTTCGACGTCTGGCCTTGGATTACCGCCCAATGGACGGACGACGAGCGCGCTCGTCAACGTCTGCGTCCAATCGGCCTCTTTAACGACTCCCTTGATTTCTCCGACTCAGCAGGATACGCTGGAAGAATGGCAGGCGGCGCAATGGGCGGCATGGGCAGAGGCGCGAAGAATCAAGTCTTAGCGATGAATACCAGCGCTCCAATGTCGGCTATGGCGAGAGGCGCAGTACTCAGAAAAGAAGAATTGGCGGAAGCGGAGGAAGCGGACATGAGCATGGCGGTCGACGACGCTGCCCCAATGATGCTGGCCGAAGCCAAAGCGGCCGCTTTTGCGCCGGCGGCCCCGACGCCAATGGCGGGCGATTATGTAGACGCCGCGGAGTCGGCAATGCGCGACGGATCGACTGCGTTTGTCGAAGCGAAAGTCCGCAAGAATCTCGCCGATCTCGCTTACTGGGCGGTCGATCTTAAGCCAAACGACGACGGCGTCCTCGAAATTGAAGTCGACATGCCGGAGAATCTTACGACCTGGAAGATCGCCGCGTGGAGCGTCGGCGAAGGACTGCGCGTCGGGTCCGGCGAATCGGAGATCATTACGAGTAAGGATCTCATTATCCGAATGCAGAAGCCGCGCTTCCTTACGCAGAAAGACGAAGTCGTTCTCTCCGCCAACGTCCACAACTACCTCGATTCCGAGAAGAAAGTCCGAGTCTCGCTCGAATTCCCTAAGGACGATCCGGAAAATTCAACTGCCGAACTGAAATTCCTCAACGACGACGCGACTTCTGACGTCGTCGTTCCGGCGAACGGCGAAGCGCGCGTCGACTGGCGCGTTAAGGCGGAAAAAGCCGGCGTCGCTTCCTTGCTCATGAAAGCGCTCGCCAACGAAGAATCCGACGCTATTCAAGATACGATCAAGATTAAGGAACACGGGATCGACAAGCAGGTCGCCGTATCCGGCGTTATTCCCGCCTCTCAAAAGAGCGACGAGAAATCGCAAGACGTCCGTGAACAAACCTTTACAATGGTCGTACCCGAGGAGCGACGGCCGGAAACGACGAAACTTACCGTTAGATTCTCGCCGACCCTTGCGGGCGCCATCTTCGACGCGCTTCCCTATATGATGGAGTATCCCTACGGCTGTACGGAACAGACGCTCAATAAGTTCCTGCCGCTTGTGATCTCGCAAAAAGCGTTGCTCGACGCCGGCGTCGATCTCGAAGCGCTTCAAACGAAGAAGGCGAATCTCAACGCGCAAGAGCTCGGCGACGCTCAGGAACGCGCTAAGCGTTGGGGAACGAAACGCAATCCGCTCGCTAACCCCGTCTTCGATCCCGTCGAAGCGCGCAATCGCGTCCAAGTCGGCGTGGAACGGCTGACCTCCATGCAGAATCCCGACGGAGGCTGGGGATGGTTCTATGGCGCCGGGTGCGTCTCCTCGGCGCGTCAGACGGCGCTTATCGCTCGTGGACTCAAACTTGCGCAAGAGTGCGACTTCCCAGTCGAGCAGTATACGATCGATCGCGGTCGCGATTTCCTTGCGCAATATGAACGCGAACAAGTCGTTAAGCTCATTCGCGGAAAGTACTGGACCGACGAGCAGAAGAAGGAACCGGGCGCGTACCGTCTGTACAAGGAGACGGCGTCGTCCGAAGACGTCTTCGTCTACTTTGCGCTTTCCGAACTCGGCGTTCAGCCGGCGGCGTATAGCGACGACTTCGTCGATCCCAGCGCGGCGACGCTCGCGGGACTCGCCGCGAACGATCAAGTCGGACTTCACGCCGTAATGAAGGAGTTCATTTGGGACGCGCGCGCCTCGTTGCAACTCTATCCGCTCGCTACCTATGGACTTGCTCTTGCGCATGAAACGGAACAATTTCCTTCGACGGCGACGCGGCTCGAAATGATACTTCGAGTACTCGCGCAATATCGCAAGCTCGACGACGAGAATCAAACGCTGTGGCTTGATCTCAATCGCGTAAACGGATGGTACTACTGGTCCTGGTTCGGCTCAGAATTCGAGACTCAGGCGTATTACTTGCGTCTCCTCAATAACGTCGATCGTGCGATTCTAAAGAAAGTCGGCGTCGAGAAAGACGCGCCTATGCTAGTAAAGTACCTCCTCAATAATCGCAAGCATGCGACCTATTGGAACTCCACGCGAGACACGGCGATATGCGTCGAGGCGTTCGTCGAATTCCTCCGCGACGCTAACGAACTTGCGCCTAACGAAACCGTAGACGTACTCGTCGACGGCGAGCGTAAAATGCAAGTTCAATACTCGCCCGACACGCTCTTTGAAATCGACGGAACCCTCGAGATTCTCGCCGACGAAATTGGTTCCGGCGAGCATACGATTACGTTGCGCGTCGACGGCGACGGTCCGCTCTACTACAACGCGTATCTTGAATACTTTACCCTGGAAGACCCGATTGAAAAAGCAGGTCTCGAAGTTAAAGTCGAACGACGATACTATAAGCTCGTTAAAGACGACGACGCGACGGCGCTCGTCGAGGGCGGGCGCGGTCAGGCGATCAACCAGCGCGTTGAACGCTATAATCGCGTTCCGCTTAAAACTGGAGACGACGTCGTTTCTGGAGACGAGATTGAAGTGGAGCTGATCGTCGAGAGCAAAAACGACTACGAGTCGCTACTCCTGGAAGAACCTAAAGCGGCGGGCTTTGAAGCGCTTGATCAATTGAGCGGATACAAGTATCAAGGCTTGCCCGCCTACGTCGAGTATCGCGACGATCGCGTCTGCTTCTTCGTCGAGAACCTGCCGAAAGGACGATCCGTAACGACGTATAAACTCCGCGCGGAAACGCCCGGTAAGTTTGCCGCGCTCCCCGCGACGATCTACGGAATGTACGCGCCCGAACTCAAGGGGAATTCCGACGAGTTCAAAGCGGGCGTCGTCGACAAGGAGTAATTCGCTCGTTAATACTTCTCGCCGCGCTGGTTCGACCGGCGCGGCGCGAGACTGCCGTCGGCGTTTGCGCGATTGCGCCGGCGGCAGTTTTCGCATATCTTTATACGTCATAATATTTCAATCGACGAGGAACTGCAAATGCAACGAGTAGGACGTAGCTTAACGGTAGCGCTATCTGGCGTTCTCCCATTGTGTCTATTTATCGCCGTTCAAACGGCGGTCGCACAAAGAGCCGCCGAGCCCATTGGCGGCGCTCAACGCGATTTAACCGTCGACGACGAGACGCTGCGCGTTCAGCGTCTGCGGTTCCAAGACGCCGCCAAGGAGTACGAGCGACGATCGACGGAGGAAATTATTGAAAATCTCCAGAAGGGCGCGGCTCGCAACATGGAATACTACGTCGTTTCCAGTTCGCGTTTCTCCGAAGCGGAACGACTCGACGCGCTGCGCGCTCTACTGCGCCGAATTGAACAGTACGATTTTAGGCATTGGGAAAATGCCGACTATCTCGAACTCACGGAAGCGCTCGACGCCTGTTCAAACGACTATCCAGACTCAGTAAACGTCGCGCTACAAATTGCGCTGATTTACGCTATAATCCAACTGGACGTCCAACACGCGCGAGTCGCGCACGATATAGTCAATTTCGATCTGAATAAAAGGGAAGTCTACGAGGACGCGCGCGTTAGACGCATTCGAACCCTCGTCCGCGCTTTGCCGACTTTAAGGCGAGAGATACGCGATAAAAAACATGACGATCCAAACGCCGTCGTTAGAGCGGGCTCGCCTGAATTTCGATTCTATCGCGAGCTCATTACGGCGCTACAGCGTTATGAAGCAAGAGCTGCCTCTACCGCAAGGCTATTTGTCATCGGGGAATATCTGTACGCATTTATGGATCACGCTCCCTCTTCAACGATATTTCATCAATTGAGACTTCAAAAACTTACGCCGCTCGAAGACGATTCTGAACCCGTTAAATATGACAATCCGGACTTGAACGTCGTCCGTTTGCAGGATCGCCTCGTCGACAAAGACGGTAATCTCGTCGTTTTTAAAACGCCGGAAACGTTCGAAGATGCGAAAAACGACGGCGAACGCGTCTTTGCGTTGCGCAAAGAACTATTCGACGCGGGAAGCAACGTCGTTAAAGCAGACGTCTTAGCCTCTTCTGCGCTGGACGCCCTTCTCTTCTTCGGGCTCTATAAAGTCGTTCCTAACGCTCGCGATTCTCTCGGAAACTCAACCCCCGTACTGGGCGTCGATCTATCCCAAGACGAGGTCAGTTCTTTGGCCGACGACGAATCGTATATCATGCTCAGTTCCGGTCTGCGGCGCGTTAAATTGCCGCAAGAGTACGCGTACGCAACGTTATGGCGACAGGCGCATGAATACGCAATCAAAGGCGCAAAGGAGTACTTCGACGCCGACGAATCAACCCGCGAAGCGTTGAATTATCCCAATGCGTCGGAAGATATCCAGAAGCTTCTCTGGCAGACGCGCGCCGCCGTCGTTATGGACGCCTTGATTAAACAAGATTTCGACCGTATTATTGAAACGGATCAGCGTCATGAAGAGTTTTGCCAGCGCTATAACCTTCGCGAGGACGGAATATTTAAATTCGTACTGCCGGCGCAGTTCCTAACTTCAGACGTCTCCCTCAAGCAACTGATCGCGCCCAAGATCGCTTTCAGCCAATCGAACGTCGACGAAAACCGACGTTCAGAACTGGATATCGCCTATCGCAACGCCAACGCCGTCGACGTCGCCGTCAGTCGAATTGATCTCGCGCCGGGCGTTGCGCTAAAGAATCTCGCCGCCAAAATGCTGATCAAACCGTACGAGTCGGACGTCTCGCTCCACTCGTTGATTTGCGATCAACTATTGGGAAAGAACAAGCTTTATTCGCGACCTCCAGACGACTATTTTCAAGTAGAAGAAGCGACGACGTTTCAAGTAGAACTCGACGCAGCCGAACGCGACGTCGAACGTACGGCGACGCTTAAACTTGGCGATCTGGAGCCCGGCGTCTATCTCGTTGAAGCAACCGCCATGAAAGACGGCGAACGCGGCGTCGCCGACAAGGCGACGTTGTGGATTCCCGACCTTGCCGTTCTGCGATTTGATCGTCAGGACGGTTGCGTTTTGCGCGTTTTCGATCCCCAAACGGGCAAGCCGGTTTCCAACGCCGAGATCGACGCTTATACGATCGTCCAGCCCGATTACGACGTTCTGAGAAAGAGACAAGCGACGCAAGGACTTAACGGTCGTATCTCAAAGACGTCAACCCCGGCGGTCGAAGTCTTCCAGCAGACGACTCAGACCGATGAAAACGGCGAAGCGTTCGTAGCCGTTCAACGCGCGAAAGAAGAACAGTTCGTTCGCGCGCTCTTCGCCGTGCGATCGCCGGACTCTGAACGTCTCAATCTAGCGTCTGTAGTCGACGTCGGCGGATTCGAACCTCCAACCGCGCCGCATTCGCCCTTCGGCGCGCCGGGTTGCGTTTTCCTAACCGATCGTCCCCTTTATCAATACGGAGACGTCGCCTCTTTTAAGTGCATTCTTGACAAGGAACTCGTCGCGACGTTAAACGCGCGCGAAGTTTCTTACTGTATTTTTGATTCCTTTAATCAACCGGTCGTTCAGAAATCGGGAATACCGCTCGATCGCTTCAATTCCTTTACAGACTCATTTGAAATACCCGACCAGAATCCGCCGCTACGTCTCGTTTCCAATTTCATGATCGTCGTCGGCGACGAATTGTGCGAAGGCGTACGACCGTCCGAGAAAGACGCGCCGCAAGTTAAATCGACAGACTTGCGTCAAGTCGACGTCCTCCCGACTGATTCAAAACTATTTAAGAATTTTCTAGGCGGAGGAACGATTTGCGCAAGACGGCGCTTTAAAGGCGGAAATAATCCCATTAACGTCGTCGTTACGCCGCTTGCCGAGTCCTGTAAGCCAGGAGACGTCTTGAGCGTAAAGGTCGACGTTACGCAAAGCGACGGTCAACCCGTTGAAGACGCAACCGTCAGTTCCACGCTTGAAGTCAGAACGTCGGCGCCACTTTTGCGCAATCGAGACGAGTCTGTCTGGGACTGGTACTATCGCGCGCGCCAAAACAATTTCTTGTATACTGAGAGACGCGTGATTGCGCGCCAAGACGGAGAACGTCGACAGGACGGCTCTTTCCAAATAGACGTCGACGCCAGTCTCGACGCGGCGTTTAATCCGGAAGAGGAAATAAGTTACGCTTTGAACGTGGGCGTGCGAATTAAAGACGAGGGGAATGTCGGCTTTATGTGCGTCGTTCCCGGCGAGTCCTCGGAGGACGGCAAGAAATCGCGCGACGACGCCAACTTTGAATTCCAGGTCGTACCAAGCGTCGTTGCGCCAGGTCAAACGGCGACGATCAGCGTCCGAACGCAACGCGCCGACGGCATTGCGCTTACGAGGATTGTCGACTACGACGGCGTCGAATTGCGTCCGTCTGAGTTTACGCCGATCCAGAACGGCGTTCTCGAGCTAAAGGTCGACGTTAAAGAAAATATGACGCCCTTCTTTACGGTCGAAATTTACTCCGTTGCCGACGGAAAGCTCAATTGCGCTAAGCGGACGATACTCGCTCCTCCGCAGGATCGGTTCCTGAAGCTTGATCTCGAATACGATCAGGCGCAGGTCAAGCCCGGCGCGACGGTCCGCGCGGTCGTAACGGCGCCGACAGATCAATCGGGCGTGTTCGTCGACGCGTCTCTGTTCGCGTCCTCTTACGCCGCCAACTTAATTAGCTTGGAAACGATCGACTTCCGGGAAGATCCGCGCAAAAGAATGACGCTTAAGCGCGACGCGTCTATTACGGAGCTCGCAACGAATCTTGCAAGCGCGTTCGAGCTTATTCCAACGTCAGACAAACTGGCGCCGATCGCCCCGAAGTCTTCAGCGCCGGACGAATCGGAAGCGTCGCTCACGTCGGCGCGCGTTCCTCTCGTAAACGCGTACGTCAACGCAGAAGCGCTCGCGTCAACCAAACCTCTTAATCCCTATGGCGTCGAGCCGGACGCCAAGTCGACGCCGTTAGAGTCGACTTGGCTCAACATAGACTCCGTCGCGGCAAGTTTCTCCAAGCTTGAACGCGAACTAACGCAGGGGCAAAAAGTCGAGTGGGAAATTTCGATTCCCGAGAACGGCGCCGACGTCGTCGCCGAAGTCGTCGTCGTCGACGAACAAGGTCGCGTCGGATTCGTTCGCAAGAGAATCGCGCCGACGCGCTAATTCCGCCGTAATCGGCGAGCGTCCCGGCGGGGCGGCGGGCGTGGTCTGACATAAATCATATATACGCCATAACTCATTGTATTGTTCAGATAAGAGATCATTGATGAAAGCAATAGTAAACCGAACGCCGATATTGAAAGTCGCGGCCGTTTTTTTCCTCCTAGCGAGCGCCGCCACGCTCCTCTACGCGCAAAACGCGACCGATCAAGAATTCGTTAAGAAGGTCGATCACATCCTTCAATTGGAGAATTCGGAGGCTAACAAAGAACTTGACGCGCTTCCGGAGGGTAAACTATCGCTCCTCGTCGCAAACGGCGCTCGGCGCGAGCTCAACAGGGATAACGGCGTAAAACTCGCGCTTTACCTTGTTGCGAACGATCGCTTTTCTGAAAAAACGCGGATCAACGCTCTGAGAACGCTAACGCAATATATCCTAGAAACGCGCAGTTTAGGTACGTCAACCAACCCGACTCTACCGGACTGTGCCGAAATGGCAAGCGCGATTAAGCTTCTTTCGGACGCCTATCCACAATCAATCGACGTCGCAAAAGAAGTCGTCGACGCGTTCAACGCGTACCTGCGCCAAACAAAAATTCTCGAAGGTTATGCCTTAACGACGACGAATTCCGAAATCATACGCGCGCAAAAGATTCGTTCCTTGGTTCCCGTTCTGCAAACCTTACGAAAAAGGTATCGCGACGAAAGACGATGGGACGTCAATTACGCTATTGACGCGGGGTCGACGGCGTTCTTTCTCTATCGCGAACTCATCGCGGCGTTCGCGCGCAATAATTCAGAGGCGTGGATCGCGCCGCAAGGGTTCTATGCAGACGCGCCACGATACGCTTCCGTCTCTCTCGACAGTCGAACAACGCAAACGACGATCGTCAACTACCTGCGGCGACAAACTCTTTCTCCTACCAACGGCGAAGTCGCTACGAACGACGTCAAACTCAATAGAAATTTTATCGCGCCTACTCTCCAGTACGCGCTCGTCGACGAAAACGGCGAACCGATCTTCTACAAGACGCCCGATTCCTTTGAATCCGCCCAAAACGACGGCGAACGAGTCTGCGCGCTGCGCAAAGAACTTTTCGAATTCGGTTCTAATCTCGTCAAAGCCGAC
>JAEEGL016527220.1_pt1 | contig 10415 bp, 14 predicted proteins | sample 9134231 | NCBI WGS metagenome assembly JAEEGL01 (sample SAMN16246548, study PRJNA631951) | gut metagenome | biome: gut microbiome; feature: rumen; material: fiber-attached | host: Bos | place: Iran: Karaj | collected 2018-10
CCTTTCGGAGACAAACCATCCCTCCGATGGGCATGCATTATGAAACAACCAAAACAACCCCTGCCGCGTACCTGGTTCATGGGACACGGCTACACCAAAATCCCCGATGGCATCTTGCCTCGTATCTTCTACATCAAGGTCACAGACGAGCACCCCGAAGGCATCGTCGTTAATCAGTACGGACAACGAAAGACCTTGCGGAAAATCAAAATGACCAAACGCAAGCAGGAAACGTACTATGAACTGAAGTTTCTATACAAAGGACGAAACTATCACGTTTGTATGCACTATCTCATCTTCTGTACCTTCCATCACATCCCGGAGAAAGGCAACCACATCGACCACATTGACGGGAACCATTTCAACAATCGTCCGGAGAATCTAAGAGAGGTGACGGTAGCTATCAATCGTCGAGACGGTGGATTCTGTAAGCTATCCCGCAACCGGGGTATCGACCCTGTGCAGTTCCCCGCAAAAGTCCTTCTCGCTTACTTCGAGATCCTTGCCGAGTTCAAGGCTTCACACACAGTGAGGCAGTATAAAGGCATCACCCGTGACGACCTCCTTGGCTTCCTCGCAAAAGCCGCAACACAGGTGGCAAATCGCACGTTCATCATCTGCGACCCGCACGAACTCTCCGACCGAGAAATATCAAGACATTGTGAAGGGAATCCTTAGTCTTCGTCCATTTCGTCGGGATTTAATCCCGACAAAAAAGATTCTTCGTTAATTTTGCCGGATAATATCCGGCGCCCAAAAGATATTCATTAATCATTAATCATTATTCATTACAACTATGATTTCAACACCAAAACGCGTCATGACTATGGCGCACATCCTTTACGATTCCTTCCCGCTCCGACCAAGAGGCTGGGCAGGACCCGAGTTTAAAACATGGCCGGATGCCCTTAGTTACGCTTGGTATTTCGAGCGCTTCCGCAAGACACTCCGCAACGGTATCGTCCATTTCACCTACCGCAAGGAAGACGATTCCTACCGCGAGGCTACAGGAACCTGTTTTCCGTGGCTTATTCCCTCCGAGAATCAGCCCAAAAACCCCTCTCCGGCTCTCCCCTCAGGTGAGAGTGTCCCCTCTCTTGAGGAGAGGGTTAGGGTGAGGTTTTCCACGATCATCTACTACGATATCGACGCCAAAGGCTGGCGAAGTTTCGACATCCGGCGCTTCATCGGTTTCGTCAATGTCTATCAGATCAGCCGCGTCGAAGGCCAAGCCCTACGCAACTTGCAGGAGGTCAAACCCGCTGTCGAAAAATCCAACCAATAACCAAATTTTTGACTTATGAATTACTTTCAATTTAACTACACAACCTATGCGCAAAGCAAAAGGTTACAAGAGCTGGGTCTCCCTGTCAAAACGGCAGATGTATATTCTTTGTACGACTGCAATAATGTGAACAGGATGATACGCGCACCGCATGTGTATCTGGGAGATCAATTCTTCCCTTCAATAGACATTAGAGACCAAAAATTCCCAATATGGTCGGGGCTCCGCTTGATCGAGTTGTACAATACATGCTTCAACAAAGAAGAAGCCGAGAAGAGAGGCGTTTCGGCTGTCGAGTGGAATTTCTCCGACAACGGCTACGAGAACAATATCGACTATATCATTGATATCTTCGATGGCTACTGCAAGTCAGGCTTGTTGGATTTTTCAAGGTTTTACGATTGGATGAATAGATAGCGTTATGAAAAAGTATTATGTAAAGAACATGTTGAGAAACTACCGCAACTACAAATATACGGTAGTACGCGATTGCACCAACGAACAGGCACCAAACGACGGCTACTGGTATTGGTGCTCGTACAACGACCTTGGCTTGGCGCAAGAGGCCTGCCGAGAGTGCGGTAACGGCATCGTCGTTGAGAGTGAAAACATAGTGCCGTTAACTTTTGGAGAGTGGTAGAAAGTAGCGGAGTAAAAGAAAAAAGAAAAGAAGCAAAAGAATAAAGAAAATGTCCAGTCCTATTTTTGTCGTCTATACTGTCCTGTAGTCCCCCTATAATCCCCCTAAAGGACGAGAGGACTAAAGGACGGCAGGACGAAGATAGGCGACAAAATCGGGACGAAACACTAAAAGAATTTATTATGGACGACAGAATTATTTTTGAAGATTACTGGGCGGCGATGCAACCCGATCCGAAGTTCGACAACAGAAAAGCGGCGGCGCGTGAGGAATGGAGTGCGCATCCGGAGAAGCACAAAGCCATTATGGAGTGGCTCGCCAAGCACGGCAGTTATCCCGACCGCAATCCGTTCTTCTTCATTCAGGACTTTACGGTTCCAAAGAAGAAAGTGGAGTTCCGCTCGGAGCCGACCAACTACAAAGGCAAGCCGCTACCGTCGGACAAACGGGTCCTCTCCGCCAAGTACAAAGGCGAATGGGGTATGTACACCCAAGAGGATGTGGACTATTTCAAAATGGAGGTGTATCATGAAACCACATAAGTACGGCTTCTTCCTCCAACGGGACCAACACGGCTTTCTCGTTCCCAATAGAGACTGCCGAAGACTGCTCGAACGCTGCTACAAAATCCGGCAACACGGCTGGCACCGGAAGTTCCTGCCGGATGAACAGAAAACGATCTATGTCAAAACGCTTTAAAGTTAACATCCCGAGATGATAAGGGAATGATAAGGGAATGATACCGAGAAGACCAGGGTGGCGGGTGAAATAAGAAAAAGAAAGAAAGGAGAAAAAAAATGGAAGTGATATTGAACAGGTCATTCTGCGAGAGGATGACAGGGTCGCTGAACAAGCGGCATGGGTACCATATTTATGAGAAAGACGGGCGGTTCTATAGCCGGCGCAACGCGAACGGGAAAGTGCCGGCAGACGGTCATTGGCGGCTGATAGCGGACTGTGCGCGTGAAGCAGGCGGGTTGCTGATAGCGGAGATAGCGGTGAGCCGCGAGGAGTTGCGCGAAGCGCTGATAGAGGCGCGGGCGTTTATCGCGGCGGAGAACCTCAAATTAAAGGTGTACCACGCTCGCGATGTGTTGAACTTCAAGACATTGTTCGGGCTATGAGAGAGACAACGAAGAAGCGGCATCAGGCCGTGCGAGAGGCCTACAAGGCGCTGCCACCTATGCCGGCGATGAAGGCGTATGTGGTATTGGGCGAGCGGTTTGGGCTGTCGGATGACCATATCCGCAGGATTTTACGGAAAAACCGGTTTAGAACCGGAGCAAGCCAGCCATTCGGTCAAAAAAGTGGCCCATAAAAACAACTATTGGGCAAAATGCCCAACAACATGGCGAAAAAAGCAGTAATTTTGCAGCGAAAATGAAACAACGAATGAACATACAACTGATCACGGCGGCGATATTGAGCCTGGGCGGGCTGGGACTGCTGTTCTGCGGAGTGTGCATTGAGCCGGAAGGCGAGATACACGAGAGCCTGCTCATCGGCTTCGGAGAGGTAGCCACCTTTGCAGGAGCGCTGTTCGGCATCGATTACACATACAAACACAAATACAACAATGAAAACGATCAAACTGAAAAGAGAGGCACCGGAAGGTAAGGCGGTGTGGGGGAAGATGGACCTGGAGCTGGGGATGGACACGCTGCAGGTGGCGACGCTGGAGAATGCTGACTACCTGATACCGGCAGGCAAGTACCCGCTCAAAATGACCTGGTCACCGCGTTGGAACAAGATGATGCCGGAGATTTGCAATGTGCCGGAACGGGAAGGCATCCGGATCCACATGGGCACCTTGCCCCAGCATTCGCAAGGCTGCGTACTCGTCTCGGCTTATGCGCTGAGCAATATTCAAGCCATCATCACTAAAAACGACAAATATGAAAAAGAAGAACTCTACATCGAAATCCTTTGATTGGAAACCAATTATCCAACTCATCGGGATTCTCATCAAGTTCCTTTTCAAAGTGCAAAAGGACTATCGCAAAAAGTCGCAAACGGCGCTCGACTCTAAAGAAAACGCCTAAAACAGAAAAAAAACCCTCTCTACCTCTCCCCTCAAGGGAGAGAACTCCCTCTCTTGAGGAGAGGGGTGGGGAGAGGTCAACAATTTAATCTTTTACAAGTATGGCAATTACCAAATTGAACCCGATGTTCGAGACTTCGAGCGGATCGCTGCAGAAGCCGACGAAGAAGAGCGGTCACTCTCACGGCAAGTACCTGTTGACGACTCACCGCCGTGCTGCGTCGGAGAACCCGAACTGCCAGCGTGCTTACACGGGCGATGCCGACCGCTATGCCCGTACGACTCCGGTCACTGCTCGCGAGATGCAGGCGCGTACCCGCTTCGCCGCTGTACGTCAAGCCGTTTGGGACCGTGCTCACGATCTGAACTCGATCTCCACGGACCAGGCTGCGTTCCTCGCGCAGCGAGACACCGCCGGAGGCAAGAAGACGATGAACTCGTACCTCTGGAAAGTCTGCGGCGACGCGTACGACGCGAACCATTAAACCCCTCTCCGGCTCTCCCCTCAAGGGAGAGTGAAAACCCCTCTCCAGCTCTCCCCTCAAGGGAGAGTGAAGGAAGGGTAGGAAGGACGAAATCAGGAAAAAAGCGCCCAAAAAGCGCTTTTTTCTCTTTTCTCTTGCGTATGTCAGAAAAAAGCAGTAAATTTGCAGCCGAATTAGACAAGGCGAGACAGCAACAAAATGCTACTATGATGACTATTCAAGAAACAGAACACGCCATTAAATTGGTGAAAGACACATTCCAACATCAGTTATCCGCAATGTTGCGTTTACGGCGCGTGACGGCTCCGTTGTTCGTGGAGTCCGGTCTGGGTCTGAACGATGACCTGACGGGCGTAGAGCAACCGGTTCGTTTCTTTGTACCGGCGCTGAACAAGCATTGCGAGATTGTTCATTCGCTCGCCAAATGGAAACGAATGAAACTATGGCATATGCAGGCCCCGGCGGGCACCGGTATATACACGGACATGAATGCCATCCGAACATTTGAGGTGCCGGATGTGACGCATAGTCTGTATGTGGATCAGTGGGACTGGGAGAAAGTTCTACTCCCCTCTGAGCGCACGACCCAATATCTCTATGAGACGGTCCGGCGCATTTATGATGTGTTGCTCAATACGGAGTACATTGTGTGTGAGCACTATGCGGACTTACACCCTTTCCTGCCTAAAGACATCGCTTTTATCACCTCGGAGGACTTATTACAGCGCTATCCGCATCTTTCTCCGCAACAGCGTGAAAATGCCATCTGCGAAGAAAAGGGAGCCGTGTTTATTCACGGTATAGGCTCCGCGTTGTCGGACGGCAAACCTCACGACAGCCGCGCGTCGGATTATGACGACTGGGCTTTGAATGGCGATATACTCGTTTGGTATCCCCCGTTGAACAGAGCCATCGAACTATCATCGATGGGTATTCGTGTGGATGCTTCGTCCATGCGGGAACAACTGCATAAGGCGCAACACGATGCGTGGGCAGAGTTGGAATATCATTCGCTTGTTTTGTCCGGCACGCTACCACTCACGATAGGCGGCGGAATAGGTCAGTCCAGGCTCTGTATGGTACTGCTTCATAAGCGTCATATAGGCGAAGTGCAGGTGAGCGAGTGGTCCGAGCAGGAGAAAGAAGACTGCCAACGCCATCAGATCGTGTTGTTGCAATAACAGCGTATCCCCATTTATGGTTAAATTTGCCGAAAAAATCGAAAATATTTGCACATATGCAAAATTTTTCGTACCTTTGCAGCGCATTTTGGTAAAGCGTAAATGGTTTTATGTACAAACCGACCGATAAAATATGCGATTTGATGTCGCACGAAGAGGATGCGATACAGATCATCAGCCGTTTCGGGTTGGAGATGGGCGTGGGGGACCAGACGATAGAACAAGTCTGTGCCACGCACGGGGTGCATACGCCTACGTTCCTGGCGGTGGTGAATTATAAAGTTTTTAAGGATTCAAGAATCAGGAGTCAGGAGTCAGGATTTAGAAATCAGCCCTCAGACATCGATATACCGACCTTGCAGCGGTACTTGCAGAACTCGCACACCTACTTTCTGGATTTCCGGTTACCGCGTCTGCGCAGGGCATTGATAGAGGCTATTATTCCTGCGGACCCGACGACGAAGATACCCGGGCTCATCCTGCGTTGCTACGATGAGTTTGTGGAGGAGATACGCACGCATATCGATCACGAGAATGCCGGTCTGTTCGACGAGCACCAGCACGACGACCAGCGGATCACCGACAAGCTGACGGAGATCAAGAACCTGATTATTAAGTATTATCCTTCGGAATCAGGAGTCAGGAGTCAGGAGTCAGGATTTAGTATTCAGCCCGCCCCCATCACCTATCTATTAATAAGTGTGATGTCCGACCTATGGCATACGGAGCAGGATTTTGCGGACCATTGTGCCATAGAGGATGAGATATTGCGACCGGCGCTGAAGAGACAGATGATTAAAGGTGAAAGGTTAAAGGTGAAAGGTGTAAGCCCGCAGTCGGAAGAGTTGTCGGAGCGGGAAAAGGATGTGCTGATACAGGTGGTGCGCGGACTGAGCAACAAAGAGATAGCGGATGTGCTCTGCATATCCCAGCACACAGTCATCTCCCACCGCAAGAACATAACCCGTAAGCTGAATATCCACTCCACGGCCGGACTCACCATCTATGCCATCGTGAACAAACTCGTTGACCTCAACACCCTCGAATAATGAAACGCCTTGCACTCTATATAACCCTGTTGCTTGTGCTCGCGCCCGCGTACGCGCAGGACACGACTGACTTCCGGATAGAGGAAGTAACGGTGGTGCAGCGCAAGAAAGGCAAAGTGAAGAGCCGGACGGAGGCGTTCGATACCGAGAAGATCAATAGCGAAGAGCTCTGCCGTGCAGCATGCTGCAACCTGAGCGAGGCGTTCGAGACCAACGCTTCGGTGGATGTGGCCTATTCGGATGCCGCCACGGGTGCCAAGCAGATACGCTTGCTCGGACTGAGCGGTACTTATGTGCAACTGATTCAGGAGAACACACCGGCGGTGCGCGGCCTGGCGCAGAACTTCGGACTGGAGTACATACCCGGACCGTGGATGAGTTCGATTCAGGTGAGCAAAGGCACGGCGTCGGTCGTCAACGGATACGAAGCCACCACGGGACAGATCAATGTGGAGCTGCTCAAACCCCAGTTGCAGAACCCGCTCTCGCTTAACCTGATGGTCAACTCCGAGCTGATGGCGGAGGCGAACATCATGGGAGGATGGGAGTTGAAAGACCACCTCTACACCGGGATCCTCGCCCATTACGGGGGCAGTTTCATGGCGATGGACGGGAACCACGATTCATTTGCAGATATGCCCAAAGTGCAGAACGCCAATGTGGCCAACCGCTGGGTGTACAGGCAGGGCGATTATACGTTCCAGGCTTTCTTGCGCGGACTGTATGACCGTCGTCGAGGCGGGCAGATTATGGGTGAGCAGCATTCCGTATTTGGTAATCATCCTTACCTCATTAACCTCAACACCTGGCGTGTGGAGGGATTCTTCAAGAATGGTTATGTCTATGACCCCGAGAGCGGTTCGTCGGTGGCGGTGATAGCTGCCATCAGTTACCATAACCTCGATAATCTGTATGGTATGCGCCAATGGCAGGCCAACCAACTGAACGCGTATGTCAATGCGATGTGGCAAGGCAACTTCGAAGGCGGCGGCGAGGTGGACAATGACCATCGTCTCACCGCAGGAGTGTCGGTCAACTACGACCGATACGAGGAAGGGCTCACTTTTCATCAGTCAGTATTCAGTAGTTTAGGGCCAACAGTTTTCAATTTCGACCGTTGGGAAGCGGTGCCCGGTATCTTCGCGGAGTATAACCTCAAATACGACGAGCTGTTGTCGTTGGTGGCGGGTGTGCGGGCTGACTACTCGACACGTCACGGGTTCTTCGTCACGCCGCGTATGAACATTCGTTACACACCGTTCGAATGGTGGACGCTGCGTGGGAGTGTGGGGCTCGGTTACCGCAGTCCGAACCTGCTGGCGGACAACGCGTTCATCCTGCCCTCGTCGCGCGAACTGCATTGGACGGACGACATCAAGCAGGAGCGGGCACTGAACACGGGTCTCTCGACCACCTTCTATATACCGCTCGGCAGCAAGGAACTGCAACTGAGTGCCGAGTACTACTACACGCATTTTATCAACTCGCTCATCGTCGATATGGACCATGACCCGCACGCCGTGTATGTCTATAACCAGACGGACATAGCAGGGGCCCGTTCGTTTGCCCATTGTGCGCAAGTGGAGGCGTCGATGGAGGTGCTGCGCGGTTGGACATGGACCGCCGCTTTCCGTTGGACGGATGTGGAGCAGACCACCTATAACGCCGCTACCGAACGGTACGAGGTGCGACCCAAAGCGCTCACCAACCGCTTCAAGGGCGTGATCACCACCAGTTATCAGACGCCGCTCAAGAAATGGCAGTTCGATGTGACGGCGCAGTTCAACGGCATCAGCCGTATGCCCGACGGGTTCGTGTTTACGGGTGACCTCAACGGCGGGTACGGTACGGCCAAACCGCTCACATGGTACCCGCAACTGATGGCGCAAGTGACCAAGTACTTCCGCACCTGCAGTCTCTATCTCGGTGCGGAGAACATGACCAATTTCCGGCAAGACACGCCGATCATCGGTAGCTTCCAACCGTTCGGACCTGACTTCGATGCGTCGATGGTCTGTGGCCCTACCACCGGCTGGAAAATCTATCTCGGCTTTAGGTACGATTTGGAAAAACCGGAAAACTAGTTCACTAGTCAACTAGTCAACTAGTCAACTATCAACTGAAAAACGAACACACACAATACGATGAAAAAGATTTTTACTTTTGTCCTCGGGTGCCTGATGGCAACGAGTATGATGGCGCAAGGCGCCAAAGAAGCGTACACCGTCTTTGATGCGGCCGGTAAAAAACTGACGTACTATTACGATGACCAGAGCGAAAGCCGCGAAGGAATAGTCGAGCTGCTCAGCGATAAGAACCGTTGGTATGATTATTACAAGGAAGTGACAGTGATTGTGATAGACGAGTCGTTCAAGGACTACACGCCGACGGTTGGAAACGGGATCTTCTACAACGATAATAACTGGTGTAGCTTCTTCAATGCAACCTCTATTATCCATATTAATAACATCAACACCAGCGAGATGACGGATATGTCGTACATGTTTGATGGTATGAGCAACCTTTATTCTCTGGATCTATCCACTTTCCGGACGGACAAAGTGACCGACATGAAGAGTATGTTCCTCGGCTGCAATAAGCTAAAATATCTTAACCTGCGTTCGTTCGACACCAAGAATGTGGTGAATATGAGTGCTATGTTCATGAACTGTAATGCGCTGGTGGACTTGGATTTGTCACGTTTTAACTTTTCGAAAGTGCTCACCATGAATAGCATGTTCTATTTGTGTGCGAAATTGAAACATATCAACATGTGCAACGCCAAGCCGTCTGCGCTGCTCAATGCAGCCTCTATGTTCCGGAACTGCAGCGAATTAGAGACTATTTATTGCGACGAGGACTGGACCACGTATGCTTGGATCACGGAGAAAACCGACATGTTCACGGATTGTCCGAAGTTGAAAGGGACGATCGGTAATTTCACGCCTAAGCCGGCGATGAGCTATGCCCTCTTTGACGGAGACCATACCGTGACCTATTATCACGACAAAGACTATGACCAGTACCGAGAGAATATAGTGATGCTTCCTATATACCCTGACCAAAGTTACGCGTTCTCGGCATTTTCAGGGAAAACCGCCAAGCTTGTTATTGACCCGTCTTTTGCGTCTTCGGATTTGACGGAAGCAGGGTCTACATTTAATGGTCCCTTTAGTGGCATAGAAAATTCTTATTACAACGTTACCGAAATTGAGGGCTTGCAGTATATCAACACCAAGACGATGACTTCATTGGATGGCCTTTTCAATAATATGAAAGCTCTCCCAAAGGTCGATCTGACCGGTATGGATTTGTCGCCTGTAACCAAAACACTGTATATGTTTAATGGTTGCGAGTCCCTGACCACTATCTATTGCACACAAGATTTAAGTGGTATTTCCGTGAGCAATTCTTCACTTATGTTCTACGGTTGCAAAAAGTTAGTCGGTTGTGCCGGCACTACCTATAGCGAGGCACATATAAACTCCGAATATGCCCATGTGGATGAGGGAGAAGGCAATCCGGGTTATTTCTCCACGCTGCCGGAACTGTATGGCGTTCTTGACGAGACCACACTCACCCTCTATTACGACAGCAAAAGACTCAACAACGGCGGTGTGGTCGAGTGGTGGAATGAGTCTTCCATTTCCAGCGTTGCTACCAAGGTCATCGTCGATGAGAGTTGTAGCGAGGCCAAAGTGACCAGTATGAACCGCTGGTTCGACAATTTCACG
>JAEEGL016957380.1_pt1 | contig 10415 bp, 9 predicted proteins | sample 9134231 | NCBI WGS metagenome assembly JAEEGL01 (sample SAMN16246548, study PRJNA631951) | gut metagenome | biome: gut microbiome; feature: rumen; material: fiber-attached | host: Bos | place: Iran: Karaj | collected 2018-10
CGTCTGCTTGAGCATCTTGCGGGTGATGAGCGTGCGGGCGCCGTAGGTCCTCGGGGAGAGGCCGACGAGACCGATCTTGGGCTCGGAGCTCTTGACGCCCTCCTTGGCCTCGTTGTCGATGTAATAGCCCGTGGTCGTGCCGGTCTGCTTCGGGATGGCGACGTCGCCGACGAGGCCCGCGAGCGTGGTCACGCCGAGCTGGCCGAGGATGAGCTTGGAGCGGATCTTCTCGATGAAGGCGCCGCCCATGAAGTCCGTGGCGATGAGCTTGCCGCCGACGGCGGCCGCGGACGTGAAGTCGCGGGCGAGGACGGACGCGGGGATGAACATGCCGTTGGGGGCGCGGCGGAGCTTGCGCGCGATCTCCTGCGAGCACTCCTTCTCGAAGCCGGCCTCGACGTAGTCCGGGTCGTTGACGGGGAGGCGGGAGCGAAGGGCGGCGATGAGCGAGTATTTGCGGAGGTCCTTCTCCGTGAACACCTCGTCGATCTGCTGCGCGTTCGCGGGCTTGGCGGAGCGCTTGGCGACTTCGTCGAGGACAAGGCCCTTGACTTCGTCGAAGCTCTTGCCTTCGCCGATCCAGTTGCTGATGGTGTCGCCCGGGATGTCAAACTTACGGGCGAGGTCATAGACCTTTTGCATTTCCTTGGGGTCCATGTGCTTTTCCTCTCTGACCGCCGTTGCGACGGCGGCCGATGCCGCAGGTTTCTCTGCGGGCGTTTTGGTTTTGGCCTCGGGCTGCGGAACGTCCATCTCACGCGAGATGCCGGCGTTTGGATCCGCGCCGTTGACCACGAATGCCGCGCACAGCGGAGTCCAGTGCCTGACGGTGACGTCCTTGACGCCGTCCGTCTCGCCTGTGACCTCGCAGTCCGCGAAGTTGTAGTACGCCTCCACGCTGATGTCGCGGAGGACGCCGCTGTCAAAGTCCTTCTGGAGTATCTGCGCGTCCGGAGCGGCGCTCCAGACGATGTCGTGCGCGACGAGCTTCCCGTCCTCGAGGGCCGGGTCCATGGCGCGCGCCACGATGGTGTCGGACCAATGGCCGTCCTTCAGGGCGATCCCGTCGCGGATGCGCTCGAAGTCCACCGCGTCCGCCTCGTGGGAGAGCTTGAGGTTCACGTCGCGCCACGCCCCGTCGATGTAGACCGTGTCGAAGCACGGCGTCTCCGAGGAGACGGCGATCCTCGTCTTGCCGTCCGCCTCGCGGATGATCCTGCCCAGTGTACGGCGCGTCGTCGCGCTAATCGTGCTGCGCTTGGTCTTGCCCATCTCTGCTCACTCCTGTCTTCTTCTCCCACTCGCGTTCCTGCGCGATGGTCGAAAGGTTGTCGTAGTAGTCCCTGCCCTGCTCGTCGCAGGCGTCCGACCGCGTCTCGATGCCGAGGTCGATGTTCGTCTTGAGGGCGGCCGTCTCGCTGCCCGGATCGACCCACGGCCACGAGCGGGGCTTCCAGCTGTCGGCCTCGCGGACGTCCTCGAGGCGGTCGAAGCCGATGTCCAGGGCGCCGGCGAGGAACGCGCAGTCAAGCCACCCGCCGCGACGCCTGAAGAGCGGGCGGAGCACCGTCTCCACGACGGCCGCCTGGAGCGTCTTGTAGGTCTCGCGGTCCTCGAGGGTGCCGGCGCGGATCGAAGAGTAGTTCACGCCCTCGAGGTCGTTCGCGAGGACGTTGTACGAAAGGGAGAGTCCGGAGGCCACGCGGCGGACGACGTGGCTCTTGAAGGTGCCGTAGCCACCGTTCGGGCGGGACGGCGTGTTCGGCGAGAACTTCCAGCCGATCGGCGCCACGCGGTCTTCGCCGGGGTCCACCTGCTGGTGGAAGCCCTCGTCGTCCTCGTCCGCGAAGTCGGCGGGGTCTCCGCCCTCCTGCTGCTCCCAGGTGCCGCAGCGCGCGGCGTCCACGCGGGCCGCGACGAGTTCCGCCTCGTCGTAGGCGTGGCCCATCTTGAGCTCGCGCACGACCGGCGTGAAGACGGGAAATCCGCGAGTCTGGCCCTCGTACTCCTCGTCGAAGAGGTGGAGCACCTGGTTCGCGGGGACGCGCACCGTGTCGCCCGAGAAGACGCCACCGCGGCTCATGGACTTGTAGAAATGATACGCCACCGGCGCGCCCCATCCGTCGATCTCAACGCCGTTGTGAATCTGGTTTCCGGACGGCGTCTGGCCGTTCTTGTAGATGGCGAGCGCGTCCGGGCGCCGGCGCTTGAGGGAGATCCCGAACGGGTTGCCGTGGTGGGCGCCGCCGGGGATGATGCAGATGATGGCCTCGCCCTCGCGCTTCCAGTCGCGGACGGCCAGGGAAAGGATCTTCCGGAGCGTCTTGCGCCCTTCGGCGTCGCACCACGCGGGATTATCGGCCCAGCGCCTCCAGGCCTTCTCGACCTTGTCCGAGAGGTCCATGTCGACCTTCTTGCCCGGGCCCGGGACGTCCATCGAAAGCTTGATGCCCGTCGGGCCTACGACGTTGTTGTCGAACATCTGCTGGGCGCGCGTCACGTAGCTGTCGTTCTTCGACATTTCGCGGACGCGGCCGCGGACGAGCGGGAGGTATGCCGCGATGTCGGCGGAGCTTATGCCGAGATCGGGAGACCACCCCTCGAGGAGGTGGTCCACCTTCGCGGCGTCGAAGCCCCTGTAGCTGCGGCCGCCCGGGCGCCTCTTCGGCGCGAACATTTTTCGGAAGAAGCCTAGCATGGGAGATGCAGCTTGACCCGGTAGAGCCTGCATCCCTTCTCCTTGCGCACTTCCGCCTGGTAGAAGGCGCGGAGCTTCAGGAGATCCGCCAGCGAGGCGTATGAGAACGAGACGCCGCCGATGGACGTCGTGCGCTGTCCTCCGCCCTCGGCGTAGCTGTCGATGGCGGCCTCTATTGCGTCCAGCATTTTCTGGGCGTGGCTCTTTTCGGTTCCGGTGTCTGGCATGATGCCTTCCCTTCACCTATGTGTCATCGCCACTTTCCCGAATGCTAGAAAAGACCGCTCGTCACCCAGTTCGAGCGCCGTCTGCGAGCGGGCTTTATCCGCTTCCGCGACGGCTTGTCAGCCTTGTCAGCCTTGTCGGCCTCGACGGTTTCGCCGGCTTCATCCGCTTCCTCGGCTTCCGCTTCGCCATTTTCGCCAGGAGGTGCGGCCGCGGCCACCTTGACCGCCTTCCGCTCCGCCTTGCGGCGCTGCGCGGGCATGCCGAGAGACGCGGCCGCCGCAGCCATGGCCAGGCAGTCGCCCATTTCGTTGTGCCGGTTTACATTCCACTCGGCCACCTGCCGCCCGTTTTCGCCGATTTCGATCTTGACGAGCTCGTCGGCCGTCACCTGCAGAGCAAATTCGTTGTGCTGCGTGGCCGTTCGGCCGAAGACGGTCGTGACGCCGGGCGAACCTGGCGGAAGCAGCCACCCTTTCTGGGTGCTGATGTGCCAGTGATGCGAGTCGAAGTAGAAGACGCGGCCCGCCGGAAACTGTCTCCGGACGTCCGCCTCACCGCCCCGGGCGTAGATGGCCTTGCGGTTTCTCGGGACGACGTACTTGTCGCCTGCGAGACCTCGCCCGGCGACGATGCGCCGGTGCCTGTAGCGGAGCTGGATCGCGGACACGGCGTCGTAGACCGTGGAGGCAGCGTAGCCGGCGTCCACGACGACCGTCTCGAGGTCGTCCCCGTACTTGGGATTCCGGAGGAGGCCGTCGACGACGGCGTTGATGGCGGCCGCGATCCGCGCCTCCCGGTTCTCGTTATCCTCCCATACCTGCCGACGCCCCTTCGGTGTGTACCAGCCGTAGTCGATGACATTGACGTCGCCGGCGAGGTTGGAGGCCACGACACACCAGGCGAGCGCGTAGCGGTTGATGTCCACGCCGGCAGTAACCTTCGGGCAGTCGTCCGGAATTGCGCCTCGAGCGCGGTGGTTGATCTTCTCGAGGACATCGTCCCGCGTAAGCTTGTACTCCGCTTCGGGCGTGAGGCTTGGCGGTTCGTTCTGGTATTCGGCCAGAAACGCGAACTCGCCGTGCTTGAGGTACAGATTGCGGGCATGCTGCAGCGCGGAGCATTCGTCCGGGCCGTAGAGGTACGGGTCGAGTACGCGGGATCCACGCTCGATCGCCGTCTTGTGCTCCTTCCACCACCTGGTGCACGTCCCCTTGGGCTGGACACCGGCCTTCTCGTCGCGCCAGAGCGAGTCGTAGTCCTCCCAGAGCGCGTCCGTTCCTCCCCACTTCACGACGAGCTTCTCGCGCTGTCCGCGCCATTCAGGGTGGGTCTTTACGTCGAGGAAGCGGTCGGCGAGGTCGCCAGGGACAATGACCGTGCAGGCCATGACGGCGGAGATGTCGCGGTCGTGGCCTGCGAGGCCGAGGACGTCGCCGAGGATGATGTTCTCACGGTTGTCGGTCTGTGACGGCGACTTGGCGCTCTTCCGCGTCTGGGGATCGTCAAGGAGCGCGAAGTCCGGACGGACCCACTCGCCGTTCGTGTCGACCTGGTGCATGCCGCGAACGGCTCCGGTGAGACCTGCCGCCTGGATGATCACGCCGTCCCCGGAATGGCCGAGGATGGACGGGAGCACTAGGGCGTCGCCCTTCAGCTCGATGCCGGTCGGCTTGCCATTGTAGGTCTGCGACTTGCACCGCTGCGACATGCCGCCAAGCGCGAGGAACGGAATGGCATACTCGGGGAAGTCTGCGAGAATCTCCTCCCCCTGCAGGTTTGTCTTGATGTCGGTGACGAGACGCTTGGACGCCGCTCCGGTGGCCGCGATGGCCGAGAGGTAGTGCCGGTGGCCATAGAGGCCCGCCCATTCCATTGAGCCGGATATCGTCGCCGTCTTGCCGGTTCCGCGTGGCTCGGCGATCGCCTTGAGTCCGCCATGCAAAATTAGGTCCTGGATGTCGGCGATGAACCGCAGGCCGGCAGGCGAGAACGGGCGCGTGAAGATGTGCGGGAGGTACGTCCGCAGGAATCTCGCCAAGTCGAGGCGGCAGACCTCGCGTCGATCCGGGTTCTTCGGCTCCGGAAGCGTGGACCGCTTCAGGTGTTCCTCGCACCAGTGCTCGACGCTCGCGTGGCGGGCCACGGAGGCGGCCACGTTGTCGGCGTGGCGCCTGGACTGCCTGGCCTTCGACTTGGACGAGTGGTCAGTCACTTATTTCTCTCGATTTCGCCCGGAGGGGGGCTTCTATGGGGTCGACCCAGTACCTTCCGACCCCCTCTCAGGGGTGAGAATTTTCTCATTTTTGAGGAGGGTCGAGGAACTTCGCGAAGTAGGGGTGCTCGCGGAGGTACTTGGTGTACTGGGACATCTGGCGCGAGCCGAGCTTGAGGTTTTTCGCGGCCTCGTTGACCTTCATGCCCGTGACGCAGAGCTCCAGAAAGACGTCCCTCGCCCTGGGCTGCAGGAAGACAAGGTTTCGGATGAACTCTACCAACTCGGCGGGTATGGGTCTTCCGCCCACCTTCCCAAGGCTTGCGGCTATCAACTCGTCCGATGACGGTTCTGACGGCTGCGCGTTGTCGAGGACGGAAGGCACCGCATCTATCGACACGGTCTTCCGAGACGTCTGCGTGTCCGCGAAGTTGCACGTAAGGCAGGCGTCGTCGCCCTTGCCCTGGTGCTCGCATTTGTGGCATTTCTTGGTGGCCATTTTTCGCTCCGTGGCCAGCGGACCCACTCGCGTAGAATGCTATCACTTTGCGCCTGTTAATCATCGTTTCTCGCCCTCCGTCCTTCCTTCGGCGGCGAGCCACGCGCTGACAGTCTTGAGATTCTGTTCGACCGCGGCCATGAGGTTGAAGACCCAGAACGGACCGCCTTCGAACTCTACGGACCTGTGGTAGAGCCCGATGTCCATGCTCCGGATCTCGACCGTGACCTCGTTCTTCTTCTGCGGCCCGGGCTTCGCCCACGCCCCCTTTGAGATTTCGGTGATTTCCCGTGCGTATGCGGCGTCGATTCGGTCGGCGAGGTTGTTGAGGACCTCCGCCGCTGCGACGTTGTATTCTTCGGGCTTGTTGGGGTGCGGGAAATTCAGTCCGGCTATCTTGCGGATTCCCGCCGTTATGTCGTGGATTGTCTCCATCTTGTTTCTCCTTGTTGGTCTGGCCGCTGTAGTTCGGATCCGGCGCGGCGGCCGTGTTGCACGCCGGTTAAGTCTCTCACGCGCATACGCACGAACTAGGTTCTATAGTTCTTATAGTTCTTATAGTTTCTATAGGGTGCTTAGGTTCGTACGCTCGTATGCGCATAGGTTTGTACCGCTCTTACGCTCTTAGGTGCTTATGGCCTGTAGGTTCATCCGTCTATCAGGTTCTTACGATACCCCGCCGATTCGTGCGCGTGTGCGCGTAGCGGGGGCGCGAGGCTCAGTGCTTGCGGACGAATCCGTCCTTACGCTCCTCCCACCACTGGAACTCGATCCAGGGGAACTTGTCGCGGGCGCACATGAACGCCGTGTAGGCGCGGGACGCGCTGCCGAGGCGGAACGAACCTTTGACCTCGATCGCGCACACTCCGCCGTCCTGCTTCTGGTACACGAAGTCGGGCGTGTAGAACGTGCCCGGGGCGATGCGGAGGCGCACGGTCTCGTAGACGTCGGAGAAGCGGAACGCGTTCGCGAAAAATGTCTGGTAGAATCTCTGCTCGGTCTTCGACGCCCCGAGCCACGCGTCGGGCGCGGAGAGCGCGCGTGTGCGCGTTTTGCGGGTCTTGGGTACACTTGTAGCCTCCGGGGCGCGCGGCGCGCTCCTGGGGCCTCCTGCGGCCAGTTTCGCGGCCGCCTGCGTCCGGACGTTCTCCGGAAGATCTTCGAGTCTGAATTTCACTGTGCTCATGGGAGTCTCCACTTCCTGTTCTTGGCGTATGATTCGAAACCGGCCTTGTCGAGTTCGTCGGCAATGGCCCATTGGCGGAAGTCTTTGTAAGGCGGAACGACAATCCGGTACATCCGCCTGAGTTTTGCCGGAATGTTGACGGCGCTTTCCTGGCCCGGATTCCACGTCGATCCGTTCACGGGTCTTATCTTGTCCGAGTCGTTGTCACTGACGATCGTGACCCTCTGGACGCGTAGCCGCGTGACGAGGCGGACGAGCTCCTCGACGCCCGAGTTGCAGGACGGGCGGCCTACGGCGTTGAGTCCGAGGGTAAGGGCTGCGGCCGTGTCTGTCGGGCCCTCGAGGACGACAAGTTCTCCGCCCGGCTGCAGGTCGAGCGGATAGAAGAGGCCGGCGTGCGAACCGGACACGGCCCACTTGCGGCCGTCGTGGGCGCGGAGGCGGATGCCGACGATGTTGCCGTCGCCGTCCCGCATCGGGAAGGCGAACGCCCGGTGCCTCGCGTCCCACGCGGGCTCCAGGCGCTCCAGGGCGTCCATTGAGGCGCCGAGGGACATGGCGAGGCCGTCCAGCCACACATGGTCCCACGTCGCCCTCAGGCGGGCGTGGTAGGCCGCGGCGTCGAGCGGACGGCGGACGGGCGGCGGACGCGTCTTGCGCACGGGCGGGGCGCGCCACTCCGGCGTCTCCCGGAGACGGTGCAGCCATCCGCCGTTTCCGGCCTCCTTCGAGGACTGGACACGGTAGCAGATGACGGCGTCTCCGTCGGGCGACATGATGCACCAGTCGGGCTTGCCGCAGATCGGGCACGGCGACTGGCGCGTGACGTGTTTCCACGAGTCAAGCACGCCGCCTCCACCCGTTCCGCTGCGCGATTGCGTCGATCATCCGCGACGCCTCTTCGTGGCGCATTGGAGCGGTGATTCCGTTTTTCCGGAGGATGCGCGCCTGCTTGAACGACGACAGCTTCGAGTGCCACCGGCGGAACACCTCGTTGAGCAGCTGCTTCGCCTGGCCGTACGGCATGCCGTCGGGGTCGATGCCCTGTTTGAGCAGGATGTCGCGTTGCTTGTCGGAGAGCGTCTTCGCGCGGTCCCACCCCCTGGCCTTGACGGGCTGGATGTGGAAGACGTCGAACGGGTCGACGTCGACGGTCGAGAAGCTGGCCTTCGCGCGTATCTTGTCGCGCATGGCCGCCTCGCGCGCCTTGCGCTCGTCCATCTCGCGCTTGGTCTCCTCCATCTCCTTCAGGACTTCCTGGACGTTGACGGGGCCCTTCGCTTCGCGGATCTTCTCGCGGGCCATCTCGATCGCCTCGTCGGAGACCTTGCCGCCAAGGATGTCCACGGCGTTGACCAGCTTGTGGCGTCCGCTGTTGCCGGCGAAGTCGAGGATCTCGCAGTACGGCTTGCGGCTGTTCGCGATTGCGTCCCGTCGCTCCTCCGAGGAGCCCATTCCGGCGAGCGCGGCCGCGATGTCGTCGGCGGGCCTCGTGCCGCGGCCTGCCATCTGGGCGTAGAGCGCCCGGCTCTTCGTCGGCCGTGCCATGACGATCACCTCGACGCCGCTGTCGTCGAAGCCTTCCGTCAAAACTCCGACATTGACCATGAACTGGTAGCTTCCGCCGGCGAAATCTTTGAGAAGCTTCCGGCGGTCGTCCTTGTTGGTCTCGCCGCACACCCATGTTGCCGAGCCCGCCTTGTAGCGGTTGAAGATCTCCGCGAGGCGTTCCGCCTGCTTGACCGTTGCCGCGAACACGATTGCGCGCCGGTCGCCGCAGGTCTCGACGGAGGCGATGGCCACGCCGTGAAGCGTCTCCTCGTCTTCCATCACCTTGGCGAGGTCGGCGCCATTTAGGTCTCCGGCCGTCGTCCTGCATGAGGAAAGGTCCAGACTCGAGACGTTGACCATCTTCTGTTCGACTGGCACAAGCCACCCGTCCTCGATGGCTTCGACGATCTCGTAGTCGTAGGCTACGGTGTCGAACACCTGGCCGAGCGCCTCCTCGTCTGCGCGGTCAGGCGTTGCGGTCACGCCGAGAACGCGGCATCCGCCCTCCTTGAAGTAGTCCATGACCTTGCGGTAGGTACCGCTCGTGGCATGGTGCGCCTCGTCCACGACGACGAGGCCGAACTCGGCCGGGTCGAACTTCGTCATGCGGCCGCCTCCGTCGCCTCCGGACGCGAGCGTCTGGACGGACGAGACGACGCACGGCGGACGGGTGCCGAACCATCCGTCGCTTCTGAACTGGCCCATTTCCACCTCGCAGTGGACGCCGGCGAACTTCTCGATCTTCTCCTTCGCCTGGAACACGAGTTCCTCGCGGTGCGCGAAGACAAGGCACCTCTTGGGCTGGAACCGGCGCACGACGTCCGCGAATAGGACCGTCTTGCCAGTCCCCGTCGGCAATACGACGAGGGTGGAGACGTTGTCCTCAAGCTCGCGGACGACGGCGTCGGAGGCTTCCTGCTGGTATTTCCTCAGCATGCCTACTCCTTCCCCTGGCGCACGGGCGCCGCCTCGGCGTACTTCTTGGAGACAAGGCCGGAGCCGTGACAGTACCGGCAGCCGTCGCGGATGACGCCCTGGCAGGCCGGACAGACGATTTCGGGAATCATCCACTGGATTTGGCGCACGACGGTTTCAGCGGCCGCGTCGAAGGTTTCGAACCTCCCCTCGGCGAGCCCTGCGAAAAGCATGTCCTGACTCTCGTACCCCTCGCGCATTCCGCGCCGGATCGACTGGGCCATGCGCATGAAGTCTATCAATACCTGGCGGCGGTTCCACACGTCGAGGATCTGCGACGGGATGGCATTGCCGTCCATGTCTAGCGCCGCCGGCGGCCGCGTGGGGATCGGCGGAAGCGGGGCGGGCGGAGGCGACTCCAGGGCGAATGCGCCGGGGTCCTTCTCGATCTCCTTCCAGTCGGGGGGTGGCAGGGCGGGCTCGCGCGGAGGCGGGGGAGGCGGAGGCGGGGGATCGGGAGGAGGCTGCGACGTCTGCCGCATGGGCACGGGAGGCCTCGTCGGAGGCGGCGGAATGGTGCGCTCGACGCCGTCTTTTCCGACGACCGTTTTAGTCCTACGACTGTCATCGGATGACAGTTGTTCGGAAACAAAGTTGGCGGAAACGCCGCACGCTTCGGCCACCGAACGGGCGGACGGATTGTCCACGCCGAACAGCATCTTGCGGTTCTCCCAGGCGACGCGGACGGCGTTCCGCTTGTCCTCGTTCGTGCGGCGAAGGCCGTGCGACGAGTTGGCGCCCAGGGCGAAGGCGAGCGCTTCGGCGTAGCCGCCCTCGCGCACCTCGGCGCGGATGGTCTTCTGGGCGAGACGGCGCGCAACCTCGACGCGGTGGAAGCCGTCGGCGAGGTAGAGGGGACGGCCCGGGCCCTCGTTGAAGAGTACGACTGGAGGAAGCACGGCGCCGTCGCGGACGGCGTCCATGTAGTCGCGGATGGTCTCCTCGGAGAGACGGCACCTGATCTGCAGTCCCTTGGAGGTTATGTCTTCTATCTTGTAGCTTCTCATTGTGGCTCCTAGGTGCGCCGGACGGCAGGGCGCCGCCCGGCGCGTGTGCGGCTAGAACG
>JAEEGL017348965.1_pt1 | contig 10415 bp, 1 predicted proteins | sample 9134231 | NCBI WGS metagenome assembly JAEEGL01 (sample SAMN16246548, study PRJNA631951) | gut metagenome | biome: gut microbiome; feature: rumen; material: fiber-attached | host: Bos | place: Iran: Karaj | collected 2018-10
GGCGGCTGCTTCTGCGCGCTGCTGGCCCTGGGGTACAGCCTGGCGGCCCGGAGCGGCTTCTCCCTGGAGGAAGCGGACTACGGGGCGTTCCTGCTGCCCAGCCGCGCCGGGGGTTATATCCTGGCGGGCGTGCTGGCCTTTGCCGCGGGCGTGTTGGTGACGCTGCTGTGCATCCGCTATCGCAACGGCGTTGACCCGCCGGGCCGGCTGAGCGATGCGCGGTCCCTGACACAGGACCCCGGCGGGGGAGGGGAACGCGGCAGCCCGGACGAGCGGGCGGAGCAGGCACAGATCATCGAAGAAAAAGGGGAAGGCCCCTCTGAAAGGAGAACGACCTGATGACGAAAACGAAACGGCTGGGCAGATTCCTGATCCTGCTGCTAGCCATGGTCATGGTTCTGGGCGTCTTTATCGCCTCCCCGGCCAGCGCCAAGGATTACAGCAGGACAAAGACCACCTTATACGTGACGGTCAAGGTGGCGGACATCAAATATGCCGGAACGGACAGCAACATCTATTTCAAGGCCTATCTTGTAAAGGGCAAGGAATTTAAGGTCCATCTGGACAGCAAGGCCGACGACTTCGAGCGGAACAGCAAGCGCACCTACGAGGTCACGGTCGAACACCCCTACTGGTATATCAAGGGCTTCGGCTTCCAGAACGGCGGCAACGACGCCATGTGCATCGACGAGATCTGGATCGAGGTCAACGACAAGGGCAATTCCGCCATGCAGAGGGTCAACAGGACCCCGCGCACGAAGTGGATCGAGAAGTCCGAGTGGTCCTTCGACATCGACCAGAACGATAAGAATGAGCGCTCCTACCGCCAGGTCCAGCCCGACAGCGGCGCTTACGATACCTTTACGAAATCCTTCGAGAAGACCGTGTACCTGGGGGAGAGCGGCGCTTCCGGCAGCAAAGTCGAAGTGAAGTGGAAGGACGGGTATCCCGTGGTGGACGACGACGGCGTCTACACAGAGTGGTATAACCCCAATAAGTATGAGCTCGCCCCAAAGCTTACCATTCTGCCTGCCTATGCGGACAATGTCACGGGTAATTGGGTCGAAAACGATAACGGATTCAATAAACGCTTCACGCTCATCACTGACGACGACCATAAGGATTGGGGCCCGATCGGCTTCTCCTACGACGCCGACAGTCTCATGAAAAACACGCCCTATTTCGCTTATAGGGTGAAGGTCACATGGGAGTTCCCCAAGGAGGGCAGCTCCTCCAGCCATTCCAAGAGTGTGTATTACTACATCTACCGCAAGCAGTTCGAGATGGGGGATCCCACGGTGGTCTCCAAGCCCGATCCCTATCCGGTATATGTGGAAGGTCATCTGAGCAATAAATACTTCAACGCCGGCAACACGACCGTGGATTTCCGGATCCCGGTGGTGGCCCACAACAATTACAGCAGCAGCGATGTCGCCCAAAAGCTGGCCAAGCAGTCCGGCGTCAAAGCGCTCCTGTACTACGGCAAAGGATCGGGCGATTATCTGACCGGCACGATCTCCTATAAAAGCGGCGACAAAGACGCAGTCTATGTCTCCTTCCCCTTCTCCAAGAAGGTAAACGACTCCGAAAGCGTCAAACTGGTGCTGACGGGGCTCAATGTGCCTATGGGCGGCGTGACCTACTCCCTCAACTGGAAACAGTCTTATGAGCAGGGAGCGGCCAAGGAGCTGACCATCGCCGGGGATAAGATCACCCTGGGGGACGGCGCATATTTTGTGGAAGACAATCGGGTCAGCGTCTATAAGCTGGACAACGTGGAGCCGGCAGTCGAGCTCAATGAGAAGGGGGCTGCGGGCCTCACGGGAGCCTGGCAGCAGCGGGCCACCCTGGTGACCGTACCGGACGACTTGTATCTCTATCCTCTGGTGGAGAATCCCGTGGAGGGCTTGTTCCTCATGGAACTGCTCGACGCCAAGGGCAATCCCATCAAATTCAGCGTGGTGAACGAGGCCACCCAGAAGGCTTCCTCGGCTGCCGCCTCCGTCCGGGTGCCCACCAAGGTCGGCAGAGAGACCACCGTGACCGTGCCCAAGGGAGAGGAATATGCGAACCTGACGGTGCGCATCACCTGCCGTGACCGGGCCGGCAACAAGATGAAGGAGGAGTTCTCCGGGCTGAACCTGGATATGAAGGCCCCGGTGGTGACCGTCTCCAGCGAGACCAGGCCCCAGGCCGCCGATGGGAGCCGCAGCATCCTGTACCGCTTCAGGATCACGGAAATCTCCAATACCGGGCGGGTGAACTATTGCTTTGTGCCCGCGGGTCAGGACCCGCCTTCGGAGACCGAAGGCAAGCAGACCAGCGGCACCATCGATTCCTTCATCAACCAGTGGGCCTACATCAGCCAGCAGGATATCGGCGGCGCCACCGTCGTCCTGAAGCTGGAAAAGGGCGAGAGCTTCGACGGCTATCTGTGCTACTATGCCGTGGATGACGCCGGCAACGAGACGGATAAGGTCAAGGAGTCGGTCAGCATCAGCAACCAGGCGGCTGGCTGCACGGTGACGGTGGAGGATTACGATCATCCCCTGCCGGAATACCGGATCAGCTTCACCCCCGAAAAGGACTGCGTGGTCTATTACCGCTACGCCACCCCCACCGCAAACGGGGAATATTTCCGGCGGCCCTATGTGGCTTACGATCCCAAGGTGAACCCCGGCAGCGTCCGGATGGCGCAGGTGGCCGGGGCGGCGGACGTCGCCTCCGCCCTCAACGGCCAGCAGATCCTGGAATACAAGGTCGTGAACGAGAAATCCGGCAACGTGGCTTATTTCGAGGGCGGCCTGGGCATCCCCCTGGTCTTCGACAATACCGCCCCCGAGCTGTATATCCAGCAGACCACCGCCGGCCTCTCCGCCGCGGCCCACAGCTTCATCCTCACCGCCAGCGATATTTCCGGCATCGCCTCCGCCAGCTATGAGATCACCACGGCGGACGGCAAGACCGACGTCGCCTCCGGCAGCCTGGAAATCGCCGAGGGCTCCGATTCCCTCTATGCCTTCCTGGGCACCACGGAGCTGGGCCTGGGCTGCGGCAGCTATGTGCTGACCGTCTACGCTGCGGACCGCAACGGCACGGAGGTGGCGGCAAGCTCCGAAGTCTTCTCCATCCGCAATGCGCCTCCCGAGGCGGAGATGACCCTGAATGAAGCCGAGCCCGCGGACGTCAACATCGTGGGCGCAAGCATGACGTATACCCTGGAGCTGAACGTCACGGAGAAATTCGAGGGCGCCACCGACGGACACAGCGTCTATTGGCGCGTCTCCTCCGACGGCGCCGTTTACAGCGATTGGAAAAAGCTCAGCGATCTGACCCCCGGAAAGGGTGTCCTGACCGCCGAAGCGGTCCTGGATACCCCCATGGCCCTGTCGGAGGGCCTGAATATGGTCTTTGTGCAGCTGGTCTGCGCGGAGAATGAAAAGACCCTGCTGAGGGGCGTTTCCGGCGACAGCATCCTCACCCTGGATCCCCTGCGCATGCAGCTGGACGTCGCCGCCCCCATCGCCCGCTGGAGCTTTACCTGCGGCCGGAACAATGAGGCCGTCACCGGGACCCTCGAGGTCTTTGACGATGTGACCGCCAACCCCGCCGTCTCCTGCGACACCGACGGGGTGACCCTGGAAGTCTCGGAGACCAACGCCAGCACCTGGCTGGTGACCTACGAGCCCGGATCGACCCTGCCGGATTCCTTCACCCTGGCCGTCGCCGACGAGGCTGGCAACGAGACCGCAGTGGAGGTCACCACTGAGCTGCTGGACCTGGCAGGCCCGACGATCGACATCAGCACCCCGGATTATACGAGCTACGGCGATCGGACGGACGCCGCCGTCACCGTGACGGTCACGGAGGAGCATCCCGGCCAGGTGGACTTCCAGTTTGACGAAACTGCGAAGGGAAACGCCCTGGTCGTCGAGGATGAAACGAACCCCGGCGTCTACACCGTGTATCTCCGGGGCTACACCGGCTCCATGCCCTTCACCGTCGTCGCTGCGGACGATCTGGGCAACGAGACCACAAAGAAGTCCGGCAATATCGAGGTGAAATGCCCGGCCATCACCATGGAGATCGCCGCACAGCCCGCCTACGCCCAGGACAGCGCCACCGTTGTCCTCCGCTTCAATGTGCCCGCCGTGGCGGCCATGACGGAGAAGGCCGTGGAAGCCCTGGCGGAGGAAGCCCTCAAGCGGGGGACCATGGACCTCACAGCCAGCTGCGTGCTGGAGCTGACTGCGGAGGAATACGCCGCAATCAAGGACGAAGGCGGAATGATGGAATTCAACGTCTGGGCGGAGGATGCCTTCGGCAATACCGAGCGCTTCACCATCCAGCCGAGAACCATCTTCGGCAAAGAATACCCCATCAATGTGTCCTATATGCAGGACGGTGTGGAGATCAAAGGCGAGCCTGAGTACCTGGTAGCCGGCAAGCACATAGCCGACCCCAGCGACGGCAGCGACTCAAGCCATACCTTCACCGCCGGATTCATGGTGCGTCAGTATCACTGCTATAACCGGAAAACCAATGAGTATTTCACCATCGAAGACGACCCGGATGAAGATTGGATCTTGCACTTTTACGGAGACAAAGGTACGCATTACATCAGAAGCTATAGCGAGGAAACTGATGGATACTTCTATGATGAAAGCCGCAATCTGTTGCCCAATGACGAAGTATCCGATGAAGATTTTATCGATTTGGATTACTGCAGTGTCATGCCCTATACCTATTTGAACCCGGGCGATCCCCGGATCGGGGAACCCATTGAGTTCTACGACGAGGAGAGCGCCTATTGGCATGGTGCGGTAGTATGCACAAAGATCGTTCCGGTCGGGCCGATCCTGCTGGAGAGCGGCGAAACGGAAGACGGCGAAGCGTACTATGAGTATTACTATGCCTCTCCCGAGGACTATGACGACAAGAATTCCCTATTCTTCCTGGCTTCCCCAGAAGCCTATGGATATGGAGGAATACAACTGCAGAGTTCCGATTACGGCGACGATTCGGATATCGACCCGCTCTATTTTGCGACCCATATGCTGGAAGGCGAAGGCATAATCTTCGATGTGGAAAACTCCGGGACCGTTGCGGAGAATGTCTCCTCCGCCCGCCTGAACATCAGCATGTGTGGATACGATAAGACGATCGGGTATGAGAATGAGAAAGAGACGAGTGACGTCGTCTATATCCGGGACGCCATCTATTCGGTGGAGGACGATACGCTGGTCCTCGTTGCTACGCCGTATTCGGTCTGGAATTGTGATATCTGGATGAACCGGACCCTCACCTTCAACTTCCCCATCATCACGGTAGCGCCCGCCATCGACTACACCGCCATCCAGAATACCCTGGCGCCGGAGATGATCTTCCAGGCCACCGCCGCTGGCCACGGCGCAGATATGAAGACGTTCAAGCTCCTTTATTCCACGGACAATGGGAGCAGCTGGAACGCAGTGGATGCATGGACTGCGGCGGACGACGGCATCCCGGCCCTGAGCCTGATCGTCAAGCTGACGGACAGTGGAACGTATGAGTTGGTGAAGAGGACGATCACTCCGGCGGCCGACAACGCGGATAATGACTTCGTGAGCGACACGAATCTGCTGGGTGATGGCGTGACCCTTCCTGCGGACACGAAGTTCTGCCTCTACGCGGAGAATATTTACGGCCTCAGCACCCTGACAGACAAATTCACCGTCACCGTCCACGATTCGCCCCTCAGCGCAAGCGACTTCACGGTGACCATCGCGCCTGACGGCGGCGCAGCGCAGACCGCAGTCTTGGATGAAAACGGCGAATATCGGATTAGTGAGACCTTCGCGAACTTCGCCGTGGCCAAGCTCATCCCGACGGCGGACGGCGAGGACCGGGGACTCACGGCCGTCAACAGCCCCTCCATGGAAGCTGTGCTGACGCCGGAGCAGAATTTCTTCACCTTCCGGCTGACGGACGATTTCGGCTATACCTTTGAGGTATCCGTCCGCTACGAGAGCTTCGACCTGACGCCCCCCGCCCTGGAATACACGCTCCCAAGCGTGGGCAAAACGAATCAGCCTTATGACGTGACCGTCACCGCCTCGGACGGCGAGAGCGGGATCGGTGAAGTACTTCTGACGCTCAACGGCTCCGGCGGCGGTCCCATCGACCTGACGGATAACGGCGACGGGACCTGGACCGGGACCATTGAACGAAGCGGCAGCTACATCATCACCGCCGTGGACAAGATGGGAAACCGCAGCCTGCGGAGCTTTACCGTCACCAACATCGACACCGCCAAGCCCAAGCTGGTCCGGATCGACAGGAACATCGACGTCTGGACCCAGGAGAGCGTGGTAACGACCCTGTATTTCGACAAGCCCAATGTGACCATCGTCAGCGCGGAAGCGGCCCAGGATGACAGCGTCTTCAGGCTGGACAAGACCGCCCGCACCCTGACCTTCAAGGCTAACGGCACGGTCACCGTCACCTTCCGGGATGACTACGGCAACGTGGAGATGGCCGACGTGTCCGTGACGAACATCTACGACGAACCCCCGAAGCTGGCCCCGGTGGTCACCCCCGCCAACGATAAGCTGAGCGTGCAGGTGAGCTTCGTCAAGGCCAAGGATTCCAACGGCGCGGCCATCGACATCTTCCATGACCTGAAGGAACTGACGGTCATCCACAATGGCGTCGCCTACGCCGCGAGATCGGTGGTCAAGGACGAGAAGGGCCAGGCCGTCGTGGACAAGAACGGCGATCCCGTGGAACAGGACGCCGTGTTCCTCCTGCGGGAGAACGGGACCTATACCTTCACCGTATTGGACAAGGCGGGCCTGATGCAGTTCATCAAGCTGACCCTGACGGGCATCGACCGCTCCGCACCGAAGGTCACGGCGGTCAGCTGGAGCTATACTTACCTGGACGATAGCGGAAACGAGAAGAACGCGGCCTTCGACCTGGATAAGCTGGAGGGCCGGGGCTACCGCATCGGCATCGACCTCTATCCCCGGACGAACCGGGATGTGTCCGTGGTGGTCACCACCGACAAGCCCACCGCCATCACCGGCAGCTATGAGGACTACCAGGCCCAGCTGTACGGAAAGGACCGGGACAACGCCGACGTCTGGGGCAAGGAACGCTCCTTGGACTATGAATCGGACGACGCCTACGCCTTCGACCTGGATACGGTGGTGGGCAAGGAGGGTCTGGAGGAGTTCTGGACCACCGACCATGAGCTGATCTACCGGGCTAACGGTCTGTATATCTTCAACCTGGAGAAGGAGACCGGGCTTTCGGATCACTACGGCGTGGACGTGGAGATCATCGACAAGACCGAGCCTGTCCTTACCCTGGAAAACGCCATTTACCTGATGTACGTCGAGGGCCGGGATACCGGCAGCATCCGGGAGGCCCTGATGGATTACAAGGCCTGGGACGTATACCTGGGCACGACGACGGATCTGACCGGGAAAGTCCAGGTGGACTTCGGCGGCCTGGATGTGGACGTTCTGGAAAACAACACCTTCGATAAGTCCAAGCCCTTCACCGTCACCTACAGCGTGAAGGACGACGCCGGCAACGAGACCGTTCTGAAGCGGACCGTGGTGCTGGTGGGCATCAACGACGTGCTGGTCACCGTCAACGGCGTCCTGCCCGATTCCAACATGATGGCCGAATCCCGGACCGGGACCGTGGAGCTGAAGCTCATCAACTTCAGCGGCGCGGCCTTCGCGACCTATGCGCCCACGCTCCAGACCTTCGGTCAGATGAAGACCCGGGGCGCCATCCTCACCCAGAATGGCGTCACCTTCAAGGTGGAGGGGCTGGCGGAGGGCTGGTATACCTTCTTCATCCAGACCGAGACCAGAGACTACTTCAATATTTACGTATTTGTAGGTTAAAGAGAGGGGGAGGAAGCGCAAATGTTCAAACGTGTACTTAGTATCCTGATGGTGGCGCTGTTCCTCATCGGGATCGTCCCCGTCACCGCCCGGGCAGCCGATCAGGAGATCTACGAGATCACCAACGGCTATGTGACTTACAGCATCAATACCCGGACCGGCGGCTTCTGCATCAAAACGGTGCAGGGCCACCCGGATAAGCAGTATGACGACGATATACCGCTCCTCTATCGGGAGGAGCGGCCCGGGATGCCGGAGACTTCCTATGTCACCGTCCGCATCGACGGAAAGGACTATATCTTCGGCAGAGACTATGGCCTGTTCGGTCTGAGCAGCAGCGTGAGCGCCCCGCAGATCACCAACGACGGCCGCCTGCTCACCGTCACCTGGACCATCAAGGGCTACAGCGTGACCCAGAAGGTGGGCCTCTCCGAGGTCAAGGATTCCGATCTGCTGGGCAATGTGGGCATCTCCTATGAGATCACCAACAACTCCGGCGAGGCCGGCACTGTGGGCATGCGTCTCCTTCTGGACGCCGCCCTGGGCAACGATGTGGACGGCCCCTATGTCTATGTGGACCTCAACCCCTATGCCAACTGCACGGAGCAGGAGTACTCCGTGGCTGCCGGGAACATGCCCGAGCAGCTGCGGGCGGTGGACAGCATGTCCGTCGCCACCAAGGCCTCCTACCTCTTCTTCACGGGCTGGAACAGCAATATCCAGACCCCGGACCGGGTGGTGCTGGGCCACTGGGCCAACCTGGCCAATACCCGCTATGACTACACCCCCGATCAGTTCTGCGACTTTACCAACTATTCCAACGACTACCGCATCCCTGACACCGCCTATGGCGTCTATTGGTCCGAGCAGACCCTGGCTCCCGGCGCCACCCGCACCGGCGAGCTGCTCTACGGCGTGGGCGCCTTCTCCTCCGAGACCCGGGGACAGCAGATCGGCCTGGATATCCTGGCGGAGGAAGTGGAGCTCAACGCCAAGCGTACGGGCTATAAGAGCGATGAGATCCAGGTCACCGTCAATGTGGACAACTCCCTGGATACGTCCGTGGCCCTCAGCTCCGCGACCATCACCATCGGCGTGGAGCAGCTGACCGACAAAGAGGGGAACAAGGAAGACGACGGCCTCCATATCCTGGGGGACGCCAGCCGCACCTTCCAGCTCCAGAAGGGCGAGATACAGAAAGCGACCTTCACCATCAAGGTGGACGAACAGGCGAACATGACCGCCAAGCGCATCTATGTCTCCCTGGACGCCGTGACGGCGGACGGAGATCAGGTGTCCGAGGGCGCCTCCCGCTACATCTTCCTCCCCGGTGTCAGCGGCAAATATCCGGAGGTCACCTTCAACAGCGTCAGCCCCGGCACCGTCTACACAGAAGGGGAGAAGACCATCACCGTCAGCGGCAAGCTCGAGTCCCTCCGGGCCCTGTACGGCTCCGATAAGTGGGACCTGTGGCTGGAGCAGGACAACAATAAGGCCGACCGGCAGCGCATCCGCATCGAAAAGACAAAGCTGACCTTCCTCACCGACAAGGAGGATAAGCTCAGCGACTTCACCTTCATCACCGAGGAGAAGCTTGAGGCAGGGAATTACCGCATCGTCTTCGAGCTTCGGGACGATCTGGCGGCCCAGTACAATGTCGACTCCTTCACCGTGGGGGAGAGGCTCACCGTCTCCAACGACAAAAAATATGCCACCAGGTCCTACGGCGTGGCTGCCATCGTCCGCGTGAACACCAGATCTTATGTGGTCGCGACCTTCGACACGGAGAGCGACTATCAGAAGTTCATGGCCGGCGAAAAGGAAGTCACGGGGATAGAGAAGCAGAACTTCAACGAAAGCTATTCCTCCACCGGCGATACCAGCAAGCAGGAGGTCCTGATCACGGTCCGGGGCAAGATCCACGAGGCCGAGCGGGAAAACGACGGCAAGACGGAGAAATACTATCAGGCGGAGTGCGCCGAGGTACCCATCACCATCAACGGCATGCTCTCCTATCAGAGCGACAAGCCCCTGCTCATCGAGCCCGCCAAAAACCTCTACGGCGCGGCGGCCAACGGCTGGCAGGTGAGCGGCGACGGTACACTGAAGGTCATCAACTCCATTACCGTCTGGAATTATGAGTGGAGCATCGCCGCGTTTGAGGGCCAGCCGTATTCCCTCAACGGCGAGGCCTCCGATGTCCAGGGAGCCAAAGATCTGACCGTCTCCCTGGGCGGTGCAGCCTTCCTGATCCAGTCCATCGGCGGCTGGCTGATCGATCTCAAGTTCGGCGTACTGACCTGCGACAATGAGGATGGGACTCTGGTCCACGGCGTGGGCTTCGGCGGCTCCATCAGCATCCCCATCAACGGCAGGAAGAAGGATGAAAATAACCAGCAGGGCCAGCAAGGCGGCGACCAGGGCGGCGGAGGCGGCGGCCAAGGCGGCGGAGGCGGTGGCCAAGGCGGCGGAGGCGGCGGCCAAGGCGGCGGAGGCGGTGGCCAAGGCGGCGGA
>JAEEGL010101374.1_pt1 | contig 10414 bp, 13 predicted proteins | sample 9134231 | NCBI WGS metagenome assembly JAEEGL01 (sample SAMN16246548, study PRJNA631951) | gut metagenome | biome: gut microbiome; feature: rumen; material: fiber-attached | host: Bos | place: Iran: Karaj | collected 2018-10
AGATGTTAGCGAAGTGATTCTTCGGAAGGATTAGGGCATGTCCGCGGGTTGCAGGACTAGCGTCTAAGATTACCTTGAATTCATCGTCTTCGTAGATTGCGTTGGTTGGGATATCTCCGTTGGCCAACTTACAGAAAATACAATTGTCGTCTCTCATATTCCCCTCCTAAAAATTAAAAATCGTATCTAACATGCGCAAGGTTGCGAACTGTCCCTTGGCACTCATATCTCCCACGGTAAATGCACGCTGGAACGTCATTCGTCCGGAGGTAATCTCCTCTAAGATGGTAGACTTCATTTTTACAATAACATCTACATTCGATTCCTCACCGTAGTGGCAATCAATCTGGTCCTCTCGAACGCCCACAAACAACGGCTGTGCCTGGCCTTCGATGACGAAGGAATACTTGGCTGCGAAGTTCCGCTGTGGTGTAAAATGTGACTTCAGCACGGAAATCAACTCTACCGAGGTGTCCTCCGTCTGCTGTCCAAGCATATTGCGATAGAGGGAAGACAGCTCCATAATATCTTCCTTCTGCTGCTTCACATAATCATCATCGGATGCATATACCGACAGCTGCTCGCTCTCCTGCGGGGTCAGCTCTAACTGCTGGGTACGAAGCACGGACTGCTTCACCGCCTGGTTACTGGTCGGAAGTCCCTTGGTCTTCTGTGAGATGGTGCGGTACAGGTTCTCTGCCTTCTTCTCAATAATATGAAGATATTCCTTGCTCTTCTCGAAGCTCTCGATATTCTCCACATATCCGCAGAGGCCCGCGCATGGAAGTCCACCCAGAATCTCCCAGGCATTCTCTAAGGTTAAAACGCCTTCCCGCTCGCCGTATGTTGTAGATAAAACAACCGGCTGCATGTAAATCTTGGAGATTCGCTCCTTGTCTCCATAGAGCCAGCAAGCATCCAAAAACTGGGTCATGTTGCCGCCGATTCCCAGCCACTCTACCGTGGTTGCCAGAATAATACCATCCGCATCATTCAAGGTTGCCGGCAGGGTAGACACCTGGTTCTTATATTCATATATGTTGTATCGCTTCACTTCTACACGAAGCTCCGCCAATACCTGTTCCATTTTGGAAATTACGTAGATGGTTGGATCGTCCAATACTCCACGTCCACCATAATAGATATTGATTTTCATCTCTATTCCCTTCCGCAAAATACGTAAGCTTGACTACCTTCAAGTATACGTGGTTTCCGGTATAAAATCAACGAAGAACCGCCATTTATCAAGCTATACCCTTTGCCTTGGAATAAACTCAATTTTTAAAACCATATCCATTCCTTCAGCCAATCTTTTCAGCAAATTCAAAGATGGATTTCTTGTTCCGTTTTCTATTTTGCTAATATCGGCCTGATTAATCCCGGTTCTCTCAGCCAATTCCTTTTGCGTCAAATGAAGCGAATTTCTAGCCTCTACAATCGCTCGTATTACGTCGATTTCAGGTTGAATGGATTCATACTCTTTTCGAAATTCTTCATTCTGCATCTGCTTATTTAACATATCATCGAATGTTCTCATAATTTCTCCATCCTCTCTATGTAATCTGCTCTTCTTTCTTTTGCCAGTTCTAATTCGCGTACCGGTGTCTTATTTGTTTTTTTGACAAAGCCATTTGTCAGCACTATTAATCCGCCATCATAGAAAAAATATAGCACCCTAGTTATATTGTTTCCGAATATACAGCGTAACTCAAAAATACCATCTTCCAGATATTTACTATATGGTTCTCTCAGCAAGTTTCCCTTCTCTTGCAAAAGACCAATCATACCAAACATTTTGGCACGGGACTTCACATCCAACAAATCCAAGAATTCTTCGACTGGAATCCCTCCGTTAGCCTTCACATAAGGAATAACTGTGAACTTATGCATATAATATCTCCTTACATAATATGGCATATATGCCATATTGTCAATCTTCGTTCCTTTTTACACCGCTCGATACGCAACATCAGCGAATAGAATCTGATCCATTCTTTGTAGCACGTGAGGTTCGTGATAACTTAGTAGCTGTCCGTTGCAATATGTTCCGTTTGTGGAATTTAAGTCCTCTATGCAAAATTCATCATCTACCTTTCGAATTCTTGCATGGTATCGACTAACCCCTGGAAAAGCCAAAACAATCGTATTATCTCCCGGTTTGCTGCCAATTGTGATTGTCTCTTGCTCTAACACAATATCCGGGCTTTTGCTTTTCCCCTCGTAAACCAATCGCGTAACTTTCGGTTGCACAATTTCCGACAACATCTGGGTCTTAGGTTCACACATAGCGGCCGCATCGAAGACGAAGTCCTCCTCTTCCTTCGGCAGCGGAAACAGCTCTTTCCGCTTGGATACTACACCCCCTAACAGCTGGTCCTTCCAGTCCGTCACCCTCTCCAGAAGGCGCTCCCACAGAGTCAGTTCCTCCTCTTCTTCCGGTTCCCAGACTTCCGCTTCCTCTTCCTCGTAGGCCTGCTGCCGAATCTGGATGCATCTCTCCTCCACCTCGGTCACTACCACAGGCTCCGGACGTACTTCCTGTAAGCGTTCCGCTGCCACCGTAATCGAGAACTCTTCCCGCAAGCTCTCCTCGTAGAGGTCATAACAAATCTTCCGAAGTTCCTCATCCGCATGGTCCACCTCCGCAATCAGATGCTCCGTAACGGACTGGAACTCCCTTCGCATATCCCGCTCCTTCAGCGGACAGTAACACAGGGACACCTCACAGCTTTCCCCGCTGTGCTCCACAAAGATTCCATCTACAGAAAACAGCACCCGCTCCTGGGCAATCAAGTACTCCTCCAACTGGCGGCAGGCATTCCCCAGCGCCTCTAACACCGCCCGCAAATGCTCTTTGGTCACCTTTTCCTGGGTCAGATAATCCCGTAAGGAGCGCTTTCCGGTAATGTCATACCAGTACTGCACCTCCCCATCCAGCTCCGTGGTATGGTAAGGCAGAAAAACAGCAATCTCGTTTTTTGCCAGCATTTTCTCCTCGTATGCTTCCGCCTTCCCACGGCCGGAAGCCACCATATAACTATGACTTAAATCTCTTTTGTATGTGATTTTCATTTACTTCTCCTTGCTTGTAATTGTATCCAGCACTTCTTTGCCGAACTGAATCTGACGGAATCTGGTAGCTGCATCGTCCACCGACTTCGCTGTAGACGCAAGCTCCGTAACCGTCTCCCGGTAAATATGAAACGTCAGAAGGATCGACGCCATCACGATGCCGATGCAGACCGCCATCACCATGGAGGCCTCCACGGTATAGACCGCTTTTACCCTCATAGGCCACCTCCCAGCACCAACTGCAGGACAAGGCAGACAAACACATAGGGCAAAAATGGGAGCTGGGTCTTCTTGGATAAGCCCCGTATTTTTCCATACACCAGCCCAACAATTCCGGCCACAAGAAAAGAGGACCAGAGCAGGAACAGATTGTTCCAGAATCCCAGGTAAATTCCCGTTGCCATGAAGCACAATCCGTCACCCTTTCCAATGGCACCCTTGGAGAGGATGCTTATCCCGTAAAGCAGGACGCCAATCCCAAATCCACCAAAGACTTCCAGAATATCCAAGCGCTCTAAGTACAAGTGAAACAGCACTCCAAGCACCCCAAGGGCTGCAATTGCCCCCACATGAATCTCTTTTGTTTTCCAATCTTCCAAGGCTAAAACGCCCAATCCGCCACACAGGCTAATGATTTCCATCTTCTTCTCCTTCTATGGGTAACACTTCGGACAGGCACGCCGCATGCCCACCTCCCGGATGGACACCCGCTGAATGGTGCGCTTCAAGGCGCCGCAGGTCCGACTGTTGTGATAAGTTTCTCCGTAATTGGTTACGTATACGATGCCCGACTTCTTCGGGTGACAGGTCCCGCAGGCACGATACCGCTTGCCGTCGGCGTTGCGTTCTGCGCCCACTGCCGCGGCGGAGACTGCTCGAATGGAGGGATTCAAGTAGGGGCAGTCCACATGGCTGTGGTAGTCCTCCCCATACTTGGCGATGTAGACGTATTCCGCCGTATCCACTCGGCCTTCCCAGGGATCGTATCCCACCCAACGGCGATGCTTGGCCCGCTGATGCACCGTAAAATGGATCGGCCCTAAGATTCCTACAGGCACTGTGATGCGATAGCCCACAGCTAAGTCAATATCTGTTGCAGTTACAACAGATCCGCTGTAACTTAGGCCCAAGATTCCGTGAGATATCCATCGGATGGCATCTCCCTCCGCAGCCACCTTGGCACTGACCATAGCACCAAGGGCCAAGGGCTCAGCTTCCATTCCGGAATAGGCGGCTTCCTCCGCCACTTCATGCATGGCCACTTCCACCGACCACAACACCGTAAAAATCCGGAAGAACAGAAGCAGCGCCACCATTAGCGTCGCATAAATCGGCATCACCACTGCTGCTTCCACCGTGTAGGATGCCTGTTGTTTTTTGATTCCTTTCATAAGCCTCCTCGGAGATATAGGCAAGCACCCCAGTGATGCCTAGAAGAGAACTTTTTTGACGTTAAATTTTTATTTCCCGCCGATTTTTGAAACATCCTTATGGGATACTTTCCTATATCTCCGATCTCTTTCTACGTATAATATGCAAGCTCCCATTCCCGCAGGAAGGAATACCGTCCCACCTTGCCTCTTAGAGCCGGCACCATGGATGCAAAACTTGGCTTACCTTCATAAGAAAAGACGAACTGTCCCTTCACCAAGAGATTGTCCACTCTGCAATGCTCATAGCCGGGATGGGCACAGATTGCCGCTTCCGCTACATCCAGACAACGCAGTCCCACATGCTCCTGGGACTCCAAGTAGGTAAATGCCACCAGGTAAGCATCATAGGAGATGCCGCCTTCCGACTCCTTTGCCTTGGTATTCACATCGAAGCAATTTCCCAAGTTCGCAATATCCGAGGTCCAGTCCCCATCGTTTTTTACAAAAGGGATCTTGCCTCCGGCCAAAAGGGTTCGTACATCCAAGACACTTTCCATATAGGCCCAGGCCGCAAGAATTCCCTGCTTCACACCTTTGATGATGGCCGGGTTCCCGGTAAATCCCACCAGGGCTGTGGCCGTTGCCTCCGCCGCTAACTGACATTTTTCAATGCGTTGAATAGCAATAAAATTCTGGACTTCCCGCAGCGCCAATAACTTCTCCACCGTCAGGCGCAGGTTCTCCTCATCGGAGGACTTGCCGTTAAGGATGTACTCCCACTCGTAAGCCAGTCCGTCATGGTGCTTCGGATGGGTGTAGCTCTGGAGATGGTCTCTTAGATACAGCCCGTACAGTACCCGGTCCGTGGCACTAATGGCCGGAGCCGGAAGACTTCCGGTCTGTAGCGTACGCTTGCTGGGTCGCTGGTCCGATAGGGTTCCACCGGATAAGGTGACATCCGACGGCAGCACTTGGGCTAAGACTCCGTTGGCCCGCCATTCCTGTACTTTTAAAATGGGATTCTCCACCGGTTCTGACGGAAGCGCAGTGCTTGTACCTTCCTTAGGGTTCTCTTGGTTTTCCTCCCGCAGAGATTCCGCTTCGTCCAGAGAACTCTGAGCGTTGTTTAGCATGTCTTCCATAGAGATGTCCGATGTCGCATCGCTTTCCATCTGTTGGCACAGGCCGTTTTGCTGTTGCAACAGCTCTTGTGGTATTCCGTAGAGCTCCGCCATGGCTGCCTCTTTTAAAAAAGCCCGTCCATTGACATCCGACAGCAGGGTATAGCCCTTCAGGTTTACCCCGGTGGCATCCAAGGACAATAGACTGTTGTTACTGTTGGCCTCTACGTAGGAGAGGGCCCGGTTTTCCACGGCTGCCTTCTGAAACTGCGCATCTCCGTAGCCGGCGTCTACCGCTAAGATTCCGTAATCCGTCCATAAGGGACGGTTATAATCCGCAAGGACGCTCTCGGCTCCCAGCTGGGACAGGATTTCTTTTTCCTGCCCCAGACTTACAAGGTGCACCACTTCCAACAAGGAAAAAACCAGGGAAAGAATTATTCCCGTGGTAAGACCCATGTAGACAGTGATGTTCCCGTGGAGCTTTCTCTTCATGAGTACACCTGCTCTGCCTGCTTGTTGATGGACTCAAAAATCTTGTTCACTAAATCAGTAATCTGCTTCTTGAAGATCAGGACCAGGCCAACGACCACGACCAGCACCAAAATTACCTCTACCACGCCGGCGCCTTCTTCTTCCTTCCACAAATCCATCCACTTCGGTTGTTTCTTGTTGTTCATCTTACTTACCTCTTTCTAATTAGATTTCCGAAATTCCGGATTATATATTAATCCCCCGGAGGGCCGGTACAATCAGCACCACCAGGATGATTCCAAGTAATCCCATCATGGGCAGAAGCAGCTTCGTGGAAGCTTCCTCTCCCGCCACTTTTGCTTGAATCTTGCGCTGTTCGAAGGCCGCTCTGGCCTCCTTCTCCAGTTGAAAAATCAAGTCCTCACTGCCCTTCCTTAAGTGATGGGTAATCAAAAGGGAGAGCTTCCGATAGTTTTTCTCCGGCGCATAGGTACTTAGGTCTTCATATGCTGCCATCTCACTTTTGCCATCGGCCATAGACCGTGCACACCGAAGAATCGCTTCGTATCCCGGATGTTCGCTCGTAGCTTCCTTACCAATCATGGTAAAAGCCTGTTTCATGGAGATGCCTGCGCCTACGTAGAGGGAGAGCCAGTTAACGATATTGGGATAATCCCGCTGTAAGGCTTTCTGTAACTTTTTCTTACGTTCCCGCTCTTCGGCACCTTCCGCGGCTCGGATACCGATTGCTGCAGCCAATCCCAGGAAGCATAGCTGCAGTCCGGTTCCTTCCGATTTTTCCCTCCAAGTCAGCGCCTGCTCCCCCACGTTGTCGGGAAGTTCCACTTCCCGGGACGTAGGGTCCGCCGCATCCGCCTCCTGCAAGCTTGCTTCCAGGGCGTATCGGAATCCTTCCTCCGTGTCGGTGGACAATGGATAAACCACCAACGGCAACTCCAGATTCCGCGCAGCATCTTCACAGCGCAATTCCACTTCTGCGGTAACCTCTACGGCCTCAGTAAGGCTCTCCGGACGCAGCGCACCGGACGCATCCACATATTGGCCCGGTGTCAGATTCCAAGCAGCCTCTACGGCGCCTCCGGCATATTCCGTGGCAAAGTGCAGATTCCGGTCGATGTGTTTGGCATCAGTATTCTCACCAAGATAGGTATTCAGCACCTCCGCTTCCGCAGCATCCAGTAAGGCTTTTTTCTCCTCTCCGCTACGGGCCACGGGATGCACCTGTACCGTCACTTCGTCCGTTGCATCCCCATGCTTTACGGTATATTCCTTCTCCTGCACGCCGTCTTCCGGAGTTCCCCGAGGGAGGCGATTCCCCGCGAGAGGGCCATGGGTCAACAGCTCTCCTCCCCACATCAGCAATCCGATAATCTCGATGAGGAGGATGAGACGTTTTGCTAATTTCTTATTTTTCATTCCTACACCTCAATCTCCACAATCCGCTTGCCAAAAAACAGACACAGGGCATACACCGCCAGGCAACCGCTCATAACGCCATATCCCAAGACGTTGTGATACAGCGGTTCCATAAAATCCGGGGAGCTAAGGCGAATGTAGCCTAGGATGCCAAGGGGCATCACGCTCATGACCCGAAGTTCCAACCGCTTCTCTGCTAAGTTCGTGGCGATTTCCTGGCGTACCTCGATGCTCTCTTCCATCTTGGCAATGGAGCGTCGTAGATTGGACAGGTAGTTACCACCCATGCGCTTGCCGAACCCGAAGATCTTGGCAAAATCCCGAACTTCTTCGTAAGGATGTGCCTCCGCAAATTCCGCGAAGGCCTGCTCTACCGGCACCCGCACCGCCACCTTGTGATTCAAGGTATGCAAGTCCGCTCGCAACATGGCATCCGCTCCATACAACATCTCTAACGTCTTCTCCGCTTCCCGGAATCCGTTCTCCACCGAGAGGCCGTTTTCCAATGCTGCGGATACCGCCGATAACAGTTCCCGATATTCTTCGTAGAACCGGGCAGTCCGTGCCTTCACTTCTGCTTCCTTCCGGCGCTTCCCATTCACATATCCCACCACCGGGAAGAGAAGGGCTGCCACGGGGGAGCTATAAAACAACCACGCAATTAATGTTGTAATTCCAACATTTTGTCCCACCTCTAACAAGGTGCTTCTTCGCCATAGACTTGCAGCAGTTTTTCCCGATGTATGAGATTTCCTTTTTTTACCCATGTGCTCTGTCCTCCTTCCCGTTGATATTCATATAAGGTATGCAGCCGAATCTCTCCGTCCACGATGCCTTCCACCTCAGCGATTTCCAGCATCTTACGACTGCGGTCCGGCAGTCTTCCCAGCTGAATAATAATGTCGATGCCGGAGGCAATCATCTGGCGCACCGCAACTAAGGGTAGATTCATCGCCATCAACACCATGGTCTCCATGCGGCTTAACATATCCACACAGGAGTTGGCATGTCCCGTGGAAAACGTTCCGCTGTGCCCGGTATTATTGGCCTGGAGCATATCGAGTGTCTCTGCCCCTCGACACTCACCTATGATGATGCGATCCGGCCGAAGACGCAGACTGGTCTTCACCAAATCTCGTATGGGCACCTCCAACTTGCCTTCCAGGTTGGCATTTCTCGCTTCCATACGGACTAAGTTCTCTATTCCGATAAGCTGTAATTCTGCGGAATCTTCGATGGTAATGACACGTTCCGACGGAGGGATGAACTCTGTCAGGGCGTTTAAGAATGTGGTCTTGCCGCTACCGGTTCCTCCGGAGAGGAAGATGTTGTAGCGTGCGCGAACTAAGATGCCAAGGAACTCTGCCACTTCCGGGCTTAGACTTCCAAGGGCTAAGAGTCTGTCCATGTTGATGGGGTGCTTGGGGAATTTACGAATGGACAGAATGCTGTGATCAATTGCGATGGGGGACAGGACGATGTTCACTCTAGATCCGTCCGACAGTCGGGTATCTACGATGGGGCTTGAGGTGTTTACCGTACGGTTGGTAGCGCTGACAATCTGCTGGATCACATCCGCCAGTTTTTCCTCCGAGGAAAAATGCTTATCCACCCGTTGCAGTTCGCCATATCGTTCCACGAAGATATCATCCGGACCGTTGATCATAATCTCGGTGATATCCTCTTCCTCTAGGAGGTCTTGAAGCACGTCCAACTTCCGAAGGGAGTTGAAGACATCCCGCTCTAGCTCCATCCGCTGTGCAATGGTCAGGGGATGCGACTTGCTGTGTGCAATGATTTCTTCCTGAATTAACGCCGTAATCTCCTCGTCTTCCACCTCACGGCTTAGGTCCATACGAGACAGCACCTGCTGCCGAATCCACTCGCAATCGTCATGCAAGATATGGGACATGCTGTAGTTCCTTTCTTATCTCCTGGGCCATCTTGCTTCGCAGCATCTGCCCCAAGTCATAGGTCTCCTCCATGGTAGCGCCGGCAGACATGGGAAGAGAAACCTGCTGCATCCAGCAACGGAATTTGCGCTCCTCCAAGAACCGGTTGCGGAACGCCTGCATACTTTTCCGGTAATATTCTCCCGGCTTGGTTAAAAGAATCAGTCCATCGCAATCCGACAACACCTGCTCAAATCCCTGCATCATATAATCCAATAACAGAACGATGGTGCCCCGGAAGTTCTCCCGGATTTTTTGTCCGCAACTCATCCACTGTTCCCCGGTAATATAAGCCACTTCCGTCGGAGAATTCATCGGCGGAATGAAGCTAATGCCCTCGCTCTCACAGATGTATTCGGCTAAGTTCACCTTAGTTTCCTTGCGATTGGCCACCACATACAGAAGGTCTAAGAGATCTCTTCTGCCTTCCACATCCATCAGTGCCGGCTGCACACTGAGGGCTTCCATATTTACGAATAGCACCGGTTCCCGCTGTCCGCACCAATCGCTCAGACACAGCGCGAAGGGCAATTGCAGTTCATGATGCATCGGAGAAAAAACGCCAATCACCCGGCTCTCGCCCTGCTCCCTAGCTTGAGACATTCCGGCGTCCCCTCTGCCCACGGTCTTGGCCAGCTGAGACTTGAAGCTTCGCATACTCTGGTACTTGTAAATAGACTCCACGCCTTCCCGGTCTTCGCCTTCCTGTGCACGAAGCAACAGGGGATGGGCAATCTGTACATCTTCCAAATCGTCCTTCTCATAGGCCTCTAAATACTGCTCCCCTAAGATTCCCACATCATAGGTTCCCCGGTCGTGCATCAGACCGTCCAGTGTGGAATATGCCCGAATCTCGTAGTGCGTCGGATTTTCACTGATGAAATGCTTCACCAGGGCTTCCACATAAGCCACGTCGTCATCACAGATTAACAGCTTCATACCATTACCTCCCGTAAGGTGATCGCGCAATAAGCCAGCAGGATGC
>JAEEGL011838893.1_pt1 | contig 10414 bp, 4 predicted proteins | sample 9134231 | NCBI WGS metagenome assembly JAEEGL01 (sample SAMN16246548, study PRJNA631951) | gut metagenome | biome: gut microbiome; feature: rumen; material: fiber-attached | host: Bos | place: Iran: Karaj | collected 2018-10
ATAACTATAGGTGACGATGACTTCTGACTCCACGTCAGATGGAATGTCTCTCAAACGTATCTCCTCATCATCGTCATTTTGACGTTCCGATACATTTGAAGCAATAGCCTGGTCTTCATATGTCTCATCTCCTACATCTTCGATCAACTCAACCGCATCTATCATCGGGATTTCTTCAGATGTTCCTTCTTCATTTTCTCCAATTGAATCAGGATCGTCTGGGAGAGATTGGTCATCTAACCCATATGTAATGGCAAAGCAGCGGCTGCATCTCCAATAATGCCTCAAGCTGTTATATACCCAATTATGACCAAGAGCCGGGACAATATCACCTTCAAGTTCATCCCCGCAGACACTGCATATATACAATGTATAACCTTGCTGTGTACAGGTTGGAGCTACAACAAAGCCATCAGTATAATAATCATGACCGTTTGCAGCAATATAATCGCTCTCATACGAATATCCACAAACACTGCAAGTATGCAGTGTATGTCCTTGCTCTGTACATGTGGGTGAAACGTATGATTCAACGTAATTATGTCCAAGGGAAGAAATATAATCTGTCATATATGTATCGCCACATCTGCTGCAGGTATGAAGCGTATATCCCTGCTGAGTACAGGTGGGTGATACATACGATTCGATATAATCATGACCCAATGCCGGCACAAAATCAGTATTTATCGTCGAACCGCATGAGCATGTTTTAACTGTATATCCCTGCTGCGTACAGGTGGGTGCATTTACAGATGTTGTTTGATAGTTATGATAAGTTCTATAAGTAACTTGCTTTTCAGTCCGTATCCCATCAAGATCATAATTAAAAGAAAGATCGATCTCGTCATTATCGATTCTGTTAACGCCGCTGCTTAATAGTCTGCCTCGCGACCATTCAAAGTTCCATCGTTTTCCATTGAAATATGAGGTCGGATTCCCGTCATTGTCATCGTACGATATAGTCTCCCCATTGAATTTAACAAGAAGGTCTTTCCACTCTAAATCATCATCACCATATTCATAATAGACAGGATCGTCATTGAGAGAAGCAGAAAGTATGTTGCCGGCTCCGTCATATGTATATTCATAAGTATTATTGCCGTCAACACATCGTACTAATTCACCAAGTTCATTATATATAAAGGTTCTTTGGGTTGATGAACCGTTCAGTGAATCCGTATAACTTTCTGTATCTATGTTGCCATTGCCGTCATAGGTAAAAGTGCTATGGTAGAAATTATCCAATCCATGTTTATTTGTATATTCTGATACAAGGGTCGTGGTAGTATTATTTCCAGCCCCTGCCATATAAGAATACTCTCTCGTTGTCTTTCCTGAAACAGAATCGAGCCTTCCCAAATCATCATAATCAAAAATCAGGGGATTGTTATTATCAACCCCGGTGGCCATTGAATAGAGTTTGCCTTCAGATACAGCTGTTACTAAACCGCCCCCATAAATATGGTTCGAAGTAAATATGCTTCCACCTATCGTCCACTCTAAAGTGCTGGGTTGTCCAGTATCAGTATAACTATTAGTAACGGAAAGTATACTTGTACTTCCTTGTTCAATTTCGTATTCTATAATACGATCAAGGTTGTCATACTCATATGTATACTTCCTGCCATTGCTGTCTTCTATAGTGTATGGTCTGTTGTTATGATCATACTGATATTCCCTTCTGATAGTGTGTGTTGAATCTTCCCATGCTTCCATGCGTCCACGATCATCATATTCGAATTCCACACAATACCCATTTCCATAGGTTTCACTTTCAAGATTACCGTTTCCGTCAGCATAATCATATGAAACAAGTGTTTTATTTCCGACACCCAAGGATTTAGGATTACCAAACGCATCATAAGTGAAATGATACACTTGTAATGATGTGTTGTCTGGTGTATTCTGACTGTCTAACAAAACACGAGATATTGAGGAAAGACAACCTCTTGTATAACCAAAACCAACAGAGACGATGCCATCAGCAACTATATTCTCGGTTCTTCCCAAAGTATCATATTGGTACGTAGTTACATTCAATTCTCCGTCGGTAATAGAAGACGGAAGTCCCAGCATCTCTGAGACCCCTGAACTGTAACCATATCTCACTATATTTCCGGCATCATCAGTCTCAGCAGTGACTCTGTTGCCGTTCGCATCGTAGCCTGCGCTTGTCTCTATCTGATGAGTCTCAGATGCATCCGTAAGAGCAGTATCCGTTACATTGCCCTGCACAGAATAAGTCATGGTTTGGGTGACATTGTCATCGCTTACAGATGTCAGATTGTGGTTATTATCATAGTGTAGTTCATATGATCCATATCCTCCAGTAACCATCTCAATGAGGTTGCCGTTTGAGTAGGTGCTTGTGACTTCCTCAAGACCGGTTGTGAGGACAGAAACAAGATTCCCATCCTCATCATATTTCATTGTTTTGCAGACTTTCTTGATAAGCGATATATCATCGAAGTATGCTGCATTGGCATTTTTTTCATATACGGCATATACGGTTATGCTTGTTACTGTTTTAGTAGGTTCTTTAGGAACTATGGCAGCGCTTGTAAACTGCCATACATTAAGATCAGGACAGAATGGAACATAGTGAGATTCTTCTGTATTATCAGAATATTTAATGACCGCCCTTAATCCGAACTGTTTGAAAATGTCAGTATCATGATCGGATTCTCTCCCATAGTTCGTATTGGGAACAGAAATTCCTTTTGCCCAGCCACTTAAGATATATGTCTGTTCTCCGGAAGGAAGATGCTCACTATCAAAAACAATACACTGGTTTGCATTCCTTGACGCACTGTTCCAAACCCCCTCTATTTTGACCGAATAATCTCCGCTGTGGCTCTCTTCAGTAGTTCTGCTTGAACCAGTGGGAAGTATCCAATCAGAAGAACTCTCAATATCAGCGTTTTCAAGAAGCTCATCTCCGCTTTCACCCATCGAGGATATCTGCCTGGTCCTGTTGTTTCTTCGGTCAGTACTGTCATTTTCGGTATATACGGCATTGGTAGCTCCTAAAAGACTTCCAAACGCATCCGTTGAATAGGCATTCACAGTTCTTCCCGCATTATCGAACAGGTAACTTGTAAATACATTATCCAATGTTCCTTCGCCGTCATCACTTCTGTCTGGGCCAAAGTCCATATACACCGTCTGAGAATACTCAGGATATGAAACAGATACCCATGCTCCTGTTACTTCGGCAGGTACGGACAGCGTATCATCCCATGCAGATTCATGGTATGAACTTACCTTTCCGTTTGTATCATATGTGAAATTGAGACTGTAAAGTGCTTCTTTATCAGTCAACTTAGATATTCTCTGCCCGGTATACCCATATTCTGCTATTTGGGTATTCCCTTTTGTGATACCTACTAGCTTGCCGTTGTTGTAAGTAAGGGTAGTAGTGATGCCCGCTGCATCCTGAATGGATGTAAGCCGATTTCCGGTATAGGTAAACGAAGCCACTGTTATGCTTGTGACCGATGTACCGTTATTGGTTTGAGTGGCTGATGTGACTTTTCCGTTTGTGTAATTGATCGATATCTCGTTTCCGTTATGATCGATGATCTGCTTTAAGTATCCTCCGTTAAAGATCCTTTTGTTGTTCTTATCATCGGACATCTCATAATTCCCGGATACTGACCTTATCTTGAGCCCAAGGCCGTCTTCATCATAAAAGTAGGTGTTATCTCCGCTCTTCTTTGCAAAGAAGTGTTGTGTCCCGTCTCCGTCTGTATACTTCAGATAATCTGTGTCATCGATAGTCTCCGACTCCAATCTTTGAACGATATCAAGAGTCCATCCGGAGCCGAAGTCCATGGATGGTCCGTAAGGAAGATAGTCCTGGGATTGGTCCTGAAAATAGTCAGAGTTGTATACAAGTCCGATAGAAACAGGGTTTACTGTAGAATAGTATGAGACTAAAGACTTGGCGACTTTAAGCTGGCCTGTCCTGTCAGCTATATATGCTGTCCCGGCATGACCTGTATCTAAGGTATTGTATGTATAATAGGGTTCAATGCCATCTGTGTTTCTGTATGCGACAATAAGAGTCGGAGGATATGTATCTCCATATGAGAGCGCCCTGATCCAGGCATAGCTTGAATTATTATGAGCCGACTCGTCAGACGGAATAATACAAATAGTTCTGTTTTCGGTCCCTTCTTTGTACCATTTCTTAACAGACCCTGTAATATCCCAATCTATCCATTCGCCTGTAGAGCCGGAGTTTGTGATACGAAAATCAAGAACAGTACCATAAGTCATATTACTTTGACTGTTCCATGTCATATTCATGAACCAGTTAAAATAACTGCTGTATCCCGAAGGCTTTCCTGAAGTAACTTCTCTTATCTCAAGCGGCAGTTCACTTCTGTTCCCGTAGTATCCATAATACCCATCCCAATATGGATTGAACAGATGGATCCCGTAGTACGCACCTATTACTTCTGCTCCGCTTGGTATGGACGGCATGTTATTAAAATATACATAGCCTCTCGTATGCCCCGATGCTGGATCGTACCCAACAAAAAGATGTTGAGGCAATCCTGCTGATGCTATTGATTCATCTGCTCTGGCACTTAATGTGTATGTGGTATATATGTTTGAATTTGCATTGGATATGGAATTGTTTTTTGCTTTAAGCTCCAGTGATGGATCAATTCTGACTGGATACACTCTTTCCGGTGAATCAAGCCAATCAGGGTCACAAGTAATAGTGACGACTATACTTTTTTCTGTTTCAACCAGTTCATACCATACGTCATACGATATGCTGCCTATCGCATCCTCCATAAATGGAGTAGGGATAGAATATACAAACGAACCTTTCTCATCACAGAGCATAATGCTCCCATCTTCTTGAACAGATGTTGTAAGACCTTTTAAAGTGAGAAGAAAATCAAAGCGACAATCATTTTGTTTTTCGTTAAGTACTATACTTTCTTTAAGATTAAAGCTATGAAGCGTATATTCTATGTCAATGCCCGGATATACATTCCTGTATGTGACTTTAGTGTCAATCCTTTGCGGAACGAGATCTTCTATATACCACCCAACCTTGTCCGATGCTGTTTTTCCCGTTTCCTTTTCTTTTACCTCAAGGATCGCATTCTTATTGTATGCACCCATAAGATCCATGGAAACCGTATGATTATTATAATGCGCCTCCACAAGGTTCCCGGAAGACAAGTCCTTTGCCAGAAAAAAAGAACCATTTCCGTTCTCTTTTGTTGCGTAATAACTGCCATCTCTATTAAGCGTAAGGCTATTGTCAATATCTTGCCAAATTCCCTCTGTATCCTGATAATGGACAGCGTTTCCATATGATACCGAAAGAAAACTGCCATCTGATAGTTTAAAATGTTTGCCATCCTCACTTCGCAAATCGATGACTTCTCCTTCTACATATGTTGGAGACGGAGAATATGAAGATTCAGAAACAGATCCCTCCGTTTGCTCGGGCGATAAGACAGTACCCACATCGGCAAACACCTTCTGAGGCAATATCTGTATGATCATCGCCATTGCTAATACTAGCGATATCAGTTTTGATAAAAGTCTTTTCATTTCTTACTCCATTCGCCTTACCAAGATGCTAAACTACATCTTTACGTTGACTGTCACTATTACTGTCTTTAGCTATATATTACCAATTAATGTTTCATGTCGCAAGGGCCATGAATATCTCGATTGACCTCATCAGCAACACTAATACAGTGAAATTAAATTATATCTAAACTAATAACAGGAATAAAACACCGTTTAGCTCAGCACTTTGTTTTAAAGCAATATAAAACTGACCTCCGCAGATCAGGTCAGTGAATGATCTGCGGGGTCAGCAGTCAGCTATTATTTGATTCCTTCATATACACTTATGAAGACTTATGAAGGCTTATGAAGACCTATGATCATAACGGGCGACAGGTCGGGAACAGGAGGACTTAGTCACTATAACTCACTATAAGTCACTATAAGTCACTGCAAAAATGGTGTACTTTTTGGTGTACTATCCTAAGTCGCCAGGCCCAAAATATCAATTGATTTTCTTACTCCTTGAAAAACTCTGCAACTTTCGTTAATTACATTATGCAATAAACACTCTCGCAATTTAAACACTATCCAAACACTATCCAATGCATATAGTTTAAGATTAATTATAGAATGGAACTGGATTAGATATTATGCTATTTACACCTTCGGAAAATGACCCGTTTGAGGTCCCAAGATATGTTATAAACGCATTCTTGTAATTGTCGTTCCACTTTACAATGAAATCTGCTCTGTTATCGCTATTTACTGTTGCTACATACAAGCTACAAGGCCAATTAATTGGATCATGATTGAACGTGCTGGAATAATTAATTCCGGTGTTATACGTTCCATCTGAATTTGCGGTATAAACAAGGAGTTGCCGCTTGCCTTCATTAACCCAATGTATAATCATATCAGCTCTTCCATCACCATTTACATCGCCTGTAAAAACCGGATCACTTTCAATATAATTATTTGTGCTTTCTAACGCATTTACTGTTGCATCCTCAAGAAACGGACTAGAGGATTTACCTTTATATACTAAATTGCATCGTTTCCCGCTGCTATTTTTCCAATGTACAATAAAATCATCCTTTCCATCACCGTTCACGTCCGCAATAAAGAATTGACATGGCCAAGTATACGGATCATGATTTCGCGAACTAGCTAAATTTACGCCTTCATTAATTGATCCATCTGAATTTGCGGTATAAACAAGAAGTTGCCGCTTGCCTTCGTTAACCCAGTGTATAATCATATCAGCTCTTCCATCACCATTTACATCACCCGTAAATACTGGATCATCTATTACAAAATCACGAGTGCTAGTAGAAGTAATCGGTTCACTAAAGGTCCCATCATAAGTGCCCAAATAAACGGTAAATGCGCGTTTTCCATTTAAATTTCTAGAAATCACCACATCTGATCTTCCATCGCCGTTTATATCTGCAGGAAAAGACCTTGGCTCTGAAAAATCTGATTCAATAATCAATCTGTAAACATCTGTTACACTACTACCACTATAAGAGTACACCTTAAAATAGTAATAACCAGATGTAAATGTATACGATATGATTTGCTCACTAGATGCTGAATATAATCCTGTAACTAATTCCCCCGATGAATTATAAATAGATACATCATAATCAGTTCCAGATGGAGAGACAAAACGAATGGTCCTCATCCCACTTAAGTAGATTTTCGAATAATCCTCATCACTATCACTGTCAAGTACACCCGAAAGCCAACTATTTACAGGTCGTGTATCTGCAACAGATGTCGACCCATTAGGTTCGACCTCCATATACCATGATCTTGTTTCTGGAGCAGTATAGCCATTTTTAAATGGTATTAAATGCGTAGTTGAATCAGCAAATACTGTCATCACATTTGGAACGAATATATAATGACCTTCCTGTGAACTAATCTTGTACATTGACTCAGTTCCATTGCCACCAGTCAAGTTAAAGATGTAATAGTATAATGTCCCAGCCGTAATATCAGTCGCAGAAGTCGTTCCTATTGCAAGATTCGCCTCGTTTCCGTTATCAAATAGCTGTGTATCAAGGTATGAGTTCGGAATATTTGTTTGATACACAGAAGAACAACTGAGAGCATAGGCGGCATTATCATAATTGTAAAACACCAATTCCTGCTCGTAAGTATCGTTACTAGAATTGAACTCTGTTAAGCCAGCACTATTCCATCTGACATTAATCCGAGCATACCTTTCATTATTTGATGTATAGAAATACACATTTCCATAGTATGGTGTATATGTAAGAGCATTCTCGGAAGCATATACCGTCGTGCTCAAAAAAAACATAAAAAAAACACAAATTACAAACACTATCGATATTTTTCTCATTTAACACAATCCTCACTTAATTGGTGTAATCAAGTCATTATTATCAAAATCTAATATTTCAATCAACAACACCGCATCATTGGATAAAAGAGCCTTTACATCTGCGCCCGACATAACAAGGCGTATCCCGTATATATAGAAACACCCATTTTCCATAGACTCCTTCTGTAAAATAAACTGGTTAAGTAAATGCTCTGCATCCCTCAACTCATCCTCTAATGTCATGTCTGGCTTTTTTTGCTCGTCATTTACTTCAATCGGAGACGTATCAATTAATTTTCCATATGTATCAGCTACTTCGTTTAATCTTTCATCCGCCTCAAAATCAGTATTAATATTATGTGAACTCTTAAGGCTCTCAACGTAGTCAGCATAACTATCGATTTGACCATCAACAAGCATATAAACACTAGAGTAATAATCATCGACAACTTTGTTGATATCTTTCCCTTTACATTGAGTATAGCTACCAATTGCACATTCTCCATTCAGATCAAAACAGTGGAATGCAGATATAATATTATCCTGCGTTGATAATAACTTACAAATATCATCACTCGGGATATATTTGAAAGATACTAGAACCTCGAATTCCTGGCCTTCTTTTTTCGTGAATTCAGAATACCTTTCTTGAGCATATTTTATTCTTTCATCTCTGCCAAGTTGCATATACTCCATTGCACTAGCAGGTCTTTGACTGACGATACTAGCCGCAATACCTATAATGATTATCACAATCAACGTTATAATGATTGTTAATGTTACTTTTCTACTTTTCATATTGGATTTCTTTATACTCCCATTTCCGAATAACCACTTCTTCGAATTCAAAGAATACTTTTGTGATATGTTTCGCTAGCATCATCATTATATCTTGACTATCTAACCTTGGGAATGATATAAATATTTGTACCATCCTAGAATTTCTATACGTCAACCAGATAAAGGAGTTCCGAACATGAATGATGCACAATTGAAATTCGTAGTCAAAGCCGTTGAAACAGGTTCATTTACTAAAGTTGCTGAATGTTATAATACTACATATCAAACGGTATCTTATCAAATAGAAAATTTTGAATCAGAATGTCATACTAAGATATTCAAAAGGACAAACAAAGGATGTGAATTGACGAAAGAAGGAGAACTGGTATACCAGTTTGCTAAAAGCACATTGGACAACTATATTTCCATGATACGTAACATCCAATCAGTTGATGATATCAGGGTGGGCGTTGATATGAGAGCAATACCGGCAGATCTGCTGGATTATGTATACTCAAAATGTCAGCTAACTCTTTCCATAGTTCCTATTCCCTATGAAGACATGCTGGACGAACAGAAAATGGATAGGATCGATTGCTATCTTGGATATGAACGCGGTCTTGATAAAAACATCTCATTCATCCCGCTTGTTAAGGATTCTGTCGGAATAGCGGTATCCCCTTTATCACCGCTATCCTCTAAGAAGCGACTCTCGTACTCTGATCTGGCAGGGCAAAAGATCCATATAGGCAAATTTATATGGAGCAGAAGAGATGTTGTAATTGATAAACTAAAGGATGCTACAATCCTTGAAGATACAAAAGGTGGTAACATTGAGTCGTTAGCCATTGCAGAAGTTTATGCAAACTATTCCTTCGCAATTCTTCCCTGCGCTTACTCTTTTATTTTCAACGACAAAGCGAAAGTCATTCCTCTGGAAGATGAGACCATAGAATATGGTCTTTACTATATGACAGAAAAGACGAAAGCAACAAAGTTGGCTAATGCCATCTTGGACTTTCTAAACAGCATAAACGGTTGAAAACATAAAGAAGTCTCCATAACATATTTGAATCCAATATGCAAATGTGCGATTTTTCTTGATTTTCTGCAATCTCTGCAAAAATGGTGTACTTTTGGTGTACTTTTGCTAATTTCGGCAAAAATCACAAATTGAACGACGTCGCGTTTTTTAGGCAAACCGCCCCTGCCAAATGGTGTACATTTTTGAACTCGTTAATATAAAGCAAAACTCTTGAAAACTAAAACCCTTGAAGTATTGAAACTTCAAGGGTCACAGCCATTTTAGAGGTCTAAAAATCGCCGATTTAAGCGATTATTTCACGTACGGTCGATATATCTATCTTTGTGAAAAAGGCTATAATCCGCGCTTTATTATTGACAGAGCTTAGACAATGTATAATTCGACATGCAATGTATGGCTTCATTTACGTCCTTAGCCGCCAGCCCTTTCGTGATAGTATCTACAACCAGTCTTTCGAACTCATAATAATTCATACTTTCCTCCTAAAAAATAAGCTCCACCAGATGGCCGACGCACCAGCTGGCCAGATATCCGCCGCCTTCCATGTAACAGTCCCGGCGTTTGTCTGCACCGATCACCCTGGCCAGGGACTGGGCCACACTGGGCTTCTCGGCAATAACAAGTTTCATTCGTGCATCCTCCTTCTTCAAAAATGGGCATAAAAACAGCGCCAGGGACTTGTGATCCTTGGC
>JAEEGL013593854.1_pt1 | contig 10414 bp, 5 predicted proteins | sample 9134231 | NCBI WGS metagenome assembly JAEEGL01 (sample SAMN16246548, study PRJNA631951) | gut metagenome | biome: gut microbiome; feature: rumen; material: fiber-attached | host: Bos | place: Iran: Karaj | collected 2018-10
CGCGTCGTAGCCGCCGCCCGCGGTGAGCTGGATGCCCTTGGGCAGCGTGACGTCGTAATCCTCTTCGGTGAAGCGTTCGGTGATCGTGACGCGGTCCTTATCCTCCGCCATACCGCCGTTGGCGGCGATGTCGAGGTAGAATAGGTAGGAACCGATTCTGCCGGGAACGGAGCCGAGCGCGAACTCGCCGCCGTTGACCGGGATCTCGAAGTAGTAGACGGCGTTTTCGATAAACTTTTCCGGATGCGTCATCCAAATCATATCGAACGCCAGAGCGCCGCAGTCGGAAGCGGATTTGCCGTCGGAATAGCTTCCGTCGGCATACTTATAGATGAAGTCGTCGCCGACGCGCGGCTTGTAGATCTGTGAGATCTCTTTTATCTCCTTGAGGTCGTGGACGTTCTTCGTGCCCGCGATGACTTCGGCGTCGGTGGCGGTATAGCGGAAGATGCGGTGCAGCGAGAAGAAGGTGTTGTTTGTGCCTTGGGCATTAAAATACGTTCCGGCGAAAACGGTTATGAAGCCGCGGCGCTTGACGTTGAAGTCGATGCAGTCGTTCGGGACCTGATAATTCGTGTACTCCTCGCTCTCGATATACGCCTTCGGCAGAGTAACGTAGTGATCCGTCGTGATCGAAGCGTTCATAAAGTGCAGACCGTAGATGAACTTCGGTTCATCTATGAACGTATCCGACATCGACTTTCTCGCGTCCTCATAACGCTTGAAGCCGAGAGTGGTATAATTCACGCGCGAAAGGCCCAGATTGTTTATCGCCGACGTTCGCGTCGTGTTGTCTTTGTTATAATCGTCTTCGACCAGATACCATCCGTCCGGAGTGGCAGTGATAACCTCGAGTCTGGCGTCTTGCGCGGCGGTGTAAGTGTTCCCTATACCGCTGACGGAGTTAGAGAGATTACTGAACGCATAACCGGATACGCGTATGTCGCTCGGGTTATCATTCGTTTCATAATTACCGGACACGATGTATCCGGTGTTCGTATCGTAGTGCGCGGTAAACGGAGAGTCCGCGTCCGCGTTTATCGGCATCGCGGTAAAGATCGACTCCTGCGCCTCGGTCGCGCCTGCCATGACCTGCACTTCGGCGGCGGCGAGAGTCAGCTCCGCACTGCTGACAGTAGCGTAGGTCAGCGTCGTATACGTATCCTGCGGCGAGTAGGTCAGCGACGCCGGCGCCTGATCGGCAAAGACGGTCGTCGCGGTGACGGCGGAGGTGTCTTCTTCGGTTTCGTAGGCGACGCCGGTAATCGTCACGGTCGCGGGAGTGAACGTGATCTCGGTGCGGGTGATGCGGTCGTTATTGTTTCTGTTGTTTCTGGACGTCCAACCGTTGTTATACCGCAAATAGTAGTTGCCGCTGCTATTACGAATGAAGTAGTAGTTTGTCAGACCAAAAGTTGCTCTATAATGATAATATTGGGACTGCGTGCTGTTATTCGTTATCGAGGCGCTGCCGTTTCCGACGACCAGATAGCGCGTCACACCCCTCGCCACTGTTGAAATCGTAGTGTTGGTCGACTCACCGCCGCCGGGAGTCGTATCATCAGAGAAAGACCAAAGAACGGCGTTGTTGTCGTTGGTCGACGCGTTCAGCGCGGGATTTGCGGCGTCGGAAACGTTCAGATAATTACCTCCGGTGTTCTCGATCGTATAATAGTTTTTGCTCGTATCCATCAGCTTGAAGGTGTTGTTTTCAAACGTCAGGGTGTAGGTCACGTCGGCGTTGTCGACCTGAAGCGCGCAGGTAAGGTTGTTTCCGGAGTATTCCCACGTGGTGCCGGTATCGTTCTCGTTCGTCGTGACCGCGAGGTTGGTCGTCGAGCGTGTCTGGACGTTTGCAAGCAGACCACGCAGATAATACGTCGTGTTGCCGCTGGTCATGTAAATCTTGCCGGTCGCCTCGTTATAAACCCAGTCGGTCGCGTTGTTCGCGCCGGTCCCGGTGGAGACCGCCGTAGTCGAAGCGTTCAGGTAGTAAGTCGTATATCCCGAGCGCGCGGAAATCGGGCCGCCGCGCACGGCGGAAGTGCTGACGGTCCAGTTCGTGCCGTTATAAATAACGTAATATGTCGTGTTGTTCGCGGTGAAGGTCAGAGTCTTGTTCGCCGCGTTATAGGTGAAATTCGTGCCGTTCGCCGCGGTGTTGACAAGGTCGAGACCGGAGGCGCGGGCGCGCAGGTAGTAGTTCGTCGTGCCGACGACGGTGTAAAGCTTGCTGCCGTCGGGGATCCAGTAAGCGGGCGCGTCGGCGGAATTTGCGACGGAGGTGCCGTTTGCGCTCAGATAATCCGTGCCGGAATAAACCGAAACGAGATCCAGCGTGGGCAGCATCTTCCAGCCGCCGGAAAAGACTAGATACCATCCGTTGCCGTCGGTCAGAGTTCCGTCGTTATTCTTCGTCCAGGTCGTCGACCGCGTGGTCGAGACCGAAACGTTGGCGCCGGAAGCGTTGAGGTAATAGGTGTTGCCGTTATAATAGGTGCCGATCGCGCCGTTGTCGAAGACCCAGCGCGTCGCGGCGTCCGCGTCGGTTCCGGAGCCGACCGCGGTCGCCGAAGCGATATTCAGATAGTTGCCGTCCTGCGAGATAACGGAGGCTCCGGCGTAGGGATAGACCTTCCACTCAGTACCCTCGCGGTAGAGATACCACGTTCCGTTATTGTAGGTATAGGACATGCGCGCGGCGCCGTCGCGGGTCCAGACCGTTGACGCGGTCGTTCCGAGCGAAAGCGTATTCGTCGCGTTGAGGTAATAGACGTTGTTGTTATATACGGTGTAAAGATGATCGTTGACGTCGTCCCAGTACCAGTCGGTCGCGTTGGCGGCGTTCACGGCGGTGAAGGTCGTGCCGGTGTTGCCGAAGTAGTAGCTGCCGTCGGTGATCCTGTAAGCGGTCGTTCCGGGAACGACGCCCCATCCGTTGTTATAGCGCAGGTACCACTTGATCCCGTTGCCGTCGGTGTAATAGAGCGCGTTTTCTTCCTTCGTCCAGACCGTTCTGTTGTTGGTGCTGTTGGAGAGCGAAACGGTGTCGCCGGAAGCGTTGAGATAATAGACGGCGTTATTGTAATAGACGCTTAAGTATCCGGTGGTCTCGTCGTACGCCCATTCCGCGGTATCGCCGGGATTGTTCGCGACGCCGTTGACCGTGGTGTTTCCGCTTCTGTTGAGGTAGTAGCCGTTCGAACGGATGCGGAAGGTCTGCTTGCCGGGATAGACCGACCAGCCGTTGTTATAGGTCAGATACCACGTCTGGTTGTTGTAGGTGTAGCTCAGCGTATCGTCCGCGTTGCGGGTCCACGTTGTATTCGAGGCGGTTCCGACGGTGAGCGTGTTAGTGGCGTTGAGGTAGTGCTTCAGACCGTCCGTTTCGGAATAGGCATAGACCGCGCCGCTCTCGAATACCCAACCCGTTGCGGAAGCGGCGGCGGTGCCGTTCGCTACCCCGTTCGCGTTTGCGTTGAGGTTCAGGTAGTTGGCGCCGTCGGAAATCGTAAAGCCCGACTTCGTCTCGCCGGTGTACCGTATCGTCGTCACGTTCATATTGTCCTGCGACAGCATGAGAATATGATAGTTCGCGTTATTTGCGCCGCCGACGGTTCGTCTGACGTAGTAGTATCCGGTATCGTTCTCGGTGTAAGCCGCAACGCCGTTCGTGACGGACACTTTGCTTTGGTAATAGGTGCCGGAGGTAGTGCCCTGGGTAGCCGTCGGATTCCCTATCAGTTCACCGTTTGCGTTCCTGAACTCTGTCAACGCGGTCACGTGGTTGCTTGAGGTCGTGGCGGCGCCGACGATCCTGCTGTGAAGCGTCGCCATCTGGATGCTGCCGCCGAAGCCGGGGCCCTCGTCCTGCAGGTTTTTATACATGACGTTCTGCGTCTCGACGGGCGCGGCGAGGGTAACTCTCGTCACGTTCAGGTCGAGGCGGTAGGGCTCGGTGCAGTAGCCGACAAGACCGTAGTCGGACTGGTTGGTCGTGCCGCCGCCGCTCTCGGAGGAGGGCATGCCAAGCGCCGAAACGCCGCTTGCGACGGTCACGGTGGAGTTCGCGACCGCGACGCCGTTCATGACGCCGTTGACGTAGCCCGCGGCGACGCCGACGAGGGATTTGTTCTCCGCCGGCGCGGTGGACTCGATGGTCACGGTGTTCAGCGTGAAGTTCTCGACCCTCGCGGTGTGGTTGTTCGGGTTCGCGGAGCCGTTATACTGCCCGACGACGCCGAAGAAGCCGATGATCTGGTCTCCGGTCGTGCCTTCGTTCGGGATATCCGTAACGGTGTTCGCGTTCGTGACGGTCAGATTCGAGATGGTGTGGCCGTTGCCGTTGAACTCGCCTATGAAGGGGTATTCGGCGGTGCCGCTCGGGGGAAGCACCCACCCGGTCATATCGAGGTCTTCGGAAATGTAGAAGTAGACGGGCTCGATCTCGCCTGTTACCGGATCGGGCTCGTTGAAATATCCGAGGTTCTGCAGCCACGCGAAATAGTAAAGCTGCAGCGGATATCTGATCTCGAAAGCGCAGCCGGCTTCGCTCGTCAGCGGATTGCCCTGGCTGTCGTAGCCGTGGGTGGGGTTGCCGTCCGCGTCGTAGCTGACGTTGTACTGCTGCGTCGAGGTGCCGTCGCCGCTCTCGAAATAGGACTTGTGCACGTAGGAGGTCGCGCCGACAGTCGATTCAAGAGAGTTGCTCAGCCATGCGTAAACAGCCGACGTCGTCAGCGCCAGCAGGAAAAGCAAAAGCACAAAGCTCGAAGCGAGCTGCTTTTTCGCAAACTTTTTCAACTATCGTCACTTCCTTTCCGTGCAGTTTAGCGGGGTTCGCCTTTACGAATGGCTGGCCGCGATCGTCAGCAGGTCGTTGCTCAGTTTGATGACCTGGCCGACGCTGGTGATGTCGCCGTTGAGCGTGGCGTCGTAAGCGCCGTATTCGCGGAGCAGCGTTTCGTCGTAGGTGACGTAGACGTAGACGTTGAGCGTTTCGTTCACGCCGTCGCCGTCCATGTCGTTCCAGTCGGCGGCGGTGTAGTCGATGGAAAGCGTTACCGAATCCGCCTTCGTGTAGCGGTCGGGATCGCCTTCGTCGCCGGTGACCGTCGTGAAAACGTTGGTCGTAGCGTTGTTCACCGTCTGCGACTTGATGACCTCATAGAGGGTGGAGTCGTTGCCGTAGGGCAGGTTGTCGATGTTGCGGTAAAGCGTGGTAGGGTCGTCGCTGTAAATGCCGGCTCCCTTGACGATGGTCAGACGCATCAGACTCGAAAAGAGGTTATTCAGCGCCGCGAGCTCGGAGCCGTTGGCTATCGTGCCTTCGTCCGTGGTAATGCTCGCCGCGAGGTTGCGGCCGATCGTGAGCGCGATAGTTCCCGACTGCGGGAGATCCTCCTCGCCGGTCAGAGCGACCCTGATGACGGCGGGGGTGTAGCGGTTGCGCTGACGGAATATCAGGTCGTACTGCGGGACCTGGATATCGGTGATGGAATCCTCCCCTACTCCCACGGCGTTTTTAGCGTCGTAGAAGTAGTGCGAGTATTCGGCCTCGACGTCGTCCTGATAGGCGGTGACCGCCATGGCGTCGCCGCCGACTTCCTTGTTCTGCGCAAACCATCCGAAGGCGGAGTTCAGATAAAGCAGAATGACGCCCAGCACGAATAAGCCGAGCAGGATCAGCGAACAGATCCTCGCGGCGAACCAGATGTTCTGCTTTCTCGTGAAATACTTCGGCACTCTTTTCTTTCACCTTTCTCTACGCGCACGCTCCGCACGCGCGTGTTTCAGCCGTTAAAAAAAGCCGGCCTGCTGCGTGATTGCAGCTGGCTGACTCGGGGAGTCCCTGTAGCTTTGCGTCACCGGATCGCTCCGGCTTTGCCAAGTGTTGGGTTGTGTTTTTGCTGCAGGCTGTCATTCCGAACGAAGTGAGGAATCCCCTTCCCTTTCCGACCGGCTGCCTTGGCTCCCTCTGACGAGGGAGCTGTCGAGGGCGGCGATACGCCGTCCGAGACTGAGGGAGAGATAACGAAAGTTATCCTCCTGTCAAAACTTTGCTCCGAAGACGAGCTGCCGTTATCTCTCCCTCCGTCTTGCCTCGGTTTACACCTCGGCAATCCACCTCCCTCCTCAGAGGGAGGCAAGACAGACCGGCTGCGGTCGGCGGGGGTCCCTCGTCGGCTCGCGCCTCTTCGGGACGGCAGGTTTGCGGAGTCTTCCCTTTCCGACCGGCTGACGTCGGCGGGAACTCCACGGGGCGTGCGCCTTCGGCGCGTGAACGCGGGCCCTCCCGCGTCCGTTCGCGGCTGAGCCGCGCCGCGGCGAAATACCGATCGCCGCTTTTGGCAAAGCAAAACTTTTCTTACAAGACCCGCGATACGTCTTCTTCCACACACTCAACGCTCCGCGCCGTACTCCTCCCCCCGCGGGGGGAACCAAGGCGCACGCCGCCTGCGGCGGCGGCCGAGGGAGGAAAGCCTCCCCTTCCGTCAAAGCGTTCCGGCGGAGAAAGGGCTCTTCCCTTCCTCCGTCACTCACGGGCCCGCCCGTGAGCGCCGCCTCCCCGTCTGAGGACGGCGGCATGCGGGGTAATAAAAAAAGCTGCTCCGTTCGCGCTGAGTCGAACATCGCAGCTGGCTACCCCGGTGGGGTCCTGTAGCTTTGCGTCACCGGATTGCTCCGGCTTTGCCGATACTTATACTATATGCAATCGTATTATAACATAGTACTATATATAATGCAAGTGTTTTTTTCAAAATCGAGCCGATTTTTTTGTTTTTTTACGACTCAAAACCGCTATATATATATTTATAGCGGAATTCACGCGGGTTTTTCCTTTTTTCGAGAGCGGAATCGCGGTATTATATAATAATATATTTTCGTATCCTGCCGGAAAGGAGGGATCGGACGTGAAAATGACGCCTTCGGAGCTGCACGCGGAGGCGAACTGCCTGCTCGCCGCCGCTTACGCGAAGCGGCTGCTCGAGCGCGGCGCCCTCACCGAAAGCGAATACGCCTCCGTCTGCGCGGCGCTGCGCAGGCGCTTCAGACCGCTGCTCGCCGCGCTGCTTTCCGGCGAAGCGCCGGAGTAGGCGCATACGCGGCCGCAGTGGCGGCGGCCGAGGAGACCGCAGGGGGCGATTATCAATCGCCCGCGCAGTCACGCAGCCGTGCCGCAAGCGCAAATCGTAGGGACGAGCATTGCTCGTCCGCGCAGTCACGCACCCGCGCCGCCCTCTGTCATTCCGAGGAGCCGCGCAAGCGCCGACGAGGAATCCCACACCCTTTCCGACCGGCCGCGTAAGGCGGGGGATCCCTCGGGCTTCGCCCTCGGAATGACACCTCATCCGTCGCCGCCTTCGGCGACGCCACCTTCCCCTCAAGGGGAAGGCTTGGCCGACCGGCTGCGCGAGGAAAGGGTGCTGACCGCCGGCCTCCCCTCTCCCCGCCCCCGCACTCAAACCACACCACGAAAGGAGAGTACACCATGCCGCAAGTAACCGTAATCGAATCCACGCCCGCGCCGGAGCGCGCGGAAGCCGCGCCGAAGCCGCGCCGCGTCGCCGCCTACGCGCGCGTCTCCACCGAAAAGGACGAACAGCAGACCTCCTACGAAGCCCAGCGCAGCTACTACACCCGCCTGATCGCCTCCCGCCCCGACTGGACGCTTGCGGGCGTCTACGCCGACGAATACTCCGGCACCGGCACGAAGAAGCGCGACGGCTTCCGCCGCATGATCGAAGACGCCCTCGCCGGCGGCATCGACCTTATCGTCACGAAATCGGTCGCCCGCTTCGCGCGGAACACGGTCGACAGCCTGACGCACATACGCCTGCTGCGCGAACACGGCACGGAGGTCTACTTCGAGAAGGAAAACATCCGCACCTTCGACGAAAAGGGCGAGCTGATGCTGACGATACTTTCGTCGCTGGCGCAGGAGGAGAGCCGCTCGATCTCCGAGAACGTCACCTGGGGCATGCGCGAAAGCATGCGGCGCGGCAACGCGTGGGTGCCGTACAAGTCGTTCCTCGGCTACGACCGCGCGCCGGACGGCTCGATGGCGGTGAATCCGGAGCAGGCGGCGGCCGTGCGCCGCGTCTACGGACTTTTTCTGGCGGGGCTCACCCCCTACGGCGTCGCCCGCACGCTCGAGGGCGAAGGCGTACCCTTCGCGGCGGGGCGCGAAAAGTGGTACGCCTCCACGGTGCTGAGCATACTGCGCAACGAGAAGTACAAGGGCGACGCCCTGCGGCAGAAGACCTACTCGAAGAGCTATCTGACGAAAGAGCGCGCCGTCAACAACGGCGAACTGCGGAAATACTACGTAGCCGGACACCACGAGGCCATCGTCTCCCCCGCCGTCTTCGACCTCGTTCAGCGGGAGCTGAAGGAGCGCGAGGGCGAGCCGCGCGCGGCGGAGGGCGTTTTCGCGCGGCGCGTGTTCTGCGCGGAGTGCGGCGGCGTCATGGGGCGCTTCACGCGAAGGCGCGGAGGCGCGGAAACGCGCTCCCTGCGCTGCTCCGGCCGCAAGTGCGGACGCTGCTCCGCCCCGCCCGTACCCGAGGAGGAGCTGAAGGCGGCGTTCGCCGCGGCGTGCGCGGCGCGGTTCGACGTGAGCGCCGCGGAGGCCGCCTGCGCGGAGGCGGTATCATCTGTCATCCTGAACGAGCGCAGCGAGCCGAAGGATCTCACGCCGTCATCTGTCATTCCGAGGAGCCGCGCAAGCGCCGACGAGGAATCCCACACCCTTTCCGACCGGGTGCGTGAGGAGGGGGATTCCTCGGGCTTCGCCATCGGAATGACACCTCATCCGTCGCCGCCTTCGGCGACGCCACCTTCCCCTCAAGGGGAAGGCTTGGCCGACCGGGTGCGCGAGGCGGGGGTGCTGACCGCCGGCCTCCCCTGTGCAAGGGGAGGTGGCGTCCGAGGCGAAGCCGCGGACGACGGAGGGGTTGTGCAATCAAGCGGCTGCTTTGAGGAAACCGACAACCCCTCAGTCTCGCCGCGGGCTCGGTCAGGCCGCGGCTCTGACAGCCCACCGGGCTGTCATTCACTACCGCGGCCTCCGCTTCGCTACCCTTGCACAGGGGAGCCAACGCGTGAGGAGGGGGCGTTGACTCCCGCGCTCCCCTCTCCCCCGCCGTTTGACGAAACGCTCTTCCGCTGCGTCGTTGAGCGCGTGACCGTCTCCCGCGCGGAGACCGTCTTCACCTTCCGCGACGGCAGCGCGGCCGCGATCCCGCGGTAACCCTGCGCGCCCATCGTTCTCCATGAACACTCAGGTCACCGCGACCGGCATGCAGGTCAAGGCCGTTGCCGAAGACGGTATCCTGATCAAGAACGAGCTCGATGCCGACAGTGCTACCAATTGGCTGGTATCCACTAATGCTTCTTACGGCTCTCTCGTGACTCTTGCTCCTACCAGCACCGCTACCACTACTGCTTGGTATCACAACTCCTCTGACGATCAGAACACCGCTAAGGCTGGCCAGCTTGCTGCCACCTACGAGACTCTTTCCGCCGACGCTAACTGGATGAGAGACGAAGGATCGGGCAAAACCGGCGTTTACTTTATCGACGATAGTGACGATGATACCAAGGACGCTAATGAAAAAGCTTACGTCCTGCTTAACAAGTTCTACATCAAGTCCTCCGGTAATGCGATCACCCTCGGCAGCACTCAGACCTACAAAGATCTTTATATCAACAAAGTAACTGTTACCGGTGCCGGCGGCACCAGCGCGAACCTTGACAAGTCTCTTCGTATAGCCATCAAGGTTGGTAGCACTACTGTCATTTACGCTCCTGTTTCTGGCGCTACCCTTTCCTACAAAGCCGGCGGCTCCGATTCCGGCACTGCTGTAACCGCTGTTGAAGTTCCTGCAAACGGCATTGTCAACACCGCTACCAGCACCACCAGCATTCCTGCTGTTACCGCTACCTCCGGTTGGGTCGAAGCTGACGTCTACATCTACTTCGAGGGCGAAGACGCGGAACTCAAGTCCGCCAACCTCGCTGCCACTCTGGACACCCTTAACGTAGAAGTTATCTTCGGTATCACCCAGCTTCCTACCACCTAATCAACCCACTGATTAACCCCGCGTAAATCGTTACGCACCATCAGCTACCGATCATAGCTGAACGGAAAACATTCCCAACGGGACGGAGTTCCCGTCCCGTTGGGCTTTCTGCAGAAAGTTTACTTAAAAAGAGCCCCCGGCAGACGCAGCCAGGGCTCTTTTTGTTTTATATTGAATACTGAAGACTGAAAAATGAATAATGAATAATTGCGGTAAAAAAACGACCGCGGGAGGCGTAAAGGCCTCCACTGTGCAAGGGGAGGTGGCAGGCGCGACCGCAGGGAGCGACTGACGGAGGGGTTGTCCGTAGGGACGAGCATTGCTCGTCC
>JAEEGL014737673.1_pt1 | contig 10414 bp, 4 predicted proteins | sample 9134231 | NCBI WGS metagenome assembly JAEEGL01 (sample SAMN16246548, study PRJNA631951) | gut metagenome | biome: gut microbiome; feature: rumen; material: fiber-attached | host: Bos | place: Iran: Karaj | collected 2018-10
CCCTTGTGCAACTTCACACGGGCGCGGTGGTTGCTGAAGTGCGTCGTGTCAGACACATTGCTAGACGTCGTCGGATCAATCACCATCAAGGCGTTGACATAGTACGCCATGAAATAATCCGCGCCTGCGCCCAGGTCATAGTCCATATCGGTGGGGGCGGATAGTTTGGCGTATAGCACGGCATTCTGCTTGAGAACCCTTGCCTTCATGATCCCATCAAAATCAATAAGGTTGTTGTTGAGAACCATGTTCATTGGCTTGACGCCGTACAGCTCCTGGGGAATGACGTCCTTGGGGAAGTCGATGTTCTCTTCGGGCTTACCAACAATGAACACGGTGAACTGGCGAGGGAACGACAGATCGCCAACTGAGTCACCCTCCTCGATGGCGACTGTGCTGTCCTTCATCTGCAAGGTGCTGCCTTTGGAAAGAAACAAGGTCACCACGACCTTTGCAGTAATGCCGCCCTTCATGTTCAGCACTGGCGCCGTCAGGTTCACATTTTCCCATTCGGCGGGGATATCCACGCTGGTGCCGCCTTTTGGAATGCCGAGCCACTTGTCATCCTTATTGTATGACTGAGTCTTGAGGGTGACTTTGCCCTTGCCCTTGATTGTGCCGTTGAAGACCACCTTGTCACCCGACTTTGCCTTGAAATGGAGCGTGCTCTTCAACTCGAAGCCCTTCTTTGACGTGACAACGCCAACACTTATCACGTTGTCCTGCATCGTCACATCGGGATATGGCTTGTATCCGTCCCATGTCAGCTTCGCCCACTTGCCCGTCATGTCCTGCACATCACAGAACAGCAGTGACATGAAAACAAAAACGCTGCATAGAATTATCTTCTTCATGCTAAAACTCCATTAGCCGAGGCTATCTTAAAAAATCATCACAGGAATATCCGCTGTGTTTTCCGCAGAATACAATGACTGTTATTCTCCGAATTGCAAACTAGACACCTTATAGAATGACTGGCATACAAGTTTTTTACCTTGGCAGAGTGTGCCCGATGGTATGAATACATATAACTCACTGCCATTTTTCGTAATTTACGAAACGTAATTTACGAAACGTAATTTGCGAAATTAATGAATCATGTTAGAGTATCCCCTGACATTGAAGAGGACTGGTCTCATTATGCAAGGAAAAGAAAATGCTGGCACCAAAAAATCCATTTTTGACCAATGGCTACTGCAATCAGGAGTATTTCTGTGGAAGAGAGCATGAGATGGCTACACTTCGCGCAGCCATCGAGAACGGAAGGAATGTAACCTTGATTGCACCCCGTCGCTACGGCAAGACTGGCCTCATCCGCAACTTCTTTCAGACGCTTCCTGGATATACCTGCATTTATCTGGACATGTTTCCCATTCAAGATCTGGCAAGTTTCACCAGCCAATTGGCCTCCACAGTGGTCAGTGCGCTGGACAGCCGCATTGAACGCCTCGGCTCGCTTGTCAAACGCTTCTTCCTTAGCAGCCGTCCTACGCTTGAGGCAAACCCAGATGGTGGCGTTAAACTGTCCTTGAACATTGCCAGCGAAACTGCCCCTACCTCGCTTGAGGAAGTGTTCAGATATCTCGCCAGCAAAAAAAAGAACATTGTCATTGCCTTGGATGAATTTCAGCAGATTGCAGTATTCCCTGAAAAAAACGTGGAGGCACTACTGAGGAGCCATATCCAAAACACGCCAGGAATCCGCTTCATATTCTCTGGTTCCAGGCTTCATATCATGAACGAGATGTTCACATCTGCGGCACGGCCCTTCTTCCAAAGCACACAAATCATGGACATTGGTCCAATAGCGGAAGACGAATACCATGAGTTCGCGGAAGGCTTTTTCCGCAAACGCAACCTGACATTAGCAAAAGAATGCTTCACCTATCTTTATCAGAGTTTTGACGGCGTAACCTGGTATATCCAAGCAGTTCTCAACCGCCTTTGGGAAAAAGAAGCCAGCGTCACTGACACAACACAAATAGACGAGGCCGTCAATGAACTTGTGCTGGAAAGGGAATACATCTATGCCGACCTTTTAAAAAGTCAAAACAGGACTGCCGCTAAACTCCTCTTGGCCATCGCACAGGAAAAACTTGTCAAGTCCCCAACAGGTTCGGAGTTCATCGTGAAACACAAACTCAATGCGCCATCAAGCATTGCGACAGCGCTCAAAGCCTTGCTTGATAACGAACTGCTTTACAAAGACACCCAAGGCATACGTGTCTACGACTATCTCTTCAGTTGCTGGCTAAGAAGACTTGCCTGATAACTGTCGTTCGCAACGCCATTTCTTCGCAAGAACGTGACTATTCGCCACTCTCATTAACGCAGAGGCGCGAAGGCGCAGAGGCGCAGAGATTACATTAATCCACAGATTGGCCCAGATTGCCACAGATTTTCGTATGGCTTTGCAGATGCGCTGAAGCAGCGCAGATTTCTATTTTTTTCAGCGTAGGCAAAACTAGTTTTGCCTACGCTGAAAAAACAAGAAATCACTGGTCCTTCGGGACCTCTGTATGCCATTCGATGAACGCAAGAAAGGCAAAAGTCACTGTTCAGACTTGTTTCTCTGCGTCTTTGCGCCTTTGCGCCTCTGCGTTAAAAAGGGAGCAGAACAATTACGCAAGATAAAGTCATTGCGAGACCCGGTGTAGCAAGGCCATCTTCGCTACACCAGTTTTGAAATTATATCTCACTTCAGTTCAAAGAGGAATTCCGAAGGCTGTATGCCGTATGTACCTGCTGATATGACTACGAGTTCCTGCCGACCAGCCTCTAATTCAACCTCGGCGTATGCGGCATCGGTATTGGGCTCGCCGATAATCGCGCCGACGTACTTGCCATTGGCGATGAGCAAGGCCCTGGTGGCCCACTCGCGGCGGAAGTTATAGCGCTTCATTGTTACCTTGTAGCGCCCAGCCTTCTTCACGTCAACAGAGTATGTAACGTATTCGCCAGCCTCGCGAAGATGCAGGCTCTTGCGGCTATGCACCTCGGTGCCAGTCGCCATAGTCGGTGACTTCTCCTCCTTGTAACTGCAGACATTGTGGCCGCCCTTGTTGAACGAGGTCGCCTTCACGGAGCCTGGCAGTTCGAATACCTGCATAGGCTCGCCAGGCTTGTTGCCGACTATTACGGGGAACACATCCGTCACGCCAACATTGCCCGCCTTGTCCTGCACGCAAGCCACGAACACGTGGGGATAGCAGTCCAGCCTGGGGCTACGCCCTGAACGCCCTGCAGTATTCCAGCGTGTGTCGGCATAGTGAGCCTTGTCAATCACCACATCGAATACAAAGGGCTTGCTTGTCTTGTAGTCCACCAGGAAGCCATTGTCGTAAAGGTATGCCACCTCGACTTCCCTGTCCGCCTCTGCTGCGAACTGCAGTTTATCGCCTTCATTGACGATTGACTTGGGCTTCTGTGTCCATTTTACCTTCGGGAAGTTTTCCATTGGATATTCGTAGGCACGCACATAGTCCACGAGATATTCCTCCTCGCCTGGCTCAGTGGCGCGGCCACCAGATTGCCCAGCCTGGCCACTCACGCTGATGTACTCTTTCGTCAAGCCCAAGGCATGATTCAAGGCATCGTATGTCAACGAGGTCAAAGGCGTATGCTGTGACCTGGCATTCAGCAACTTGCCATTAAGGTATGTGGATATCTCGAACGGCGTCCACTTTACGCCCACCACATAGAAGTCGTCAAGCGTGCCAGGCAGCCTGAAGTGCGTACCATAGCTGTTCTGGTTAGGTCCCCTCTTCACATGCAGGTTGCTTGCAACCACGGCTTCGCCATGCCTGGTTGAATAGTCCTCGAAGATGTCGATTTCGTAGCCGCCTCCCAGGAAGCAGTTGCGGCCCTCGTTGTGCATCCAGAAAGCGGCCCACCAGCCTGGCTTTTTGGTGAAGCGGACACGCGCCTCGTAGTAGCCATATCCAAAGTGCTTTCTGGAATAGAGTTGTGTTGTGCGCCCGATGTAGCTGCCATCCGCACGTTGCTTGTCAAAGACGCATTTAATATGAAGCATGCCATCCTTAACCGAGGCGTATTTTCTGCTTGCAAGAACTGCTTCTCCTGTTGGGTGCCAGGGGGAATTCATCCATTTGTTCTTCCAATCCACCTCAGTGCCATCGAACTCATCCTGCCACACAAGTTTCCAGCCAGCCTTTACGGGGTCGAATTCAGGCGCCAGTTCCAATTTCATTGGGACGTTGTTGTTGCGGATTTCCCTCATGGCAAGTCCCAACTTGTATTCATCGACGGTGGCATTCGCAGTGTCAATGCGAATCGAGCTGGAGAACTCGCCCATATTCTCCAGATTCAGTTTGCCATTGAAGGCACGGAGGCGGCTGTCATTAAGGCTGGATAGATTCACAAAGTAATCCGAGCAACTGACCGCGAACAGCACGTCATTGGGCAGAGAAAAGAATGGCACCCTCATGCTCTTCTGCTTCTTGCCTTTGTATAGGACTGCAACGTCAATGTCATTCTTATGCGTCTCCTTGCGGCTCAGCCTGAGGACAAGGCCTTCGCCCAGGCGGAAATCAATGCTGCCCATCTCGGGGAAACGGCAGACGCGCAGCCCGACAGCGAAATACTTCTCTCCTGCCTTGGAGGGCAAGGTGTACTTCTTGCCAGAACTGATTGTTGCGCCCTTGGGATATATGGCCTGGCCGCTCTTGGTTTCAATTCCGTCTGTCAATATACCCTGGATAATCTTCGGATTGCCAGCACGCTGGATTTCCTTTTCATAGTCATCCTCCTCATAGACATCGGACATGCGGAGCACGCTGGAGAGATTCCTCAAGTCAGCCGCGCCGCCCAATGACACACGGGGCTGCTTTCCAGAGCCTGACTGGAAATGTATCGCGATCAGGTTGTCGCCCTTGTGCAACTTTACACGTGCGCGGTGGTTGCTGAAGTGCGGCTTGTCAGCCTCATTGCCAGTCCTCATCGTGTCAATCACCTTCACGCCGTTGACATAGTATGCCATGAAATAATCCGCGCCTGCGCCCAGGTCATAGTCCATATCGGTGGGGGCGGATAGTTTGGCGTACAGCACGGCATTCTGCTTGAAAACTCTTGCCTTCATGATTCCCTCGAACTCAATCAGGTTGTTGTTGAGAGTCATGTTCATGGGCTTGACGCCGTACAGTTCCTGTGGGATGGCATCCTTGGGGAAGTCGATGTTCTCCTCAGGCTTCCCAATCACAAACACAGTGAACTGGCGGGGGAACGACAGATCGCCAACTGAGTCAGCCTCCTCGATGGAAATAGTGCTGTCCTTCACTTGCAAAGTTGCGCCTTTGGAAATATGCAGCGTAACCATGACCTCAGCGGTCACACCTCCCTTCATGTTTAGCACTGGCGCCGTCAGGTTCACGTTCTCCCATTCTGCGGGGATGTCAACACTTGTACCGCCTCTGGGGATGCCAAGCCACTTTTTGTTCTTGTCAAACGACTGTGTCTTGAGTGTGACTTTGCCATTGCCCTTGATCGTGCCGTTGAAGACTACCTTGTCCCCTGACTTTGCCTTGAAATGGAGTGTGCTCTTCAATTCAAAGCCATGCTTAGACGTGATATTGTCCACGCCGATGACGCTGTCCTGCGTTGTCACATTGGGATATGGCTTGTATCCGTCCCAGGTCAACTTCGTCCACTTTCCTGTCATATCCTGCACATCGCTGAACAGCAGGGACACGAAAACAAAAACACTGCAAAACAACCACTTTTTCATGCTAAAACTCCATTCGTCTTGTACTTATATTGATTAAATTCACTTACATCCGCATTGTTGGTAACAGAACGTATTTTACCCATTAGGCACGTGTTTTCAAGCCAAGTGGATGCTTTCTTTTCGCGTGACTATTCAGAGCCATCTTTAACGCAGAGGCGCAAAGACGCAATGACGCAAAGCCATACGAAAATCTGTGGCAATCTGTGCAAATCTGTGGATTAATATAATCTCTGCGTCTTCGCGCCTTTGCGCCTATGCGTTAAAAAGAAGTTACTTATTAAAGAAAAATTCACAAGGAGCGCAGTTCATCCAGAGACAAAGCACGGTTCCAGAAACGGAAGTCGCTGATTTTGCCCAATGACTTTGCCTTATAGTTGCCTGTTCCGTCCTGTCCTATGTTCCAATCAAGGGCAGAATTGCAGTTGATGCCATCGGCACTTACAGATACCCAATATGTTTTTCCATCAGGATGTTTCTGTAGAATTGTGATAAGTCCATTGTCTCCGACGCTGCATGCCAGAAGTGTCTTCTTGCCAGCAACAAGGTCGAAATCATACAAGTCAAGGCGCTTCGCATTTGGCGCCAGATAATCTGGCTTCGGATTGCGCCTAGCAAAATTGGCCTTGAGAGTTTTCTTGCTGACGAAGAAAACAAAACCGTCCGATGTTCCATCTTGCCAATTTTTGTTGCTGAAAATCGGCGGATCTGCCTTAATAGCATCAGGATTGAGTTCAATTGTCATCGCAAAACTAAAGTTTTTCGCCTCTGAGCCCTTGAGTGCATCCAATGTGATGAAGCCAGAGCCATCGTTCAAGTCAAAACAATCCCCTGATACAGGCAATGTTCCATTCACAGTGAACTTGGCATCGCCAGCAGCATTGACTATCTTTTCATCCTTAACGGAGAGCGCATACAAAAGGCCACGTTCCAAGGAAGGCTTCGCGGGAGGAGGATTTAATACCGTTAAAGGCGCATTTCCTGGAAGTTTTTGTGCTTCATCCGCCAATCCAAAATGACGCATTACAGTCGGAACAATCATAATGTTATTAGGAGAGCCCTTCAAATATCCTGAAGGCATGTCCTTAGCACAAAAAAGCAAAGGCACGGTTGATGCCTGCCCTCCCCTCATGCCATGGCTTTTGCCATACCCGCCATGGTCTGAACACAAGACAATCAGCCAATCCTCATTCTTGAACTGGGGACGCTTTTTAATCGCCTCCAGCAATTTTCCAAAGCGCATGAAGGACTCGCCCGTTAACTTTATGTAGTCTGCCCCATAAGGATAAAAACCAGTGCCGTGCCCCCCATGGTCAGGCGCATCATCAAACACAAGAAACGCAGAGGGTATCTTGTCATTTTGCAGGATGTTCAGAATATCGAGATTGTTCTTGGCATCATCCCTGGCAAGCACAATCGTCGGTATCTGCGGAATCAAAATGCGGTCAGAGGCCCAACTGAATGCAAAGAGACTGGTGGCATTCAGCCGTGTGTACAAGGTTTTCATGAATGTAGGAGCCGCATTTTCATCGTAAAGGGTGAAACTCTTGTTGTCCTTGACCTTATGGTCCTCCACATAACGCCCAACCGCAATGCAGGTATGATTCGGCGCACTGCTAGTCGTCGTGTAAATGTCATTTGAGGCCTGAACGCTCCATGCCGTTTTGTAGTTTTCAGCCCAGGAGTTTTCCTTGAGACTCTGCCACACAGGAGCGTTGATGAGTTCGGCAATGTCCGCCCTCAGACCATCCATCATATATACGAGAGCCTTTTTCTCGCCTGCATACACAACACATACCAACGACACCAGCAATGCTAAAATTGTTTTTTTCATCTTAAGACACCTTCCACTTCCAAGTCATTACATAGACAATCTCAAAACCATCTCTAATGCATGACACACACTATATGTGAATTGTGCTTTCTTTCAAATAGAAGTAATGTGTCCCAATAAAATATACCTCATTTAGGATAAGGAATTTACAGTGGACAGTGGACAGTAGAAAGTGGACAGTGGACAGTGGAAAGTGGACTGTGGAAAGTGGACTGTGGACTGTACTATCCACTGTTCATTGTCACTGGGCCAGGAACATGACCTCGGCGATTTCATCGGTGGACAAGGCTCTGTTGAAGATTCTCAATTCATCAATCAAGCCAACGAATCTATAAGCCTCAAAAGGCGTTGGGAAATGTCCGATAGTGAAAGCGGTCCCGATGCCATCGGCTGGCTCAAAGTCATCTTCTGGAGGAAGCGTACCTTGGGCAATGAGTTTTCCATCTATGTAAATGGACGCATTCTTCTTGTCACAACTGACTGCTACATTCGTCCAGGCATTGACAGAAAGAATGGGTTCAGGGGACTTGAGCACAAACACCTTCTTGCCAGCACCGAGGCCCATGCGGAAAACCAGATATCGCCAACTCCAAATAAGTTCAAATCCCTTTGGCGCATGGTCGCTTGCAGTCGCCACAATAATGCTGTTCTTTTCCTTGTCATCATAGCGTTTGAACCACACAGAGATTGTAAAAGGAGGCGCAAGCCTTGTAAGTCTTTGGTCCCTGCAGATGTACTGGCCTTTGGAATTCTCCTGCAACTCAAGGGCATTTCCTGATATTCCAGGTTTGAAATCCGAGGCTGGCGCTTGTTTTCTGGGTACTATATGAAGTCCCGATATTGCATCTTTCAGGCATTCTTTCGTATCATTGTCAAAGGAATAATATGCAATCTGCCCTTCTGGAACAGGATTCTTCTTTTCTTCACACCAAATAGAACACGCTCCCACAAGAACAAATACAAACAATATCGTTATTTTCCTCATAATTGATTTCCCTTATTTTGTTGTGCTGTAAACTTCGATTTCAGAGATGCCAAAACCATTGAAGTTGGAAACTGTGATCCTGTCCGTCTCCACAGCATTGTCAATCTGCACCCTGCCAAATGTCTTGTCCTTGCCGTTGTATTGGCCGAATTTTCCCTGTGGAGTATGGACATCAAAACTGACTATGTCCCTTCCATATAGTTCAAGGCGTGCGATTTTCACCTTTTTCGGAAAAATCAATGTCACTTCACAACGTGCATCCTTGCTGCGATCAAATACATGTATGGATGAATACGCACCATCACAAAGTTGGTAAAGCGGTATTCTCTGATCTGTCAGCAGGCTGCTTGTAAACTTCAAGCCAGGACAGGCCCTGTAATAGGCAAGATTGCCAGGACGATGCAGTTTCTTTCGGGCAACTTCCGCAGCCTCCCTTTCCTCGAAGGCCGAGAAAGCCTCGGCTAGCGTCGCATTGGTAGTATATACCCTAGTGCGATAGCGTCCAAGACTGTCCTTTATCCGACCATTTTCAGGCGTAAACCTGATGCCCTTTGCCCCTGCGGCAAAGAAGACTTTGCCCGATGGGGCGGGAAGATCAATTTTCTGTTCATCAGGTGTCAAGTTGACTGCCACAAGATAATCCACACCATTGACATCGCTGTAACTTGCGGCAACAAGACTTGAACTTGATGACACCTCTTTCCTCAATTGCGGATTTTGCCAAAGGTCCTTGAGCAATATCATTTCATCAAGCAACTTCTTGACATGGATGTGGACATCAGGCTCCGTATAGTTAAGTTCATGGCTGTACCAGACAATTCCAGTATGCCCGTTGACAAGCGTCTGATAATGCATATTGCGCAGTTCATCGTAGTCGGGCACCCGATGTCCCTTGGAACCGTAGGCATTCCATGTGAAGCCCTGTGGCACGCCCCATTGCGCACGCCCGTCCAGTTTTCGACTGGCAGCCAGTAGTTCCCCATATCGGCCAATTGGCGAAGCGGAGTTTCCGTTTTCCAAAAAACCAGGGTAGTAATCAGGCATAGAGACATCTCCTATGCCTTGATATTTTACAAGGCCGTCAATGGAATTGCTGCAGATAATCGTGGGATGGTAAGGGTCTGCTTTGCGACATATCTCAAAGACTTTCTCAAGGCGTTCACGCAACCAGGGCTCATACTCTGGTTCATCGGCAATATACCATGCAAGCAGTGCGGGATGCGAACTGAATTTGGCGACTCGGCCGTAAATCAACTTTGCCTCATCATCGCTCAAGGCACGTTTGTAAGCGGCATTCAGCATCATATTGCCTTTGGGATAGCAATATGTGGCGACTTTCAAACCAAGTCTCTGCGCTTTGTCAAGGTATGCTTGCAGTTGTTCATCAGAGTACCATGGTGCATTGTAATGGAAATCAAGGTTGTAGCCATCTTTAGCGCCATCCTCTGGATTCAACCTGAACCAGCCGTATGGTGTAAATGGCTTTCCATCAACAAGCATGACTCCATATTTATTGAAGCGAACCTCGCCAGGACTATGCGGGAGTTTTCGTATGCTCTTAGTAATTTCCAAGTCGCCACACCTGGCCGTCAATTTATATTGGCCATCAGCAAGACTGCCAATGGGCAAGGAAAACGCCCCATTTGCAGTCGCCATTGCCGATGATAATACATTTCCCAAGGCATCTGAAAACACCAACTTAACATCCTTTGACAAGACATTGGAAGCACTGATTTTCACTGTGCCAGTAATTGCAGTGATTTTTTCGTCACTATAAATGTTATCTCGATAAGCAGGAACGGAAAGAGTCATGCTTATTGGCTTGTATTCAAACGCAACTATGCGTTTTTGGCGA
>JAEEGL014862680.1_pt1 | contig 10414 bp, 9 predicted proteins | sample 9134231 | NCBI WGS metagenome assembly JAEEGL01 (sample SAMN16246548, study PRJNA631951) | gut metagenome | biome: gut microbiome; feature: rumen; material: fiber-attached | host: Bos | place: Iran: Karaj | collected 2018-10
CCTTGCCCTTTTCGCTCTTCCATTCGGAGGCGGCGGCGTCCATGGCGAGCATGAAGTCCTTGCCCGGCTCGTAGCCGGCGGCGCGGATGGCCTTGAGGATCAGCTCGATGGCGTCCTCGTCTCCGCCGAGGCTGTTGGGCGCGAAGCCGCCCTCGTCGCCGACGGCGGTGACGTCCTTCATCTCCTTGATGAGCTTCTTGAGGCACTGGAAGACCTCGGCGCACCAGCGCAGGCCTTCGGCAAAGCAGGGGGCGCCGACGGGCATGACCATGAATTCCTGCGTATCCACGGAGGAATCGGCGTGCGCGCCGCCGTTGAGGATGTTCATCATGGGCACGGGCAGGCGGTTGGCGTTCACGCCGCCGAGGAAGCGGTACAGCGGGATGCCCAGCGAGGTCGCCGCGGCGCGGGCGGCGGCGATGGAAACGGCCAGGATGGCGTTGGCGCCGAGCTTCGACTTGTCCTTGGTGCCGTCGGCCTTCAGCATGGCGGCGTCCACGGCGTAGGTGTCCGCGGCGTCCAGACCGACGACGGCCTGCGCGATGACGGTGTTGGCGTTTTCGACCGCTTTCAGACCGCCCTTGCCGCCGAAACGGCTCTTGTCGCCGTCGCGGAGCTCGAGCGCTTCGAACTCACCGGTGGAAGCGCCGCTGGGGGCCGCGCCGAGCGCCACGGTGCCGTCGGCCAGCGTGATCTCCGCCTCAACGGTGGGGTTTCCGCGGGAGTCGATGATCTGTCTTGCGTGTACGCGGGTGATCTTCGTGTTCTGCATGTGTGTGATTCCTTTCTTGATATGTGGTGTATGTTTTTACTGTAAGAACCCGTTGATGATCTGTTCCTCGGCCTCCGCCTCGGTGAGCCCCAGGGTCATCAGCTTCGTCAGCTGTTCCCCCGCGATCTTTCCGATGGCGGCCTCGTGCACGAGCGCGGCGTCCACGTGGTTGGCCTCCAGGCCGGGCACCGCGAGGATCCGGCCCTCGTCCATGATGATCGAGTCGCATTCGGTGTGGCCGTGACACGGCGCGTTTCCGACGATCTTCGCGTCGAATTTCTGAAAAGAGCGGTCTCTCGCCACCGACCGCGAGACCACGTCGGCGCTCGCGTCCGTCCCGTTGAGGCGCACCAGATAGGTGCTGATCGCCCGCTGTTCGCCGTGCGTCATCAGCCGCTCGCGCACCACGAGCTTCGCCCCCGCGGCCAGGTCGGCCACGGTGGAGCGCTCGGTGTCGTCCACCCCTTTGATCTGCACCATCTCCATCTCCACGAGGCTTCCTTCCTCCTGGTAGACCTCGGTGCCGGGGTTGAGGATGCGCTTTCCGGCGCCCTCGCCGGAGCCGTAGTGCTTCTCGACGTACTTCACGTGCGCGTTCCGCCCCACGTAGAAGCGGTGGATGCCGTCGTGCTGCGAATCCTTCGGGCCGCAGTTGTCGATGCCGCACCCCGCGACGATCACGACGTCGGCGCCCTCGCCGATGTAAAAATCGTTATACACGACCTCTTTGAGCCCGCTCTCGGTCAGCACCACGGGAATGTGAACGCTCTCGTTTTTGGTGCCGGGCTTGATGCGGATCTCCAGCCCGCTCGCCTCCGTCTTGGGGGTGATCTCGATATTCGCGGTGGACCGGCGGCCCGCCGACGCGCTGTTTGCGCGGATGTTGTAGGCGCCCTCCGGCACCGCGTGCAGATCCGCGACCTCCCGGAGAAGGCGTTTCTGGATCTCGTCCAGTTCGGTCATCGGCAGTCGCCCCCTTCCGCGGGCGCAAGCATCGGGCAGTTCCCCGTCGCCGCCGCCGTGCCGGTGAGGGAGGGGAGGATCTCCGCCCGCTTGCCCTGCCGGTCCACCGTGCCGTCCTTGAGCACGACGATCTCGTCGGCGATGTTCAGAATGCGCTCCTGATGGGAGATGATGAGCACCGAGCCCTCGGGACGCGCGCTCCGCATCCGCGTAAAGACCTCGATGAGGTTCTGAAAACTCCACAGGTCGATCCCCGCCTCCGGCTCGTCGAACACCGACAGCAGGGGCTGCCGCGCGAGCACCGTGGCGATCTCGATGCGCTTGAGCTCGCCGCCGGAGAGGCTTGCGTTGACCTCGCGGTCGACGTAATCCCGCGCGCAGAGGCCGACGGCGGAGAGATATTCGCAGGCGTCGGAAACGGAGATCGCCTTGCCCGACGCGATGCGAAGCAGGTCGAACACCCGGATGCCCTTGAAGCGCACCGGCTGCTGAAAGGCATACCCGATCCCGAGCCGCGCCCGTTCGGTGACGCCGAGGGGGGTGACGTCCGCTCCGTTGAAGAGCACCTCGCCCTCGGTGGGCTTCTCGATCCCGGCGATCAGCTTCGCCAGGGTCGATTTTCCGCCGCCGTTGGGGCCGGTCAGCACCGTGAGGGCGCCGGCCGGGATATTCAGATGGATGTTGCGGAGAATGGTTTTCATCCCGTCCTCCGCAGGCACGCGGAAGGAGACGTTCCGCAGTTTCAGCATGGCCGTTTCCTCATTTCGCTCTCCGAATTGCCTCGCAGCGGACGCGGCGGCCCGTCTGCTTCATCCATTATACCACAAATGCGGCGGGAAAGCATCTGTAAAAATGGAAAAAAATGCGATCCGTTTCCGGCCGAAACGGGAAATAATGCCCGACTTTGGGAAGCCGCCCGTAAAAACGCCGCCGCGCGCCCTTTTTTTTGGAAAAAAATTGAAAAAAATCGGTTGCGATGCGCCGGGTGATGTGCTACAATAAATCTGAATCGGGCAAAATGAAATGAGGGAAGAGAGATGTACATCGGGATCGACCTGGGCGGCACCAACATCAAGGCGGCGCTCGTGAGCGAAAAGTATGAGATCATCCGCAAAAAAAGCATCCCCACCGGCGCGGAGCGCCCGGCGGAAGAGGTGGTGCGCGATATGGCGCTCCTGTGCCTCGATCTGCTGAAAGAGGCGGGGGTCGACAAGTCGGAGGTCTCCAACGTGGGCGTCGGCATCCCCGGTTCCGTGGACGACGAGAGCGGCAAGGTCATCTACGCCTGCAATCTGAACTTTGAGAACACCGATCTGCGGGGCATCTTCCGCAAGGTGTTCGACGTGCCCGTACATCTCGGCAACGACGCTGACTGCGCCGCGCTCGGCGAGGCCTATGCGGGCGCCTCCAAGGGCTGCCGGCACTCCGTCATGATCACCCTCGGCACCGGCGTGGGCGGCGGCATCATCATCGACCGGAAGATCTACTCCGGCTTCAACCACATCGGCGGCGAGCTCGGCCACATGGTCATCGAGTACGACGGCGTGCAGTGCGGCTGCGGCCGAAAGGGCTGCTGGGAGGCCTATTCCTCCGCCACCGGCCTCATCCGCATGACCGGCGAGGCGATGGACGAGCATCCCGAGAGCAAACTGTGGGAGATCTGCACCCGCGACAACGTCAGCGGCCGCTCCGCGTTTCAGGCGGAGGCCATGGGCGATAAAACGGCGGCCGAGGTCGTCCGGAAATACTGCGAATACCTCGCCTGCGGGCTGACCAACATCGTCAACATCTTCCAGCCCGAGGTGCTCTGCGTCGGCGGCGGCGTTTCCAACGAGGGTGAAAACCTGCTTCGCCGCGTCATCCCGCTCGTCGAGGCGATGCGCTATTCCCGCAGCGTCCCGCAGACGAAGATCTGCAAGGCCCAGCTCGGCAACGACGCGGGCCTCGTCGGCGCCGCCATGCTCGGCACCCGATAAACACGGATCGTCAAAGCCGGAAGGGGTCTCCCTTCCGGCTTTTTGTTTGTCGTTATCGTTTTTCCGCCTCCTCCGGGGAGAACCCGAGAGGCGCGAGGAAGGGCACGCTGCGCGCGCGGAAGGTGCGGCCCTTCAGATAGTCGAGAACGCCCGCCGGCGATGCAAACGAGAAGGTCAGCTCGTAGGAGCACAGCGCCTGCGCGAACAGGCGGTACTTGCGGTTCGCGGCGTAGTCGCCGTATTTTCCGTCGCCGAGAAGCGGCGTGCCCGCCGCGGCGAGCTGGGCGCGGATCTGGTGGGTGCGCCCGGTCAGCAGCCGGGCGCGCAGAAGCGAGATCTCTCCGTGCACGGCGAGGGTCTCGTAGGCGGTGCGCGCGGTGCGCGCGCCGGGCGTCGGGCGGTCGAACAGCGAGACGGTCTTGGTCGCCTCATCCTTCACGTGGTAGTGCTGCAGCACGCCGGAGGGCGGGTCGGGCCTTCCGAGCACGGCGCAGAGATAGGCCTTGTCGATCTCCCGCCCGCGCAGCTTGTCGCTGAGGATGCGCAGCGTCTCGGCGTCCTTCGCGGCGATGACGATGCCGCAGGTGTTCCGGTCGATCCGGTTGACCAGCGCCGGGGCGAAGGTGTTCTCGGCCGCCGGGTCGTAGGCGCCGGAGCGGATGAGATAGGCGGTGATGCGGCCGATCAGCGTGTCCTCGCTCCCGCGGTCGTCCTCGTGCACGACGAGCCCCTGCGGCTTGTCGCAGAGGAGGATATGCGCGTCCTCATAGATCACCTCGGGGTCGGGCAGTTCCGCCGGCGCTTTCGCCGCCGGGCGCTCCAGCAGGCCGTCGGGCAGCCACAGCGTGAGCACGTCCCCCTCGCAGAGGCGGTCGCCGGGCTCGCACCGCTTGCCGTTCCGACGGATGTTCTTGGTGCGGATGGCGCGGATCGCCGCCGTGACCGGCAGGTTGGGAAAGGCGGCGTGTACCACCCGGTCCAGCCGCCGCCCGGCGTCGTTTTTTCCGATGTGCAGTTCTTTCATGGCGCCCTCCGGTCGGTTTCTCGACAACAGTATACCATTTCCGCCCCCCGCGCGCAAGGGGGGCGCCGCGGTTGCAAAACCGCCGTAAAAACGCTATAATAAGAAAAAAACCGGGGCGCGGCCCGCCGCCCCCGGCAAGCGCGGAAAGAGGTGAAGGGCCGCCCGGCCCGGCAAGGATGGCAGACGCATCGCTGCACAGCGGCCATCGCGAGAAGATGTACCGCCGCATCTCGGAGTTCGGCATGGATTCGCTGGCCGAACACGAGGTGCTGGAAACGCTGCTCTATCTCACCATCCCGCGGGCGGACACCAATCCGCTCGCCCACCGGCTGATCGGGCGCTTCGGCAGTCTCGCGGCGGTGCTCGACGCACCGCAGGCCGAGCTCGCGGAGGTGCCCGGCGTCGGGGCGAAGACCGCGCGCATGCTGTCGATGCTCCCGAACTATTTCCGCCGCTACCTCGTCTCCGCGCAGACCGACGGCCGCGGCCTCTACGGCACGGAGGCGGTGGGGCGCTATATCCTTCCGCACTTCGTCGGCGCGGAGGAGGAGAAGGTGATCCTGCTTTGTCTGGATAACCGGTACCGCCCCCTCGCCTGCAAATGCATCCACCGCGGCAGCGTGAACGCGGTCGAGGTGAGCGTGCGCGCCGTGGTGAAGACCGCGCTTGCGTGCCGCGCCTCCTGCGTGGTGATCGCCCACAACCATCCCGGCGGCGTGGCCGTCCCCTCCAAAGAGGACGTCCGCACCACGCGGGAGATCCAGCGGGCGCTCGAGCCGCTGCACGTCGAGCTGTTGGACCACATTCTCGTTTCCGACGTCGGCGACGGAGAGCTCCGCTCGCTGGGCGACTTCGTTTCCTTCGAGGAAAGCGGGCTGATCGAGCGGAAAGACCCCGAAAAGGTGCTGATGGCCGCCCAGATCGCGAAGGCGGCGAAATAGGAAGAAAGCGCCGCGGCGCCCCGGTCGAGCCGGAGCGCCGCGTTTTTTTCATTTGTCAGTTTCCCGGCCGGGCGACCTCCCAGAGGTCGTCCTCCGACAGCCCCAGCCGCTCGGCGGCGAGATACAGAAGCCGGTGCGCGCCGGAGAACGCGCCGGGCGCGTGCGCGTCGGAGCCGAAGTGGAACCGGCACCCGCAGGCCTTGGCGGCGGCGAGCACGCGCAGATAGCAGGGCGAAAGCCCGTCGGGCCCGAGGGGCGTCCCGTCCCGGTATAGGCAGGCGTGGATCTCGATGCTCTTCCCCTCGCGCGCCGCGAGGGTGAAGAAGTCGGCGAGCTCGCTGTCGGAAATGCCGTCGACGATCTCCGCCTGCACCGGGCTGCAGATCGGGTACAGCGGATGGCAGATGCCGGCGGGCACGGGGTAGGAGAGACGGCAGGCGTACCGGAACCGCTCCAGCAGCAGCCGCCGCATCTTCTCCGGCGTGTCCAGGTCGAAATGCCGGTACTCCGGGAGGTTCAGCACGTGGCTCGCCGCGATGAGCACGTAGTCGAATCCGGCCGCCTCCTCCGGCGAGAGGTTCGGGTCCGCCCCGAAGGGCACCTCGACCTCACAGCCGAGAAGCACGCGCACCCCCGCGGTCCCGGAGAGCGCGTCCGCCTCCGCCCGCAGGCGCAGGGCCCGCGCCGCGCCGCTTTTTTCGCCGTAGGGCGGCCGCGAGATGAAGCTCGCGTTGTAGATGTGGTTGGAGACGCCGAGCACGCGCACGCCCTCCGCCGCGCACAGGGGCAGATAATCGGCGAGCTCCGTGCTCCGCGGGGCGCAGAGCGACAGGTTGGTGTGAACGTGCAGATCGTGGGCGAAAACGGCGGCCATGGGCGTCTCCTTTCCGGGGTCGTTCCTATGGCAGAGTATAGCAGAAAACCGCCCGGAACGCAAGACGCGCTCCGCCGCCCGGATCGCCGCGCTTCCCGCCGCCGGGGCTTGCCTTTTCGGCGGGGATTCGGTATAATGAAACGAAGAATAAAACTTTCGCATATGAGAGGTCTGCATATGAAATTAGGAATCGTCGGGCTCCCGAACGTGGGCAAATCCACCCTCTTCAACGCGCTGACCAACGCGGGGGCGGACGCGGCCAACTATCCCTTCTGCACCATCAGCCCCAACGTCGGCATCGTCCCCGTGCCGGATCCGCGTCTGGACCGGCTGGCCGAGATGTACCACCCCGTCAAGGTGACGCCCGCCGTCGTCGAATTCGTCGACATCGCGGGCCTCGTCCGGGGCGCGAGCAAGGGCGAGGGCCTCGGCAACCAGTTCCTTGCGAACATCCGCGAGGTCGACGCGATCCTGCACACCGTGCGCTGCTTTGACGATGAGAACATCGTCCACGTGGACGGGACGGTCGACCCCGTCCGCGACATCGAGACCATCGAGACCGAGCTCATCCTCTCGGATATGGAGATCCTCGAGCGCCGCATCGACAAGGCGGCAAAGCTCGCGAAGGGCGACCGGAAGTACGCCGCCGAGGCCGAGCTGCTCTCCGCCCTGCGCGACCACATGAACGCGGGCAAGAGCGCGAAAAGCTTCGAATGCGGCGAGGCGGAGCGGGAGATCATCGCCGACCTGCCGCTGCTCTCCGGCAAGCCGGTGCTCTACGCGGCGAACATGAGCGAGGAGGAGTTCACCGGCGGCTATGCGGCCAACCCGCGCTATCAGGCGATCTGCGCCTACGCGGAGGCCGAGGGCGCGCAGGTGATCCCCGTCTGCGCCCGCATGGAGGAGGAGATCGCCGGCATGGATCCCGAGGACAAGCAGATGTTCCTCGAAGAGCTCGGGCTCGAGCAGTCCGGGCTCGACCGGCTGGCCGCGGCCTCCTACGATCTGCTCGGCCTCATCTCCTACCTGACCGCCGGAGAGCCCGAGGTGCGCGCGTGGACCATTCGCCGCGGCACCAAGGCGCCGCAGGCGGCGGGGGTCATCCACTCCGATTTCGAGCGCGGCTTCATCCGCGCGGAGATCGTCTCCTTCGACGACCTCATGGCCTGCGGCTCCGTCGCGGCGGCGAAAGAGAAGGGCCTCTACCGCAGCGAGGGCAAAGACTACGTCATGCGCGACGGCGACGTCGTGCTCTTCCGCTTCAATGTCTGATTTCTCTCTGATCCACAAGAAAAGCCCAAACCGGGTGGAGATGATCGACGTCCTTCGCGGGCTGTCGATCTGCGTCATGCTCGTCTGGCATTTCGTCTACGACCTCGCAAGCGAGGGCATGGTCTCCTTCCGCGTGCTCGACAACCTGGCCGCCGACGCGGTGCATTTCGTCTTCTCCTTCCTCTTCATCTGCATCAGCGGCGTCTCCTGCGCCTTCTCGCGCAGCAATTTCCGCCGGGCGATCCCCGTCTGCGTCGGCGCGGGTCTCGTCACCCTCTGCACGTGGCTGTACGACCCGACCTACTTCGTCAAGTTCGGCATCCTGCATTTTCTCGGCGCGTCCATCCTGCTCTACGCGGCGCTGCGCCCGCTGATCGACCGGATCCCGGTGAAGGTCCGGCTCGTGCTGTGGCCGCTGCTCGGTCTCGCGGCGTCGCCGCTTCTGACCCTGCGCTTCCGCGTCGGTTTTCTCTGGCCGCTCGGCGTCACGCCCTACGGCTTCGCCTCGTCGGACTACTATCCGCTGCTGCCCTATTTCTTCGAGTTCCTGTTCGGCGCCGCGCTCGGCCCCCTCATCCGCGACCGGAGGTTCCCCGCGTGGTTCTATTCCCTCCGCTGCCGCCCGCTGGCCTTCATCGGGCGGAACACCCTCTGGGTCTATCTCATCCACCAGCCCGTGAGCGTGGCGCTGGTGTGGCTCATAAAGCAGGTGATCGCATGACGCGTCTGGACCTCGGCACCCGCCGCATCGAGACCGAGCGGCTGACGCTCCGCCGCTTCCGCATGACCGACGCGCGCCCCATGTACGAAACGTGGACGTCCGACCCGGTCGTCGCGCGCTACATGCGCTGGCGCACCCACACCTCCGTGATGGAAACGCGCCTCACCGTCAGCCACTGGGTGCAGAACTACCGCCGCGGCGGCTATGAGTGGGCCGTCTGCCTCAAGGACGGGACGCTCATCGGCTCCATCGGTATCATGGACGTCTCGAAGGCCGACCGGAGCGCCGAGGTGGGCTACTGCATCGCCCGCCCCTACTGGAATCAGGGCTACTGCACCGAGGCGCTCACCGCCGTCATCGACTACCTGTTCCACCGGGTGGGGCTCAACCGCATCGAGGGCTTCCACGCGGTCGAAAACCCCGCCTCCGGCCGGGTGATGGAAAAATGCGGCATGCGCCCGGAGGGCGTCTGCCGGCAGAAATACATGACCGGCGCCGGCATGACCGACTGCGCGCACTACGCCATCCTCGCGCAGGACCTTGCCGCGCGCGGCGAATGATCCCGGGTCGAAGACCGGAAGGAGGAGACGATCTTGTTTTCGAAAGTCCGTTCCATGGGCATCGCGGGCATTTCGGGCTTTGAGGTGGTGTGCGAGTGCGACCTCTCCGCCGGCCTGCCCGCCTTTGAGATCGTCGGCCTGCCCGACGCCGCGGTCAAAGAATCGCGCGACCGGGTGCGGGCCTGCATCAAAAACTGCGGGTTTGACTTTCCGCTCCGCCGCATCACCGTCAACCTCGCCCCGGCCGACACGAAGAAGGAAGGCGCGCTCTACGACCTGCCCATCCTGCTGGCCGTGCTGCTCGCCTCCGGCCAGCTGAAGAGCGTGCCCGAGACGGCGGCCTTCATCGGCGAGTTGTCGCTCGATGGAAAACTTCGCCCCGTGGCGGGCTCGCTGCCCATGGCGGCCGACGCGCCCGCCTGCGGTCTCCGCGAGCTCTTCCTCCCGGAGGACAACGCCGAGGAAGCCGCCTTCGCCGGCGGCGCGCAGGTCTATCCCGTGGCCGACGTGGCGACCCTCGTCGCCCATCTGCGCGGCGAGCGCCCCATCGCCCCGGCCGTCCCCGGCGAGATCGTCCCCGGCGTCTCCGCCCTCGCGCCGGACTTCTCCGAGGTCCGCGGGCAGGAGAACGTCAAGCGCGCCGTCGAGATCGCCGCCGCGGGCGGCCACAACATCCTGCTCGTCGGCCCGCCGGGCGGCGGAAAGAGCATGATCGCCCGCCGCATCCCGTCCATCCTCCCCGCGCTCTCCCGCGAAGAGGCGCTGGAGTGCACCAAGATCCACTCCGTCGCCGGCCTGACCGACCGGGCCCACCCGCTCGTCACCGACCGGCCCTTCCGCGCCCCGCACCACACCGTTTCCGCCATCAGCCTCACCGGCGGCGGGCGCACGCCCCGCCCCGGCGAGATCTCGCTTGCCCACAACGGCGTGCTGTTTCTCGACGAGTTTCCCGAGTTTCACAAAGACGCGCTCGAAGTGCTCCGCCAGCCGGTGGAGGACGGGTTCGTCACCATCTCCCGCGTGGCGGGCACCATGACCTACCCGAGCGCCTTCATGCTGGTCTGCGCCATGAACCCCTGCAAATGCGGCTGGTACGGCCACCCCTCCGGCCGCTGCACCTGCTCGCCCGCCTCGGTCGACGCCTACCGGGCCCGCGTCTCCGGCCCCCTGCTCGACCGCATCGACCTGCACATCGAGGTCCCCGCGGTGGAGTATGAGAAACTCAGCGGCGACGAGCGGCCCGAGCCCTCCGCCGCGATCCGCGAGCGGGTCAACGCCGCGCGCGAACGCCAGCGCGCCCGCCTCGGTCGA